>ERZ791879.211-NODE-211-length-60826-cov-9.048313_pt1 | contig 60826 bp, 52 predicted proteins | sample MGYA00510162_ERZ791879 | MGnify/ENA primary metagenome ERZ791879 (study PRJEB30046, sample SAMN00792113) | human gut metagenome | study: EMG produced TPA metagenomics assembly of the A metagenome-wide association study of gut microbiota in type 2... | reverse complement strand
TATATCATTAATTTTCGGCATCACGGCATTAACGCTTTAGTTCGCAATATTATTCAATTATTCGCTTTCTTTGTAGCGTATAATGTCTTTTTTGATGGTGCTTAAAAGGTTATTTAGCTCCCAAACTTCACCCTCATCTACAAGTTTATTTAACATGCCCTGATATCTACTTGCTTCTGCTGTTTTGCCTAGAGACATTAAAGTCATTATATTGTTCATTATATTAGTTATTATATCTGACTTAACTTCAAATAACCTTTGGGCATCTTTTATTTCGTCCTTTATTTCTAGCATCTGCTCATCCAAATTAAATGCTGAGTCTGCTGCTTCTTTTAGTTTATCTTGTATTTCTTTAGGTATATGCTGTTTATACTTATAATTTAAAGAATGCTCTATTGTTGCCCAGAAATTCATTGCTAAAGTTCTTATTTGAAACTCTGCTAATATATCCTTGGGACCTTCTGCCATATAAACAGTATACTTAATAATCATATGATAACTTCTATATCCGCTTTGCTTAACATTTCTTACATAGTCTTTTTCATAAAGTATTTGCATATCTCGTCTTGCTCTAATAAGTTCAATAACTGTATCTATGTCATCAACAAACTGGCACATTATTCTTATACCAGCTATATCCTCCATTTCTTGACCTACTCTATCAAGAGGAATTCCAAACTTATTTGCCTTTTCTAAAAGACTTGAAACTTCCTTAACTCTTCCTGTAACAAACTCAATTGGAGAATATTCATTTCTTTTTCTATATTCTTTTCTTATACTCTTTAGTTTAACCTTAAGCTCATCTACCGCTTGTTCATAGGGCATAAGGAAACTCTTCCAACTTTGCATTGCCATAAAACATCACCCTTATATTTAGTACAAATACATTATATCAAAAACACCAAAAACTGTAACTAAAAATCACATACTTAAAATTTCAGTTTTAAAAGTATAATATCCCTATAATATATATTTTTTATACATTAATTTATATCTATTTAGTCTAATATCTTAATCGGGTTAAAATCAATAAAATCACATGAAGTCATTATATATTCTACTCCATTAATGTCTCCTTCTATTGCCTTTACATTAGCTGGTCCATGTAAGTGCCCATAGACAACTTTTTCAACCTTATATTCTTGAAAAATCTTCATAAACTCAGTTTCTTCTTTTTCATTACCGAAAGGTGGATAATGAATCATTACAATAAATTTATTAAATCCGGCCTTTTTTGCTGAATCTAATGATAATTTTATTCTTATTTGCTCTCTTGCATATATCTTTGCGTCTTTTGAATTAAATTTATCACTACTTGGATCAATCCATCCTCTAGTTCCACAAATAGCATAATCATTATAAATATAAAAATTATTTTGTACGAATTTCATATTATCATACATAGCATTTAATTTTGATATGCTACTCCACCAATAATCATGATTTCCCTTACTTATAATTTTTTTACCTGGTAAATTGCTTATCCATTCTAAATCTATTTTACTATCTTCAGATTTCATAGACCAAGAAATATCTCCAGCAATTAATATTGTATCTTCCTCTGTTATCTTATCTGTCCAATTTTTCTTTATCTTTTCATCATGGTTAATCCAATGGCCACCGAATATATCCATAGGCTTATCTGTACTTAATGCAAGATGTAAATCGGAAATAGCATATAAAGCCATAGTACTCCCCCTTATCTCCTGTTTAAACTTATCACTTATATATTATAACCACTTAATCTTAAAATAAAAATACTCTGAGGTCAATCCAAATATTGGATTGACCTCAGAGGCGCATACATTTTTTTACAAAGAACTTTAGTTATTTGATAGTGATATCCTAAACCTTTCAATATGCATAGCTATATATGCTACTTCATTTTCACAAACTTCGCATTCTAATGTATCACTAATAATCTTTGCTACATCCTTTGATATTGTGTAAGAAAGCTTGTACTTTTCCTTTATAATATCTTTAAGAGTATTTTCTATTTTTTTGTCATTCATAACTCTCTCAATTGCAAATCTAATATGAATTAAAAATCTAGTATAATCTAATGATTGTCTATCTATATAAATTCCAAGTTTATCTTCAATATACTCAACTATTGTATTACTTAAATATGCATATTTTATTGTATTGGCTAATTTACCATTATTACGTGCAGAGTGAATGTGAATTGCAATAAAAGCTACTTCACCATCTGGAATTTTAACTTTCGCTACCTTTTCTACTCTTCTTGCTAATTTAGATGCTAAATTAAACTCTTTAGAATATAAAGCTTCTACTTCATTTAAAAATGGATTAATTATTTCTTGATTATTCTTTAATCTCTTAACTGAAAATGATAAATGCTCTATAAGTCCTACATGTATATTTTCGTTTAACTCTTCTCCCAATTCATCTTGGATTTCTCCTAAAGCTTCTTCAAATACCCCTACTAATTTATTATCTACGGTGGTTACGATTTCATTAAAGTTCTTTCTATTATCATAATCTTCTATTATAAAAATCTTACTTACTTCTGTTTTAGCTTTTATTTTATCCCCAAATTTCTTTCCAAATCCAATTCCCTTTTCAAATAATATTTTTTCTACACCCTTATCCCTAACTAACAAAACATTATTATTTATAACCCTAGTTACTGTCACATCATTATTTATCTCCATAACCTCTCCACCTCTTATATTGGCTATTTTTAATCTTCACAAAAAAAGATTAATAAAGAGCGTGTATTAAATTAATATAAAATTATACTTCTAATACAAGCTCTTCTATTTATAAGTTTATTCAATTACAATTTTATTATAATTCTTTTTACCTCTTTTAATTAAAGCTGCTCCATCTTGTATATCTTCTTCAGTAAATACTCTTGTTACTTCTGTAACCTTTTCCCCATTTATAGAAAGACCACCTTGTTGGATTAATCTTCTTCCTTCTGCCTTTGAAGGAACTATCTTAGCCTCAGCTATAACATCAAGAAGAGTTTTTCCAAAGCTTTCAGCTGTAACTGTAACTGTTGGAACATTACTCATATCAACTCCACCAGCAAATAATGCTTCTGCAGCTGATTTAGCCTTATTTGCTTCCTCTTCACCATGAACAAGCTTAGTTATTTCATAAGCAAGAACTGTTTTTGCTTTATTTATTTCTGCACCTTCTAAAGCTCCAAGTCTTCTTACTTCATCCATAGGTAAGAATGTTAATAACGCTAAACATTTCTCAACATCAGCATCGTCTACATTTCTCCAATATTGATAGAAATCAAATGGTGATGTTTTTTCTGGATCTAACCATAATGCTCCACCAACTGTTTTACCCATCTTTTGACCTTGGCTATTAGTTAATAATGTGCAAGTCATTGCCATAGCTTGACCTTGAGCTTTTCTTCTAACTAACTCAACACCTGCAATCATATTTGACCATTGGTCATCTCCACCTAATTGCATTTTACAGTTATACTTTTGATTTAATACGTAGAAATCATATCCTTGCATTAACATATAGTTAAATTCTAAGAATGATAATCCCTTTTCTAATCTTTGTTTGAAGCATTCAGCTGTTAACATTCTATTTACAGAGAAGTGAACTCCTACTTCTCTTAAGAAGTCAACATAATTTAAGTTTAGTAACCAATCTGCATTATTTACTAAAATAGCCTTATCATCTGAGAAATCTATGAACTTCTCCATTTGCTTCTTTATACAAGAAACATTATGCTGAATTTGCTCTTTTGTAAGCATAGATCTCATGTCAGTTTTTCCTGATGGGTCTCCAACCATTGCAGTTCCTCCACCAAGTAAAGCTATTGGTCTATGTCCTGCTCTTTGCATATGAGCCATAAACATCATTGCTATAAAATGACCTACATGTAAACTATCAGCTGTTGGATCAAATCCTATATAAAAAGTTATTTTCTCCTTTTCTAGCAATTCTCTTGTTTCTTCTTCATGAGTAAATTGCTTTATGTATCCACGATCTAATAACTCGTCTAAAACGTTAGCCATCTCCTTACCTCCTATAAAACTTCATATATTACTTAGTATATATTTATTAGAACCTTTTATCAAGAAAATTTAACTTTTAAAAAGCTTATATTTAAACTTTATCAAGAATCTATATGAACTCTTTTAAACTAAAAGCTACCCAAACTTGAGTAGCTTTATTTATAATTTATTTAAATTTAATTATTTTCAATCCTATGCTACGTATTCTTTAATACATGATGGTACTTCTTCAGCATTATCAACATTAATATTAATATATACATTAATACCAAATCTATCTGTTAATCCAGCTATCTTTCTAAACAATTCTGTGGAATCCTTCATAGTACATCTAACAATGTTTGATAATCCATCAATATAGATATTTTCAATATCATAATTAGATGAAATTATCCCACATAACATACCATAAAAACTTTGACAATCATCAACATTATATTCATTAGTATCTACAAATCGTATACCTCTTGCTAACTGTAACATTGGTCTAGAATCATCATCAATATAAACGGCATCGCCTTTAGCGCTTATTTGTTGGTGGTTGGCTAATTCTATTAACCTTTTTGTTTTTCCAGAGCCTCTTCTTGCACAAAAAACTTGAATCATTGGAACCACTCCTTCTTTTTAATTATTTTATATAGTTAATTATCTTCACATTTCTGTTGAAGATATAAGTTAAAACTTTTTACACATAATTAAAAATTCTAGCAAAATAATTTTTAGTACTAATAACCCTTCTTCATTTTTCTTTAAAGTTATCATTAACCATTAAACTTTATTATTCAATGTTCATTGGCAAAATAACTTTAAAACAGTCATCTAATGTTGAATTTATTAACCGTACCTTTCTTTTTCCTTTGAATGCTTCCTTTATTCTCACTAATCCATTACCATCATTAATAAATCTCTTACCTTCATCTAAAGATATTAGCTTATCATAAATCCACATATTTCTCTTATTATATCCCATATCTCCAAACATATTACCCTTAGCTACTAGTTGCCCTGGACTTATAATTATTACTGAGTTCTTAGTTAATATTATCTCTATTAGCCTGTCTATAATTGAATATTCTCTATACATTACTGAATTTTTCACTGCTTCCATAACAGCAAAAACAGGATAACCTCTTGGTAATAACGTATACATTTCTTTTTCTGTTTTATCTATCATATCTAATAAATTACCATTTATCATAATTGATCTAGGATAATTCTCGTTTACTTTATTTATTATTCTTATTGCATTATTAGGAATACATATATTATTACTATCACAAAATACTAATAATCCACCAAAAGTACATCTAACTTTCCTATTTCTTTTATCTAAATAAGTTATACCTGCACTTTCTAGTAGAAACTTTTCATTTTCTCTATTAATCTCTATTCCTTTACTTTTAAAATATCTTTCTATTAATTCCTTATTTAAAAACTCAGAACTACTATTTACTACTTGGCATGTTTCAACTGTTAATAGTTGATTTTCTTCAAATGCCGCTACAAGTTCTGATTTTCTCATAGTGTCTGTAATAGATCCCCTTCTTATATGAAATGCTCCTGTTTCCTTTATTTGATAAGGCTTTTGTCCTCCATCAAATATTGTTATTATTCCAATATCAATCCCATCCAAATTTACAATTTCCACCTTTATAGGAATTGGCGGCTCACATCTTGAACTTACAACTTGTTGAATTTTTTCTTCCTCTAAGGATTTCCCCTTATTAATTCCAACTAATCGTTTTGTTCTGTCCTCAACTCCTATTATTAGATATCCTCTTCCCCCTTTAGAATTTGCTATAGCACATACATCCTTTGCAAGCTCCTTCTTACCAGCTTCTGATGAAATATCTATTTTCAGTTTAAAATCTAACTTAGTCCCTTCCCTCTGTTGTATTAAAGATAGTAGTTTCTTCTTATTCATAATATTTTACCTTAAACTCTCTCTAAGATATAATATTCAACTTAACCTAAAACTGCTAATTTTAGCACTAAGTTTTAATAAAAAATTTATAGTAATATATTATATTTATAATAATTAAAAAAAGAACAAAGAAAATAACTTTATTGTTATATTATCCCTTGTTCTTTTACACTTCGTAACTTTAAGTTTTATCTATATTAATTTAATAGTATGCTTCTATATTTCTTTTATTACTAAATTGATTATATTATTAATACTTTTAAAACATTAAAGACTATCCTTTACAACCCCTGTTCCTTTTATAATTAATTTAGTATTAACCTCTACCTCAGTAACACTTAAAGGATTATCTATATTTTCATTTGGATAGTACATCTCCGCTAATCTAGCAATATCAAAAATATCTAAATTTTGTTTCTTATATTTATTAAATAAGTATTCAGCATATCCACTTATATATGCTTCTTCATTTACTTTAATATAGTCTAACCCATTAGCATCTACTATTAATTCTCCTTGTATCTCACTTACCGATACCTCAACATTAACATCTTTTATTAGCTTATACTTTCCATCTTGAAATTCTAACTTATCCTTCATGCTACTATCTAATATTTGTAAGGTAATAAAATTCTCTTTACTCTCAGGATTACTAATCTCTAAGGTCCCACTTTTTGCATTACCCATCATAATATTATAAATTAAACTATTTTCAATATCTATTTTTTCTACTAAAACATTATCTTTAAAAATAGATGAACCTTGTATTTGAATCTTTTTATCTATAGCATTATCTTCTAATGATATTGATGTTAATAAAGCTGTATTACTTCCCATTAAGATATTACTTAAATAATAGTTTATATTTGATTTCACAGCTCTAGGATTATATTTTTCCTTACCAACTAAATCATTTAAAAATAATCCTAAATATTCTTCATCTGTAGATACAGTTTTTAATAACTCCTCTACATCTCCATAATATACAAATGTACTTGGCTTCATTGAAAATTCACTATTATTATTAATTAAATCTAAAAACTTTTTAATACCTTTTCTAGAAGCTTTTTCAGTAAAAATATAAGCCCTTGTTTGAGTATAATCTAACTTAAAACTTGATGCCCTATTTATATCATTTAGTGCTTCTAAAGCTGTTTTACCTACTCCTTTATAAATTATTCTTCGGCCTTTATCAGAACTATCATTAGTACTTCTATAAGGCTTAATACAATCTAAATAAACTATTTCTTGCCCTAAATCATCTACATCAAAAATAATACTTGTTGGAAATGTAACTTTATTAATATCATGATAATCGAAACAACCAGTTAAAAGTAATGGTAGAATTAATAAACTTAACAATACGGAAGCTTTTCTTCTTTTATTTTTCAGCATTCTTCTTGCCTCCTGTTCCTATTATCCTTCTTGAGATTCTATCTAATTTACCTCTAAAAAATACATCTTTAAATCTATATTCACTTATACTACCTAATGGGAATAAGAATGGATATCCCACTGATTCTAATTCTGCTATTTGAATAATATAAATTAATGATGCACATAAAAATCCTGGTATTCCAAGTAATGATGCTGATAACATTATTACTATTGACCAAAATGAAACAGCTCCATATACCTTAGGTATTAGGAAGTAACTTAATGTACTTATTGCAACTACTATTATTGTAATTCTTGATGCAATTCCAGCTCCTACTGCTGCATCACCTAAAATAAGGGCAGAAACTATACTCATTGCTCCACCTATTGGATGTGGTAGCCTCAATCCAGCTTCTTTTATAAGTTGGAAAGCTATCATCATAATAAATACTTCAACAACTGTTGGTAATGGTACTCCAGCTCTTGATACAGCAAGCCTAAATACAAAAAGACTTGGTATCATTGAAAAATGATATGTAATGATTCCAACATAAAGTCCTGGTAAAAATGAAGCAATTAAAAATGCAAACCATCTTAATATTCTATTAAAATTTGTATAGTATCTATTTATATAGTAGTCATCTGGCATTTGAAAATTTTCTAAAAAGAAATATGGCACTGTAATTACAAATGGTGTTCCATCAACTAAAATGCCTATACGCCCTTCAAAAATCTTTGCTGAAACTTCATCTGGCTTTTCAGTATATCCTACTGTATCAAAAAAAGAATGCTGCTTCTTTAAATTCACTTCTATATAATTTGAATCTAAAACAAATCTCAAATCTAAATTTTTAAGTGTATCCTTTACCTTATTAACTAAATCATCTGGAGCAACTCCCTTTATATATGCAATTGCAACTGCAGTTTGTGATTCTTCTCCAACTATAACTGTTTCAAATTTTAAGTCCGGATTCTTAACACGTCTACGAATTAATGCAACATTATCTACTATAAGTTCATTAAATCCCTCCCTAGGTCCCTTTAATACAGCTTCAGTTTCAGGAATTCCTATCCCCCTTCTTGGAAAGTTTTTAACTTCACAGAATATAATTTCGTTAAAATCCTTTAAAATTAATATTACATCTCCAGATAATACATGCATAAGTGCATCATCTACATCTTTAGCCATTCCTGTTGCACTTATATCAAGTACCTTTTCTAATAAATCATTTGGACACTTTATACTTGTATTTTTTAATTCCCCAAATCCTCTTAATGGTAATATTAAGTATTCCATCATCCATTGACCGTTACATAAATCATCTATGAATACTAAAGTACCATCTCCTATTATTGTTTTAACATCCCTATATTTGACATCAAAACATCCTTCAAATCTTTCTTTTACATAATTTAAATTATCCATTTACATCACCTAAGGATATTATTCCTCTCACCATGTTTAATATTCATTTTTTTGAGAATAATAAAATAGACTTAGCATATATTTAGAATTTGGAGGAAAAGAAATGAATAAATTATCAGCAAAACACTTTATACTTTTTGTCTTTGGTGTTACATATATATCTTTTAAAACATATCCCTCTTTGTTTATTTCAGAAGGGGGAAGAGACACATGGCTATATACATTAATTATTTATTTAATTTTCTTTGCATTTGCCATGTACTTAATTTATATTATGGATTCTAGAAAGGTTTATAATATAAACGAAGTTTTTACTCAGGGATTATCTAAATCTTTAGGTAACATATTTTTATTTTTGTTTTCTCTTGGGTTATTTTTATCAGCCCTTGAATCTGCAGCAGTGGAAACTAATGTAGTTAAATCTTGCTTTTTTCTTGAGACTCCTAGTTGGTATATAATTATATTTTTTCTTCTACCATCAGTTTTTTTGATTGGAAAAAGTATAAGTTCATTTTTAATTTTTATAATAATTCTTATATCTTCATTAGGTGTTAATACCTTTATCTTATCTGCAATTACTGAAAAGTATAAAGATGTGAAGTATATTATGCCTGTTTTTGCAGGTAATATAGGAAGTGAATTTTTATCAACACTTTTATTAGTTTTAGGTTCACTCTCTGCTTTTGTTATTGCTTTACCATATTTAAGATATTTAAATAGTGGAAAAGATTTGAAAAAACATAGTTTTATAGCATTAGGAATATTAGGTGCTGTATGTATTTACATTCTTATTGGAATATTATCTACATTTGGCCCAGTTAGAGCAGCTAATCTCTTTTATCCTGAGTTTACTCAAAGTCAAAGAGTTCAGCTCTGTGGCTTCCTGGAATTTGGAGATTTCTTCTTCTTATATCAGACAGTGGCTGGCTTTTTCCTAAAGTATGCAATTGCAACCTATGGAGTTTATATAATTTATAAAAAACATATAAAAAACTATAAATATTTTACTACAGTTTATACTTTAGCAATATTTATATTTGGAACATTTTTATCAAGAAATAATTATATTTTATTTTCTATTCTTAAGTACTATCAATATATTAATTTAATATTGTTTGTAGCAGTACCACTAATTGCATTTACAGCTTTTGCATTAAGATCTAAGAAAAAATAATTTTATTTTTTTCTATATATTTTAAGTATGTTTGTTGCATTTTTACCAAATTATGCTATAATAATAGTGTAATAAAAATCATTAGGAAGTTCTATGATAATATCATTAAAGTACCCCTTTTTTCCTTAGGTGTATATAGTAGTTATCAAGATTAACCCTATGGATTTTAAGGAGGTATATAAAATGGAAGATAAGAAAATCATCTGTAAAGACTGTGGGAAGGAATTCATTTTTACTGTAGGAGAACAAGAATTCTACAAAGAAAAGGGATTTGAAAATGATCCTGTTAGATGTCCTGATTGCAGAAGGGCTAGAAAAGCTCAAAAGATGAATAGAGACAGAAGATAATTCTTTTGAATTAATTAGGAGGGGCTGCTTTGCAGCTCTTCTTTTTGTATATAATCTTATATTTAGTTATTAATCAGAAAAACAAATCAATGTTTCATTTGACATAAAATTTGGGTAATTTTATAATAGTAACTATAATTGAAATACGAAATTATAATACTTAGATAAAACGTTTTTACAGAAAAAAAGAAAAGGGGTGCTATATTTGGAAAACGTAGCAGAAAAGAAAAAAGTTATTTTTAGTGGTATTCAACCATCTGGAAATTTAACTTTAGGAAATTACTTAGGAGCTTTAAAAAACTGGGTTAAACTTCAAGATGAGTACGACTGCTTCTTCTGTGTAGTTGATTTACATGCTATAACAGTTAAACAACTTCCTGCAGACCTAAGAAAAAGAACTTTAGAAGTTTTAGCTATTTATGTAGCTTGTGGTATTGATCCTGAAAAAAATACATTATTTATTCAATCTCATGTACCAGCTCATTCTGAAGGTGCTTGGCTTTTAACATGTAATACTTATATGGGTGAACTTTCAAGAATGACTCAATATAAAGATAAATCTCAAAAGCATGGTGATTCTATTCCTGCAGGTCTATTTACTTATCCAGTACTTATGGCTGCTGATATTTTATTATATAATACGGATTTAGTTCCTGTTGGTATTGACCAAAAGCAACATTTAGAATTAGCTAGAGACTTAGCTAATAGATTTAATAATGCTTATAGCCCAACATTTAAGATTCCTGATCCATATATTCCACCAGTTGGTGCTAAGGTAATGAGCTTACAAGAGCCAACTAAGAAAATGTCAAAATCAGATGATAATCCAAATAGCTATATCTTAATTATGGATTCACCTGATGTTATAAGAAAGAAAATAGCTAGAGCCGTTACTGATAGTATTGGTGTTATTAACTATTCTGATGAGCAACCTGGAGTTAAAAACTTACTTGATATTCTAATTGCAATTAAAGGATATAGCAAAGAAGAAGTTGTATCTCTATATAAAGGCAAAGGATATGCAGACTTAAAGAAAGATGTTGCAGATGCAATAGTAGATGAATTAGCTCCAATTCAAGAAAAAGTTAATAACTTACTTAAAGATAAAAAGACTTTAGAAGAAATCTATAAGTTAGGTGCAGAAAAAGCCAATTATGCTGCAATTAAAAATCTAAGAAAGATGCAAAAGAAGATTGGACTTATTCCAAGATAAAATTGGAATAATATCTATTATTAGGGATATAATAACCATTATATCCCTAAACTTTTGAAAGGTGTTTAAAATGAATTCATATAAAAAAATACTCTATATATTGTTATTACTTTACATAATTATTTATCCTATACTTCCAACATACGGAATGCTAAATGCAGACATAATATTATATATTTTGGCCTTAGTATATCTAACAGGATTAATTACATATAAAAAAGAGCGTCAAGAACTTTTCTATGTTATTAAAAATATTTTTAATAATACTATACTATTAAGTATAAGTTGTTTAAATTTATTAATGTATTTATCTGTATTTATTGCAAGTGATAAGCGAATTTCATTAACAAATAGTATTCGTTTCTCAATGTATATATTTATATTCTATTTAATTTCATATAAAATAAAATCTTCAAAACAAATCTCTATAATACTTAAATGCTTTGTTTTTACTAGTTTTTTATCTGGAATATATAGTTTATTGCAAATAGGATATACTCTTTATTTAGGCTATTCCATAGATCCAAGCATTCGTATTCCATCATTTTTAGAAAATTCTAATAACCTAAGTGCATATTCTATTTTATCTATTTTTATAGTTCTCTCACTATTGATAAACTCAAAAACTAAAAAGAGTAAAATTCTTTACTTATTATTAATAGGTTTACTTACTATAAATATAGTTTTCTCTCAATCTAGAAGTGCCTTGTTAGCTATAATTTTGGGTTTCTTATTATTTGCGGTTTTATGGAATAAAAAATTCTTAATAATATCTTTTTTAATACCTTTGATATTATTTATTATTCCTCAAAGTAGAGTTAGATTTATGCAAATATTTGATGCAACTCAAAATAGCTCTCGTTTCAACATTTGGGAAATAACAAAATTGATGATAAAAGATAATCCTATATTTGGAGTTGGATATGAAAATTTTTCAATTAATTATCCAAATTATGTAGCAAATAATCCATCTTATGCTATTCGCGACGGTTACATTGCTCTTCATCCACATAATATTTTTCTTAAAATTCAAGTTGAATTAGGAATATTAGGTAGCATCATTTTTATTGTATTTTTAATTTCTATAATTTATACCTTATATAAATTAATCAAATTAAAATCTAACTCTAATTTAAAAGTGTTAATAATAGGATTCTCGACTTCTTTTGCGACCTTTATGTTAATGAATTTAATAGATTGTTATTTAGGTGCACCAAAAGTTATGATTACTTTCATCCTCCTTTTAGGAATATTAACCTATTTTAAAAATCATCCAAATATAAAGCTTAATTAAACTTAGCTATTTAATTAACTATTAACTAAAATAATGGTAAGTAAAAAGATAAATTTTTACTTACCATTTAAATTAATATTTTAATTTTTAAAATTACTATTGATTACTTTTCCCATGGTTTTGTGTTTAAGTATTCAATAAAACTCTCTCTAAGCTCTTCTCTCTTTAATGCAAATTCAACAGTGGCTTGTAAGAAACCTAATTTGTCTCCAACATCATATCTTTTACCTTCAAAATCATATGCATACATAGCTTCATGTCTAATTAACTCTTCTAATGCATCTGTTAATTGAATCTCATTCCCCTTACCTGGTTTAGTGTTTTCTAATATTTCAAATATTTGAGGAGTAATTATATATCTTCCTAAGATAGCTACATTACTTGGTGCCTCTTCTACTGCTGGCTTCTCTACTAACCTCTTAACCTTATATACTCTATCTTCAATATGAAGTCCATCTACTATTCCATATTTATTTACGTTTTCTGGTTCTACAGTTTGAACTCCTAAAATTGTTGTTTTATATTCATTAAAGCAATCAATTAATTGTTTTAAGCAAGGAACTTCACTTTCAACAACGTCATCTCCAAGCATTACAGCAAATGGCTCATTACCTACAAAAGATTTTGCACAGTGAATAGCATGCCCTAATCCTCTTGGTTCTTTTTGTCTTATATAATGAATATCTACCATATCTGATATTCCTCTAACTAACTCAAGCATTTCTTGCTTTCCTGCTTTTTCTAATTCCATTTCTAGTTCAACAGATTTATCAAAATGGTCTTCAATAGATTTTTTATTTCTACCTGTTATTATTAATATTTCCTCAATTCCAGATGCAACTGCTTCTTCAATAATATACTGAATTGTTGGTTTATCAACTATAGGTAGCATTTCCTTTGGTTGCGCCTTTGTTGCTGGTAAAAATCTTGTTCCAAGACCAGCTGCCGGTATTATAGCCTTTCTTACTTTCATTTCATTCCCTCTCTAACTAAGTAAAATTTTAGTATATATAAAACTATAATAACATAATGATTTAATCAATACTATGATTTTAATTAAGAAGATAATTTTTAAAAATATTCTTAATTAATTGCTAAATAACTCAAATATTTTTTCTGTAATATTTTGTTGAAAATATACTAATAAAATGTTATTATTATATCAAATTTTATAGATTAACAATGATTTTTAATTTTTTCTTAGTATTTTTTGATAATTTGTTAATCTATTGCTTAAGCTATAAAAAAATTAGAAAGAGGTATACATATGAAAAATAAAATGAAAGACTCTATTGTAGTGGGATTTGCCTTATTTTCCATGTTCTTCGGCGCTGGAAACTTAATTTTCCCTCCATCACTTGGAAATAAATTGGGAGATCAATATTTATTAGGTATTATAGGATTTGTTCTAACAGGAGTTGGACTACCTTTACTTGCTATATTAGCTTGCTCTAGAGGAAATGGTAGTTTTGAAGGTATTACAAATAAAATAGGTACTAAATTTACTTTAATCCTTACAACAGTTCTATTTTTTGCTATAGGTCCATTACTAGCAATCCCAAGAACTGCTGCAACTACTTTTGAAATTTCAATATTACCATTCTTCCCTACATGGTCACCTATAATAGTAATGGCAATTTATTTCTTAATAAATTTATTCTTTGTTCTAAGACGTTCTTCTATTATAGATACAATAGGTAAATTTTTAACACCAGCTTTAATAATTATCTTAACTATAGTAATTGTTAAAGGTGTAATAGATCCAATTGGAGAAATGGTTCCTACAGGTGCTACTAACATACTATCTACATCTTTACTTGAAGGATATCAAACAATGGATGCATTAGCTGCCTTACTATTTGCAGGAGTTATAACATCTTCTATAATTCAAAAAGGATATAAAGGTACTGAAGTTAAATCTGTATTATTAAAATCAAGTATAATTGCTGTTATTGGTTTAGCATTTGTTTATGGTGGATTAACATATATAGGTGCTCATACAGTTAACTTAGTTGATTCTGGTATATCTAACACTGCACTTTTAGTATTTATCGCTGAAAAAATATTAGGCACTTTTGGAGTTGCTTTAATTGGAGCTGCTATAGGACTTGCATGTTTAACTACTTCTATAGGATTATTGACTGCCGGCTCTACATTCTTTGAAAAAGTTAGTAATGGAAAGTTATCTTATAAGTTTAATGCTATAGTAATTTCTATAATGAGTTATATTATCGCTTGTCAAGGTGTTGATAATATAGTTAAATTATCTGTTCCAATTTTAAATGTATTATATCCTGTAGCTATTACTATAATTATGGTAACTATGCTTAATAAATACTTAACTAATATTATTGCAGTTAGATTAGCAGTTTATACATCATTAGCATTTGGGTTATTATTCTCATTATTCGGCAATGTATTAAGCTTTATGCCTTTAGCTGAAGTTGGATTTGGCTGGGTTATTCCTACAATCATTGCTTTAGTTATTGGATTATTCATAAAAAGCAAAAGTTTAAGTTAAAATAATACTAATATTTTTATAATCGTAAAAAATAGGTAAAATTAATAAAAAATTATCCTATTAGGATCAACTCTTACCAACGCTTTCTATAATTAAATAAAATAACTACATATAAAAAAATAAGGAGTTGTTTTAATGCAACTCCTTATTTTTTATATAACCATTATATAAATTATACTAACTAAATCATATATTAAATATTATTCTAATCTCTATTAAATAAATCTCTAGTATAAACTTTCTCTTCAACATCAAATAATTCTCTTGATAACCTATTTGATACTATAACATCGCTAATTTCTTTAAACTCATCTAAGCTTCTAATAACTTTTGAATTATAGAAAGTATCCTCTTTTAATGTAGGTTCATATATTACAACTTCAATACCCTCGCCCTTAATTCTTTTCATTATACCTTGAATTGATGATGCTCTAAAATTATCTGAGTTAGTTTTCATTGTCAATCTATATATACCTACAATTTTAGGTTTTCTTTTAATTATTTGTTCTGCTATATGATCCTTTCTTGTTCTATTTGCATCTACTATAGCAGAAATAATATTATTAGGAACATCTTCATAGTTTGCTTTTAATTGCTTTGTATCCTTAGGTAAACAATATCCACCATATCCAAAAGAAGGATTATTATAATAATTCCCTATTCTTGGATCTAAACATACCCCTTCAATAATTTGCTTAGTATTTAATCCTTTTAATTCAGCATAAGTATCTAATTCATTAAAGTATGATACCCTTAGTGCTAAATATGTATTTGAAAATAATTTTACAGCTTCTGCCTCTGTAGAATCAGTAAATAATACATCAATATCCTTTTTAATTGCCCCTTCTACTAATAGATTAGCAAATTGTCTTGCTCTTTCTGATTGTTCTCCAACAATTATTCTAGATGGATAAAGATTATCGTATAATGCTCTACCTTCCCTTAAAAATTCAGGTGAGAAAATAATATTATTTGTATTAAATTTCTCTCTAACTTTTTTTGTATATCCTACAGGTACAGTTGATTTAATTACAATTGTTGTTTCTGGATTTACTTTTAATACATTTTGTATTACAGCTTCAACTGAATTGGTATTAAAATAATTTAATTCTTCATCATAGTTTGTTGGTGTAGATATAATTACAAAATCAGCGTTTTTATATGCAATATCACTATCCATTGTAGCTATAAGATTAAGTTCTTTTTCTGATAAAAACTCTTGAATCTCTTTATCTGCAATAGGAGATATCTTATCATTAATCATATCTACCTTTTCTTGAATAATATCTACCGCTACTACTTCATTATGTTGAGCTAATAATACAGCATTAGATAATCCAACATAACCAGTTCCTGCTATTGCTATCTTCATATTTGTTTACTCCTTTAAAAACCCTTATATTTTATCTATTTATAAATTAGTTCATTTATTTAATTTTAAATACTTTGATTATTCCCCAATAACCTATGTGAAATACTGATCTTATTACAGATAAATTTTCAATTTCTCTATATAAATACCAATGATATTTTACTAAGTCTAATTTATTACTTGATATAGAATTCTCTCTTATTCTATACTTCATCAAAGTTTCTTTCATTCCATGAATATACTCTTCCTTTTTTAACATTTGTAACCAAAGAGCATCATCATTTCTCTTTCTTATATTAGGAACTTCAAATTTACCCATAGCTTTTACATTATACATAACAGTTGAATTTCCTACAGGACAATCTAATAAAACTCTATTATAGTTTGCTTTATCTCTTACTTTTATTATTTTTCCTAAAGGATTACTTTGTTCATCAATTTGTTCATATTCCGTACATACAAAGTTAAAATTATTTTCCTTCATAAACTTTAATTGTTTTTCTAATTTATCTTCAACCCATAAATCATCACTATCTAAAAATGCCATATAATCACCCCTAGCTAATTCCATAGCTCTAGTACGTGCAATAGCAGCTCCTGAATTTGTTTCTAATATATGATATTTTATTCTATCATCATTTTGAGCATATTTATTAACAATATCCTTAGTATTATCCTTGGAGCAATCATCAACTATAATCATTTCCCAGTTTTCATATGTTTGATTAATTACCGACTCAATAGTCTCTCCAATAAATTTTCCACAATTATATGTAGGTGTAATTATTGAAATTAAATCACTCATTTAAAGTACCTCACCTTTTCTCTGCTTTTTAAATTCTTATATCTTGTTCTTAAAAATTTCTACTATTAAAATTTTAATATCGTTATTTCATCTATAAATGTACTGTAAATAATTCTACCATAAATTCCATAACAACTCAATTAACTAGATTTTTATATTTATACTTAATAATTATAGTTTAACCAAATAACTTTTCTAAGTTACATAATACATATTTTAAACATAAAATTTAAAGGAATTACACAAATATAATATCGTATAATTCCTTAAATTTAATCAGATTTTATTTATTTTCATCTTTGCTTACAGCAACTTCTTTTTCCGCAAGATTCGTATAAGTTGGAACTATTTCTTTAAGTTTAGCTCTTAACTTTACTAAGTCACCATTAACAGCAATATTATTTATTTCTTCTATTCTCTCTTTTAATACATCTAAATCAAAATTAGCAGGCTTACCTATAAATATCTTTTTATGTTTAGTTTCCTCTAGACCTTCTTCATCCATTAATAGCTCTTCATACAGCTTTTCTCCAGGTCTTAGCCCTGTAATTTTTATATCTATATCCTTAAATGGTTCAAAGCCAGATAATTTGATTAAATTGATAGCTAAATCATATATTTTCACTGGTTTTCCCATATCTAATACAAATATCTCTCCACCATTAGCATATGCTCCAGCTTGAAGAACTAACTGGGCAGCTTCAGGAATAAGCATAAAATATCTAACTATATCCTTATGTGTAAGAGTTACTGGTCCACCTTCTGAAATTTGTTTTTGGAATAATGGAATAACAGATCCATTGCTTCCAAGAACATTACCAAACCTTACTGCTACAAAATCAGTCTTACTTCTAACATTTATAGCTTGAACTATCATTTCACAAAATCTCTTTGTAGCTCCCATAACATTTGTTGGATTAACCGCCTTATCTGTTGAAATTAAAACAAATTTATCACTTCCATATTTATCAGCACATTCTGCAACATTTAATGTTCCTTTAACATTATTCTTAATAGCCTCTTGTGGATTAATCTCCATTAAAGGTACATGTTTATGTGCTGCTGCATGGAATATTACATTAGGTTTAAATTCTTCAAAAATCTCTTCTAATCTCTTCTTATCTCTCACTGAGGCAATTATTACCTCTTTATTAAGTTCTGGATAGTTTCTACTTAATTCATTTTGTAAATCATAAGCATTATTTTCATAAATATCTAGAATTAATAATTGTTTAGGATTAAAGGTAGCTATTTGTCTACAAAGCTCAGACCCGATAGATCCACCTCCACCAGTAACAAGTACAACTTTATTAGTTAAGTAATCACTTATCCCACTTTTATCTAGTTGTATTTCTTCTCTTCCTAATAAATCCTTTAAATCCACATCTCTTACTTGTTTTAAATCTATTCCACTATCAATAGACTCATAAAAACTTGGCACTATTTTCACTTTAGCCTTAGCTTCTTTACATATTTCTAATATTTCACTTTTGCCCTCTGAACTCATTGATGGTATAGCCAAAAATATGGTTGTTGCTTTAGTATCTTTAACTATTTCTAAAAGTTCATTTCTATTACCTAAAACCTTTATTCCTTTTAAGTAAGTATGTCTTTTATTAGGATTATCATCTATTAATCCTATAATCTTATAATTAAAAGATTCATCTTTTCTTATCTCTTCAATTAATAATTGACCACAAGCTCCCGCTCCTACTATTATGGCCTTTTCGCCATTTCCAACATAACCTTTTCCATATATACTTATTCTTCTTATAAATCTATATGAAAGCCTTAACCCAAGAACAAAAACCATAATAAAGAAACAAGAAAGTATAGTCACTACCCTTGGTATTCTAAAAGGCATAAATTCTGAAATAACAAAATTTAATACACCAGCTATAAAACATGCTGTTACCCCTGATATTACTTCATCTATACCAGCTATTTTCCATATACTTCTATACATTTTAAATAAAGCTAACATACCTACATATGTTATTAAAATTAAAGGTAAGTATTTAACATAAATATCATTATAAATTTCATCATATACATACCCAAGTCTTATGTAAAAACTTATCATATATGCTACATTAATAAGAATTATATCTGCTATCGCTAATAATATTAATCCTATTCTTTTTTCACTTCCCATAGCTTTTCTTCCTTTCATAAATCAGTTGATATTGCTATATCCAAAATTATCATATTCATTATAGCAATATATACTTCAATAATCAAATTAATATTTTCTTACATTAATATTAAAAACCTTAATGATATTTGTTTAATTTTACCAATTATTACTTATCTTATGCTTTTAATAAAGTCTATAAATTTATCATGATTAATTGCAAAATTTCCTGATACCTTTTCTCCATCCTCAATATTTTTAGTAACTACTGAACCTAAACTTACACTAACTTTATTTCCTAAAGTTAATCCATTAGAAATTATGGCACCTAATCCAATCCAAGAATCAGAACCAATTACAGTTCTTCCTCCTACAGTAGTCCTAGAGGCTATTAGACATCTTTCTCCTACCTTAACCCCATGTTCTAAATGAACCATATTATCAATTTTACTATAATCACTAACTATTGTATTATCCCAAGTATATAGAGCTTTATCAATACAAGTATTATACTGTACTTCTACATTTGCTCCTACTATTACTCCTCCACAATGAGTAACATTCATAATTATCCCATCTGTTCTTTTATATTCAAAACCTTCTCCGCCTAAAATACAACCTGCTCTAATTATAGAATTATCACCTATAACCGTATTCTCTCTTATTACTACAAATTCTTCTATTTTAACATTCTTTCCTATAGTTACATTTCGGTCGCTGATAGATGCCGTAGGGCTTATGCTACACCCTTCTCCAATAGTAGTACAATACGATTTTCTTGTATATACTTTATCACTGCTTAATTTATTATGTAATTTAAAGTAATCCATTCTTGGATTCTTAGAAACTATTATTCCAAACTTATCACAAAATCTTTTCCCAATTTCATCTGTTGTTATAAGGCAAGTTATATTTTCTCCTAATCCACATATATATTTTTCACTTTCTACAAATGAAAGTAACTCCTCATCACACTTACTAACAGCTAATCCCAATGATGAAAACTCACCATCACTTAGTATTTTTACATCTTCTAATAAACTACATATTTCCGATAGCTTCATATAACACCCTCCTCAACAGTTAATTTATATTTAACTATTTATCTTAGTATAATAACGTAAAACTACAATAAATTAATATATCTTATTCCTCTTCTATCAGCCTTTTCTTTATCTTAATAAATTTTCTGGCCATTTCTAAAGGCTCTGCCATAGGTCCAACAACCAAATCATTATCTCCTAAGCTCTTATTAACAACGGCTCCCATTCCAATAGTACAATTATCCCCTATTGAAATTCCATTTATTATGGATGTATTTGGTGCTAGCCAGCAATTTTCTCCTAATACCACACTTCCACTTACTTCTGCACAAGCTGTTATAATTGCATTCTTTCCAATTACACAATTATGAGCTATATGAACATGATCATCTATTTTTGCATAGCTTTTAACTATTGTAGGACTTATAGTTCCTGAACATATAGTTGTAAGAGCTCCTATTTCAACATCATTTTCAATTATTACTCCTCCAATATGAGGTATTCTATAATTATTTCCGTCATTATCCTTCTCTAATCCAAATCCATATCCACCAATAACACAATTTTCTCGTATAATACAATTATCGCCTATAATTACATTATCCTTTATTTTTGCTCCAGTCATTATAATGCAATTGCTTCCAATCTTAACATTGCTTCCAATAAAAACATATGGGTCTATAACAGTTCCTTCTCCTACACTTGAATTTTCTGCAATTATATAATTAGATATTTGATTATACTTTACTTCACTTTGCATCTTATTAACAATTAAATTGCCCACTCTAGCAAATTCATATCTTGGCCTATCTACAAATATATAATTATTTCCATCATTTACTTTATTCCTATACTCTTTAAGTAAAATTATCATACATTTCTTTTTACTATTAATTTTATTTATTAAAGACTCATCATACTTTTTAACAAACATTACCTTATTTTCTGCGTCTCCATCTAATGTTTGAAACCCATCAACAAAAATGTCGTCATTAATTAATACATCATTATATTTTAATGTGCTTAATATTTCACTTATCTTAATCATTATAAAACCTTCTTATATTATAGTATAATTTTTAACTTCATATCTTTTAATATTATTACTTAAATCTGATTCTAACTTACCTATTTTAAATTGAATATAGTTGTTTAATCTTGAGTCTCCATCCATATGGTTCTCTTTCCACCAAATAGGATGTGTTAATAGCTGTACTCTATCAAACTTTTTCTCATTAAATAACATACATCCACAGCCTTCTCTCCATATCCCATTACTATCTGATATATACTTATACTCCTTAAAGTACTTATTTGAATATGTATTAACATATTTTCCTAAGCTCAAGTCATTATCTAAGACATATTTTGATGGTCTATGGAAGGAAACTGACTTAATATTGACTTCAAAATATAAATTAAGAATGTTACATTCTTTTTCAACAAACCTTAAAATATCTTCTTCGCTATCAATCTTATAAGCTGTTTCATCAAAATGTAACCCTATGTCATGACCATACCCTAATATTTCCTTTATTATATTAGAGTACCTCTTTTCAAAAACATTGTAAAAAGGTGAGTTTATCCACAAATAATATGTTGCTTTCACTCCCTCTTCGCTTTCTATCTTTGCCATTTCTAATGCTGCATCTAAATCAATGTCAACATCATGTCTAACTAAGACATGTTTTGAATCACACTCTTCGTAAAAGGAAATAGATTTATATCCATTATTTTTAATTGATTTCATTATTTCCCTATAATGTTCAAAAGAAAAGTTATGCATAATTCTCACTCCCAATATTTTTTAATTTAAAAATTCATTAAATACATTGACTAATTGTTCAGTTAAATTTATTCTATTAAATTCCTTACATAAGCTAATTGACGAAGTATTTAAATCTTGTTTACTTACCCATTTATTATAAACTTCTTCTAAATATTCTTTAGTAGATTTTAAATCATTATAATCTACAGCTACTCCAATTCCCTTTGAATTAATCAAATCTGAAGCTACTCCACCTAAAGGCATTACTCCTAATATAGGTCTTTCACTTAATATATAATCAAATATCTTACCAGTATAAATACCCTTACTTTCTTCATTATCTGGTAAAATAACAACATTAACAGCTGCTTTTTTCATTTCCTTTAACACTACTCCATGTGGAACATAGCCATTAATTTTAATATTTTCTTTTATTTTTTTATTTTCAAATAAATATAAATATTTATCATGTATCGTACCTGTAAAATTAATTAATACATCCTTTTTAAACTGAGGGTTTTCATCCATAATTAACTCAATAGCTTTTAATATCATTTCTGGACTTTGTCCATCAACAACAATTCCAGAATAATTAATTATAAACTTATCACTCTCTATAATATCTATTACCTTATCTGAAATATCAAATCCATTTGTTATAGTAATAAATTTTTCTTCAAATTCTGGATATCTCTTTTTATAATTCTCAGTTATATCCTTTGTAACATTAATTACTTTATCTGCATATTTAACTACTTCCGCCTCTAACTTCTTTTCCTTCTCTTTTCTTTTTTCATCATATCTATCATATATGAATTTATTACCCACCCATGGATCTCTAAAGTCTGCTACCCAAGGTTTATTTGTTTTCTTTTTAATTTCTAAAGCTATTAAATGATCTGTATATGGTGCTGATGTAGAAAATATTAAATCTATATCTTCATTTTTTAATACTCTTTCTGTAATATCTTTTACTGCATTTTTATACCATCTTATTTTAGTATCTGGAACATAATAGTTATACTCTAAGTATTTAAAAACTTTATCCTTTATAGTCTCATTACTAGTGCTTGCTTTAACTGTTACCTTATTATCATCTTCAGTTTCCTTTTCTTCACTAGTTTTTTTAATAACTTTCTTTAAATTAACTATTAACTTATTTGCATTTTCTATTTGTTTACGTAACCATAACGTTTCTCCAGAATTTGAACGATATATCTTTGTATCTGGAGAAATCTCATTTATCATTTCTGCATCATAAGCAAAATTATGTCCCTCTTTAACAGTAACTACAATTGGTTCTACATTGAATTTGGGAAGATACTTAACAAACTTTAAACTTCTTTGTACTCCACTCCCACCTAAAGGCGGAAAATAGTAAGCAATAAATAAAACATTTTTTTTCATTATTTATCCTCTCTTCTATATATGACTATATATGACTATATATTTTTTTATATTTACTATAATTATTTAAAATACCTACAAAGTAAGGAAGGGTTAGAAGCTATATAGCTTTTAAGACCTTCCTAACTTAAAATATATTATTTATTCTTCATATCACTTGATGAAAATTTCTCTAATGGAAAATTAACTGGTAATCCAGTTTTTCTTGATTTATATGCTGCTAAAATTATAGATAATGGAATTATTGCATCCTCACCACTAACATATGGTTTTCTATCTTCATTTATAGCTTCAACCACATCTCTAAATAAAGGTGTATGTCCTTTTCCATATACATTATCTATCTCAACTTGTAAATCTGATTTTACTGCTTCCTCATCTTCACCTTCAAATCTCCAAGTCTTTAGTTCATTAACTGCAAGACCACCAATTACAGCAGTCCCTTCTGTTCCAAATACCCCTAAAGTTTCTTCTAAATTCTTAGGATAAACAACAGCACTACCTTCTACTATACCTATTGCACCACTCTTAAATCTTACAATTATCGCCCCAAAATCTTCACCTTCTATTGGGTTCCTAAATGTATCACATTCAGCATAAACTCTTTCTACATCTCCACCTAGCATCCATTGCATAAGGTCAATATTATGTATACATTGATTCATTAAAGTACCGCCATCTAAATCCCAAGTACCTCTCCAAGGTGCTTGCTTATAATAGTTTTCGTCTCTTCTCCATAAAACTCTCGCAGTACCATTCATAATTCTACCGAATCTACCAGCTTCAACAGCTTCTCTCATCTTTTGAATTGGTCTATTAAATCTATTTTGATGTGCTACAGCTAGTTTCACATTATTAGCTTTTGCAACCTTAATCATTTCTTCAGCATCCTCTATAGACATAGCCATTGGCTTTTCAATAACAACATGTTTACCTTTATTCATGCAATAAATAGCTATTTCTGCATGGTATCCACTCTCTGTAGCTATAGTAACAACATCTATATCCTTTATTTCTTCAAGCATCACTTTATAATCTTCAAAAGCTGTTACATTAACATCTTCACTATTCATTTTGTTAATATATTCATCTCTTTTTGACTCTGCTAATTCTAATTTAACATCACATGTAGCTACTAAATTAGCTACATCCTTATTTTCAACTAATCCTTCAACATGCTTATATGATATTCTTCCACATCCAATAATAGCAAAATTAAGTTTTTTCATAAAAACCACCATCTCTTTCTTTACATACTAATGTATACACTTTAGAATTGTTTTAATAATTATATATATATCAAAAAATACATTGCTTTTCTTTATATACTCTAAATTTAGTTCTAATTTATCTTGCATAATAACATTTATATAATGCTCTTCAGGATTTTCAATATTAGCTAAAATATCATTTTCATCACTATATTTTAATGATGCTAAATCTGTTATACCAGGCCTTACCTTAAATACCTCTCTTTGCTCATCAGTATATAATTCTACATACCTTGGTACCTCTGGTCTAGGACCAACTAAGCTCATATCACCTAAAAGAACATTAAATAATTGTGGTAATTCATCTAATTTATATTTTCTTAAAAAAGAACCTATTTTTGTAATTCTACAATCATTACCAACTGTTATTTGCTTTCCTAATTTCTCTGCATTAGTAACCATTGTTCTAAACTTAAAAATATTGAATGTTTTTTCATTCATTCCAACTCTTTTTTGTTTAAATAAAATTTCACCATTTGAATCACATTTTATAGCAATAGCAATAACTATTAGAATAGGACTTAATACTATTATTCCTATGCCTGATGCTAATATATCAAACACTCGCTTAAAAAATTTATTAAATTTATTCATACAACTTTTCCTCTTTATATAATATTATAAGTTCATAAACTCATCATAATCTCTTAATAATTCATGCACGTAATAATAATCATATATTATTTAACATTATTTATTTCAATATATCTTTTATTAACCTTGCCCATGTTTTCACTCCAAATGGCCCTATTTCTAATAATTTCTCTATTAACTTTAATAGACTCTTCAAATAACTCTCTATTATTCATAGCCTTAATCATTATTTGAGCTAAATTTTCTGGTTTTATTTCATTTAAAATATATCCATTTTTACCATCCTCTATCCACTCTCTATTTGCTGGTAAATCTGAAACTATAGGTAATGAACCTGCTGCCATAGCTTCTAAAAGTGTTACTGAAGTAGAATCAGATGTTGGAATTGATAAATAAATATGTGACTTTAATAAAGTATCTACTAGTTGTGGTGTTGTTACAAATCCTCTATATTCAACTTTATCTTCTAGTCCCTCACTTACTATTAAATCCTTTATAAGGCTCTCATCTTCACCAGAGTTAGTTAAGATAAGTCTACAGTTTGGATTTTTTTCAAGAACAATTTTGAATGCCTTTATAATACAATCAATATTTGAATTCTTACAAACAGTTCTCATACTTACAAATGTATTTAATTCTTCATCATTTCTCTTACTTATATCAAAATCCTTTATTTCTATTCCCATAGGAACAGTCAATACTTTATCTTCTTTAGCCCCTAAGTTAATAATAGCTTTTGTCATAAAATCTGAATCTGATGTTAATAAGTCACTTCTCTTTATAGCATATTTTGTTATTAATTTATAAATTATATTTTTATTCGGAGTAACTAATATATCTGTTCCCCAAGTAGAAATAACTAACTTTCCTCTTTTAAGTAAAGCACCTATTAATCCATAACTAGTTAAATAGTGAGGATTTACAATATCAGGATCTAATTCCTTTAATATTCTTCTTATTTCAAATATTTTTTTTAAATATTGTATATTCCCACCACTGCTATCAACATTTAATTTATCTCCTAAAAAGAATACCTTAACTCCATCAATCTTATTTTCTCTAAAAGATATCAAAGATACCGTATGCCCCATATCCCTAAAATACTGACACCATCTTACCGTATGAACACTCCTTGCATCCCCTAATAAACAAATTTTCATTTCCGCACCTCTTACACATTTTATTAATATTAATTTTTTGCTTAAAATAAACTTTATATCTTAACTAAATAGAAAACTCTTCAATGTAATCTCTGTATAATAGTATGAATGTAAATATAAAAGTAGGAGTAAAGCTATAGATTTCATTTGTTGTTTGGAATGCAATTCCTGTTAAATTTCCATAAACCAATACTATTCCAGCAATTGTCATTAATGCTAGGTATGATTTTTTTAATCTATTGTCCTTATTCTTAAAATAATTAATCAATGAAGTTAATCCCACTATAACTAATAAAATCATTCCTAAAATCATAAATGGAACTCCTAATTCAGTTGACATATTTAAAAATATATTATGTGCATCACTATAAGGTCTTTCACTTCCTGAATACTCTTGATAGAAATACTTAAAGTTTCCAATTCCCACACCTGTATATGGATAATCTGCTGTTATATCTATTCCAGCTTTCCATAATATTTGTCTTGTTTTACTTTGGCTTTCTAATACCTTTTTAATAATATCTGAGAATGCTGAGTTAGATTCTAACTTACTTTCATGAGCATTTCCTGTTATAATTTCTTGAACTTCATGTAAATTACTATCATTTGCAACATCTGGTCTTTGGAATACATTATACGTAAGCATACTTCCAAAAACTAAAATTATAGCAATATATCTTTTCCAATTACTAATATTAAAAATTAAAAACATTAAGAATATAAGCATAAATGAAATCCATGCACCTCTTGATAATTGCATTGAAATAATAAAACTCATTGCAACTGCTAACCAACACCATATATTTTTAATACCTTTTATATTAGCCCACTTAGCTAATATAATTATTAATATTAATAAATCATATATTAATATAAAATTAGATCCTAATGGTCCAAAAATTCTTATATTCTTATCACCTTGTGCCCATGTCATAAAGAAATATAAGATATCTGGTATTGATGAAAATATACATCCTAAACTTAATGCAATTAATATTTTATTTAAAAATTCACCTTTATTTTTATAATTTAATGCTCTTAATATATATGTATATAAAATAAATGGAACAAAGGATAATAATACTATCATTAAGCTTAACCCTTTATTAAAAGCAAAGAATATATTTACTACTAATAATATCATCAAAGCTATTCTTAAATATTTATCCTTGACCTTTATATTCTTTCCATCTAATTTCTTAAGCAAACCATTTTTTATTAATAATGCTGCTACAACTATATAATATAAAACATATGCAACCCATTGAAGATTTAATAAGTTTAATCTTAACATTACATATCCTATTAAAGGTAATAGTGGTATAGTAAATGCTACTGTTATCAACGTATTTTCTAAGGATTTAGCCATATATACTAATATAATTATTACTGCTGGAATCATTAATGCTCCAATTAAAGTTGTTAATTTAGCTTCGCTTCCCCACATTACTCCTAAGAAAACTGCTTCTATTATTATTCCAAATAATATTAACCATTTATATCTATTTATTAATTCTTTCATTATCTCTTATCCTCCCTATGCCTTAAATAGTTTGATGCTCTCTGACTTACATCTCCATCAACTTTATAAAAACTTTTCTCAATAAATTTTTTATAATTACACTCACTTAAGTATTCTTTATTAACTAAAATATTTCTTAATTCATTACTATTTTTTACACCTAAAGATAATCCTTCTTTAACAAAATTACCTTCATCATTATATTTAGGAAGCATAATACAAATAGATGGCTTATTAAAAATAGCACCTTCTAAAACAACTGTTGAATGCACACTTATTACAAGATCACACCAAAGAAGTGCATCATAAATATCTAATGATTTAGTTACTTCTACATTCTTAATATTATATTTATTAATTATATCCATATAAATATTTTCAAAATTATCTGCTGGATGTAGTTTAATTATAAGTTTATAGTTTTCTACTTCTACTAAAGCTTCTAATAACATCCTTAAAGACTCTTCTGCTAAATCATATATAGGTTGTGTAGCAAATAAAATTTTCATTTCGTCATTGCTATTTATATTACTATATTCTTTTACCTTCTCATATAAGTAATCAGTTCTTGGTTGTCCTATTACAACAATATTATCTTCATTATAAACATTAGTTGCTGTAATTAAAAACTCCTTAAATTTTTCTCCCCATACAAATGTTTTCTTAGGTACAAGAGTTTTATTTTTTGTTGGTGTTAAATATGCTGGTGAAGTTTGATTTATAATACCATGTTGTAATCCAAATGTATCAATATTTAGTATATTTCCTGCAGTAATAATACATCGTGGCCTATCAGCTTCATCAACTACTAATACTTTATTTATTTTTAATATTTTTATAATTCTTTCCCATACACAAATCTCTTTAACATAACTAAAATAATGTGACTTAAGATTATTAAAAACATATTTATATATAATTTCTCGTAAATTATAATCAAAATATTTATATTCAAATTCATTTAACATATTTAAATTATCGTCAATATTATTTTTATCTATTAATCTTTCGCCAACTACTTTTTTTATTATAGAAATCATTTCAAAAGGAAAATAATCTTTACTAAGTAAATTAGATTTATCATATAAATCTAATTTATTTAAAAACTGAACATTAAATATGTTATCACTTTGCTTTATATTATTTATTATATTTCCATATAAAGCATCATAATAAACTTCTTTATTTCTAATACTTATCTTATTTATAGAAGCTGCTTGACTAAATACTAATGTTCTATTTTTAGCTTTACTAAATTTATATTTTATAAAATAACTCATTCCTTTTAAAGCTCTTTTTATTAATATAGACTTGCTATTATTAATAGTATTTTCTTTATCTTCAAAAATATTTTCTTTATTTTCAAACTTCACATTAACGTCAAATAATAAAGTTGCAATATCAAATACAACTTTATTATCAGTAATTATATCCAGCTCTTTTCCATATTCCCTTATAATATTTTTTATCATAAAAAAATAAGTAAAAACTTCTTTTAAATGCATAAACATAGTAGCTCTATAAAAGGTATATAATTCTACTCCTTTATAGTTATATAATTCATTTATAGATTTTCCTGAAATCTTTTGAGATTCTAGTTTTGCCAAATAATTATATGTTTCTTCTTCTATATTTATATTTTGTAATATATCATTAATATCCTTTTTTTCGCCATTATTAAGTATTATTTTGTAATAACTATCTTTAATAAATACTTTTATCATAATATCCTCTCTATGTTAAGCTAATCATTAAAACTAAATTTATAATTAAGCCTTTTTATTTCTTATGTCATTAACTAACTTCATTATGTTTTCTCTATATACTAAAAATATTGCCAAAACAACTACACATACTATTGCCATTTTAATTAATATATTAGTCCAAAAACTTAATGGTTCTAATAAGAAAGCTAACATTGAAATACCTAAAAATATAAACGCTATACTAAATAACTTAAAAACATTAAATTTTATGGGCTCTATCTTCACTGAAATAAAATAAACTAAAATACATGAAATCATCATAGATATTAAACTTGCTGTTGCTGCTCCCATTATATCAAACTTAGGAATTAAAATTACATTTAAAATAGAATTTAATATAGCTCCTGTAAATGTTCCTATAGCTATGAATTTTACTCCTTTTTTATTGTAGAATAATGGATTTACAAAGAAATAATATATTCCATTAAACACAAAAGCAAAACTTAATAACGGTATAACCTTCCATCCTTCAAAATACGCTTTATCTACTACTATTTTAAATATTTCTGGTCCAAATAAAGACATCCCCATTGCAAGAAAAGCATAAAAAACAGTTAATACTTCAGACATTAACACTATTTCTTTTTCATTTTCTTCTTTGTTCTTTAACTTTTGAAACAACCATGGTACATAAGCTTGATTAACTGCAGTTGTTAATACATTTATTATATTTCCAAATTGTGCACCTGTTGAATAAATAGCTGGTGATTGTAACCCATTATATCCATTTAAGAATAATCTATCTAGCATAGAGACTGCCCATCCTGATAGACTATGAGGTAATAATGGTAATGAATATTTTAATGCTTGCTTTAAATATACACCTTTAATTTTTAATACAACTGTTGGTATAAACTTAATTACTGTATATATAAAGAAAATAACATCAGTTATAGCTAAAGATAATAATACTCCTACAGCTCCTATTCTTAATATAACAACAAATAATATATTTAATGATAAATTTACAATAAAATATAATAAATTGTTCTTTGCATAAATCTTACTCTCCTCTTTAGCTTGAAGAGTACTTTGAAAGATTGTATATATAGGATTTAAAGTTATAGATATCATTCCTAATAATATATAAGGAAAGAAATCAACTCCCTTAGCCATAGGTTCAAGCAATTGCCTTCTAAATATTATAAAAATAGTAGTTAATACTATACTATTTAGTGTAACAAAAGCTATACATGTTCCCCAAAATTCCTTCAACTTATTTTTATCTTCTTTATAATCTACATAAAATCTAATAACAGCTGAATTTATAGATAATGAATATAGTATTGATAAAAATGAAACTATCGGAGTTACTACATCTGTAATTCCCTTTTCAGCAGGAGTTAATAATGTAGTATATACAGGTATTAATACTAGACCTATACATTTTTGAAGTATTTGAACTATACCATATATGCCTGAATTTTTTAATAATCTTCTACTAGACATTTCTACACCTACTTAATTAAATAGATTTTAATTCTTCCTTATCAATAAACTTGGTTCCATTATACTTTAGCATAACTAGTCCTTTTTTATAATTATCTAACCTTTTATCTATCTTTTTGCCCTTAAGATTTAATATTATATTTTCTATAAAATTAACTCCACAATTATAAGCATGAGGGTATCCCCCACCAAATCTAGGATTAATTTCATTTATGTAAAGCTTCCCTTTAGAATCTTCAAATACATCGACATCAACAGGTCCTCTAAAGTTTAATTCATTTAATTTTAAAACTTCATTAACAATATCATCTCTATATAATGATATTGATTTATCAGTCTCTCCTGCTCTCATATTTAGTTTTTCTTTTATAAATAAAGACTTTATATTTCCATCTAACATATCAAAATATACATCTACTCCATATTCCTTTTCTTTTAAATATGGTTGAAAGATATAATTTTGCTTATCCTTATAAGCTAATAACTCATCAATATTAGGTACTTTTCCTATTCCAACACTTCCACTACCATCTTTTATCTTTGCAAATATAGGAAATTCAATCTTCTTCTCTTCTAATGCTTTAATTATTTCATCAAATCCATTATAAGTTGGAATAACACTTACTTTCCCCTCTAATTCCTTAGCAAATTTATATTTATCAAAAGTAAACATAATTTCATTATAATCCGATACTATTGGGAAAATCCCATTATCTAAAAATTTCTCTCTATTTTTAGCCAATAACACTAACTCTGGATCTATTAATGTAATTATTGACTTTACATCATTTTCAACACAAATTTTTATTACATCATCTATATATTTATCTAAATTATCAAAATCTTTTTTTACTACGAAAGATTCATCACCTTCATATAAAGCTGGGGAATATGGACTCATATCTAATGTGAATACTTTTGCATCTTCTTTATGAAAAGCTTCTTTAAAATACTGAACTACATCTACTCTTCTCCCAGGACTTAATATCATAATATTCATACTGTAAATCTCCTAACTATTCAACAAATGAATTTTTTATATAATCATCTTCATTCCACGAATTTCTAGCAACTAAAATTTTATTATTTTTTTCAACATATATATAAGGATAATATTGAATAAATAATGGACTTAGTGCCATTGAATACGCTCCTGTATTATGGAATAATATATAATCTCCTATATTTAACTCAACCTTATCATTTAAGATTGCCATTCTATCCTTTTCAATACAAGTAAATCCTGAAACAATTTGTTTACTTATAATATCTGTTCCACTTTGGAAACTTTCATAAAAGAATGGGATTCCATGCATTTGTGGATCTATGTGAATTAAACTTCCATCTGTAGATACTATCCTTTTATCAAAAACATTCTTTGTATCTATTACTCTACAAAGATACTTAAATGGTGATGCTACTAATGCTGCTCCTGGCTCTAAAATTAACGTTACTTTTTCCTTATCAAAACTCTTTTCTAAAATACTACATATAGTATCAGCATATTCACTAAATGTAGGTGCTCCTGGTTTATCTCCAAATATACAGCCACCTAAATCAATATATTCAATATCATCAATAATATTTTTTGATGATTCTACCAACTTTTCACTTATAGTTTTAAATATTCCTAAGCTCTTTGTTCTTGTACTATGATGACCATGTAATCCTACAACTTTAACATAAGGAATTTTACTTAATTCTTCTATTGCCTTGTTAAAAGATCCATTTTCTAAATTAAATCCAAATCTCCCTGGCTCTTCTCCCATTATAGTTTCACCAGGGCAATATTTTTCTAAGTCAAAATTGATTCTTAAACCAACCTTCCACATTTTTTGCTTTTTAGGTGTATTTTCTTTTATCCATTTTATTTCATGAAAAGAATCTAAGTTTACTATAGCTCCCTCTTCTAAAGTATCTTCTAATGCATTAAAACCCTTACAAGGTCCATTAATAACTACCTTTTCCTTGTTATATCCTAACTTTAGCGCTAATCTATACTCTGCATTAGATACTACTTCAGCATATGCCCCCTTATTTTTCATAAAATTCAATATCCAAGGAAGCGAATTTGTTTTAAAGGAATATCCAATTATAAAATTATTGTTCCATCTTGAAGTAAAAGCCTTAACTAATTCATCATAGTTTTTAGCAAGCCTTTCTTCATCTAATATATAACATGGTGTTTCTAAGCCCTTATAAAGTTCTTTTATTTCTAATTGCATATTAGCTTAAGTCCTCCCACATAATTAATTGATCTGTATTTATATCTTTATTTAAAGTTCTACCAACTATAACTTCTGCAAGCTCAGGTCTTATACCATTACCAGGTCTTTTATACGCTAACATATTTTTTTCTATAACAGTTCCTTTTTTTAATGTTTCTTTTGCAACTATACTTCTTCTTACATCCTTCATAATTAATACTTCTCTTGCAGTTGGTCTTTTAATTCCATCACCAAGCAATTTTTCAGTATTTCTTATAGCTGTAACATATTCTTTAAATTCAACTGGCCCCATAGATGCCTTATGATCTGGCCCTTCCATTTCTGTATCTAAAGTTATGTGCTTTTCAATAAATTCAGCACCTAATGCTACTGCCGCTATTGCAGCCTCATTTCCTACTGTATGATCTGATAATCCTGCAGGAACTTTAAATGCCTCTCTCATTGTAACCATTGCTCTTAAATTAACATCTTCAACAGCTGTTGGATAATCAGTTGTACATTGCATTATCTTTACATTTTGGTTTCCTGTTGATTTAAGTATATTAATTGCCTTCTCAACTTCACCTAAATTACTCATTCCTGTTGATAATATTATTTCTTTTCCTGTTGCCCCAATTTCCTTTAGGTATTCTACATTTGATACTTCAGTAGAACCAATTTTAATTATAGGAACATTTAAACTTACTAAAAAATTCAAACTTTCTGTTCCATCAGGAGTTGAAATAAATAATATTCCTTTCTCCTTACAATAACTTTGAATTTCCCTAAATTGCTCAAATGGCAATTCTAATTTTCTTATCATTTCAAGTTGTGATTCTTCTACAGGCATATTTTCCATTTGGTACTCAGCCTTTTCTGCATAAGCTCCTGTACTTTCTTCTGCCTTAAAAGTTTGAAACTTTATAGCATCTGCACCACACTCAACAGCCATATCCACTAACTTTTTTGCTAAATTAAAATCACCATTGTGATTTACTCCTGCTTCTGCGATTATAAATACTGACATCTCTATCAACTCCAACTTAATTTTTTCTTTAATAACTTTTCACCAAGTTCAACATTTTTTAAAACTTTTACAATTTCTTCACTAGTACTTCCTTCACCATATAAACTTTCTACAGTCTTAACAAATTCATTAAACTCTGGTGAAAATGCTTTTTTTATTCCATTATATATATCATCTGAATTATAATTTGTTTGAATTATATTTTCAGCCATTAACCTTCCTTGTTGTCTATTACCAATATTAACTACCGGCTTCTTTAAATAAGGTGCTTCAATTAATGCACTTGATGAATTACCAACTATTACACCACAATATTTCATTACACTTAAATATCTTAAACTTCCTAAACTCTTAAATAAATGGACATTAGAATTTCTCTCAGCAAATTTATCTAATGCTGAAATTATCTTATCTCCTCCATTATCTGAATTAGGATAAGTAATTATCATAGGCTTATTAATTTTATCCAAAGCATCAATAACATTATTAATTTGATTTTCTACATCATCTACTTCTAATGTTACTGGATGATATGTAGCTAAAATAGTATCTTGAGTTACTTCAACACCTAAACTTTCTTTAAGTTCATCTGGTGTCATCATCTTTGTTAATTTTATGTTTTCAATTCCTGAATCGCCTACATTAAATACTCTCCAGTTTTCTTCTCCCATATTTCTGATATTCTCAGCATATACCTCAACACCTGGAAAATGAATATGAGCCATCTTAGTTATTGAATGCCTTATCTGTTCATCCATTGCACCTTCTGTAATTTCTCCACCTGCAATATGTGCTATAGGAATATTCATTGCCATTGCCGTAGTTGCTGCAGCAAATGCTTCATATCTATCTCCTAATACTAAAACTATATCTGGTTTTAATCTATTAAACGCACCTATAAATTCACTTATAGCTATAGATATTTCACGAGCATTCTTATCTTTTCCATTGTAATCTAATAGTATTGGACACTCTTCATCTATTGTAAACCCATCTTCAAGAATATCATTTTTAGTCATTCCATATTTAGGTGATAAATGCATACCTGTAACTAATAATTGTAATTTCAGGTCTTTATCTTCATCTATAGCTTTCATTATATTCTTTAATAATCCATATTCAGCTCTAGTTCCAGTAACTACTGTTATATTTCTCATTTAATCACCCAACTCTTCCTTCATAATTATCTCTGCAAATTTAAAATCCAAGGCTTCATCTATATCCACTGAATCCTTATTTGACATTATATATCCAGTTAAGCTTTCAGGTTCAAATGTTTTTTCTTTAATAAATACATCTGTTTTTATTCCATATATTGCTCCATTCATTCTATATACCTTAGGTAAATCTTGTCTTCTAGTTATTTTTTTACCTTCTTCTATAAAATACTCTAACTTATCTTCATTAAAAACATTGCTCCAATAAGGACTAACCTCTGATTCACACACAGAAACAATAGCATCCATATTAGTTTCTAATAATTTTTTTATAGCTTCATCAATATGTTTAGAATTTCTCAGTGGTGAAGTAGGTTGCAATAAAACAATAAATTCTGGATTATAATTTTCCACTTCTTTTAAATAATTTACCATATGTAATACAGCATCTATAGAGCTAGCATTATCTGTAGCTAATTCATCTGGTCTCATACATGGGATATCAGCACCTGACTCCTTAGATACCCTTGCTATGTCATCATCATCAGTAGAAACTACAACTCGAGTTATATACTTAGCTTCTTTTGCTGCCTCTATAGTATAAGATATTAATGGTTTACCACACAATTCCCTTATATTTTTTCCTGGTAATCCCTTAGATCCGCCTCTAGCAGCTATTATTGCTAATATTTCTTTATCCATTTTATCCTCCAATAATAAATATATATACCATAAGACAAATAAATATAAATCTCTTTATATTATGCCTTTATAGTTATAATTTAATTATAATACCACATATATGTCATTTAAATATAATTATACTACACACTTTTATGTAAATACAAATTTTAGATATAAAATTTACTTTATAGACACACTTCTATCTTTAATAATATTAATCTATAATCATAATAAAAAAAAGCAAGAGCTCTCACTCTTGCTTAACTTTAAAATTGATCTGCTATACAATCTGCTATAATTTGAGCAGTTTTTAATTGATTAGCAGGATCAGCAACCTTTTTTGCTTCACTTGCATTGCTTATAAAACCATTTTCAATTAAAATAGATGGCATTGTAGTATTTTTAACAACATAAAAATCATTATCCTTTGCCCCTCTATTAATGTAACCTAATTTAGAACTTATAGCATTAACTACTGATGTTGCAAGTTTTTTACTTTCTGTTATTTTATAAGAACTTCTCATCCCAAAAATATTTCTATAATCTTCTGCTACCATTTCAACACCATTATCCAAAATAACACCTTTAGTTAATGGTGTAGCAGTACTATAATATACTTCCATTCCTTTTACTGTTGAACCATAAGAATTGTGATGTATACTAACAAATAAATCTGCATTTAAGTTATTTGCAAAATCCACTCTCTTTTTTAAGCTTTCTTTTAATTCTGCAGTATCTCTATCAGATTCTTCTCGTGTTAATACAACATTATAACCTCTTTTTTCAAGTTCTGATTTTAATTTCAGTGCTACTTGCATATTAAGTACAGTTTCTTCATACTTGATACCATTATGAATTGCTACAGACCCATAATCTCCACCATAATTATGACCTGGATCAATTACTATTAACTTACCCTCTTTTATATATATATCCTTAGAGATATAATCATCTTCGTCAGCTGATAAACTAAACTTATTTTTCATATGAACAACAACACTATACTTTCCATATGCTTTAGGTGTAAATGATGCTTTATTATTAGAGCTATAATCACTTAATAATATCCATTCATTAGTATTTCTATCAGCAATCCATATCTTATATAATGTATCATTTGCTGGTGTTCCTTGTGCTATTATATCAAATTGAGTATTTATCTTTAAATCCCCAGTAACACTTAATGAAGTAGCTTTAGATACTGGAAGTGCAACATCTATATCTATAGATTTATAATCATCTTCATTTTTATTAACACTATTTTTATGCTTTACATGCACTGTAAATGTATATCTACCTGCTTTTACAGGAGTAAAATCTATAGTATTCTTTGTACTATAATCACTTAATACTGTCCATATATTTGTACTTCTATCACATACCCATAACTTGTACAATGTTCCATCTGCAGGTGTTCCTTCAGCTTTCATTGTTAATGTCTGATTAATGTACTTATTTCCAGTAACCTCAAGAGATTTTACCTTTGATGTTGCTAATGTTACATTTACATCTATAGACTTATAATCATCTTCATCTTTACTATCACTATTTTTATGTTTTACATGCACTGTAAATGTATATCTACCTGCTTTTGTTGGCTTAAAATCAATAGTATTCTTTGTACTATAGTCACTTAATACTGTCCATGTATTTGTAGTTCTATCACATACCCATAACTTGTATAATGTCCCCTCTGAAGGTGTTCCCTCTGCCTTCATTGTTAATGTTGAACCTACTAAAGTATCACCAGTAACTTCAAGGGATTTTACTTTTGACATCTTTGATGTTACTTCTATATCAATAGATTTGTAATCATCTTCCTCTTTATTAGGACTGTTTTTATGCTTTGTATAAACTACAAATGTATATCTACCAGCCTTTTTAGGTGTAAAATCAATAGTATTCTTTGTACTATAATCACTTAATACTGTCCATGTATTTGTACTTCTATCACATACCCATAACTTGTACAATGTTCCATCTGCAGGCGTTCCTTCAGCTTTCATTGTCAATGGAGAGTTTACCAATTTTTCACCTGTTACTTCTAGTGATTTTACTATAGATGTTTGTTGGCTTTGTGGAACCACCTTTACATCTATAGATCTATAATCATCCTCATCCTCATTAGCACTATTTTTATGCTTTGTATATACTAAGAATGTGTATGTACCAGCTTTTTCTGGTGTAAATTCAGCAGTATTTTTTGTACTATAATCACTTAATACTGTCCATGTATTTGTGCTTCTATCACATACCCATAGCTTGTACAATGTACCTTCTGCAGGCGTTCCTTCTGCTTGCATTGTTAACTTTGAACCTACTAAGCCATCTCCACTCACTTTAAATGATTTTACTTTTGAAGTTTTTGATGTTACTTCTATATCTATAGATTTATAATCATCTTCATCCTTATTAGTACTATTTTTATGCTTTGTATATACTAAGAATGTATATCTACCAGCCTTTTTAGGTGTAAAATCAGCAGTATTTTTTGTACTATAGTCACTTAATACTGTCCATGTATTTGTGCTTCTATCACATACCCATAGTTTGTACAATGTTCCATCTGCAGGTGTTCCTTCTGCTTTCATTGTCATTGGAGAGTTTACCAATTTTTCACCTATCACTTCTAGTGATTTTACTTTAGAAATTGGTAAAATTACATTAACATCAATAGACCTATAATCATCTTCTACTTCTTTACTACTATCTTTATGTTTTGTATATACAACAAAACTATATTTCCCAGCCTTTGTTGGTATAAAGTCAATAGTATTCTTTGTGCTATAATCACTTAATACTGTCCATGTATTTGTGCTTCTATCACATACATAGAATTTATATAAAGAATAGTTTTCAGGTGTTGCAGTTGCTTTCAATGTTAGCTTACTTCCAACTATAGAATCCCCATCAATATTAAATGAGTTTATAGTTGATTGTCCTACTTCAACATTTACTCTTTTTGAAATATAATCATCTTCATTAGCCGATTTTGAATTTTTATGTTTAACATGAACTACAAAATCATATACCCCAGCCTTTAACGGAGTATATTTAACAGTATTATTAGTACTATAATCACTTAAAAGAATCCATTCATTTGAGCTTCTATCAACTACCCATATCTTATATAATGTATCCGAAGTTGGATCACCATATCCAGTAACTGTTAACTCATAACCTGTAGCTGCTTTTCCAGATATCTCTACATCATTTAAAACAGAAAAATCTCTCTCACTTGATAAAGATGCTGCTTTATCTCTTAAAGCTAATACTGAATAACCATATGATTTAGCTGCAGCCCAACCCTTACCAAGTGGATTTTCTTTAATACCTAAATGTTCAACATAAATGGCAGTTCCACGAGTAACATAACCAAATCTAGGATCTACACATTCTTGCTTTAACGGTTCTGTTGAAGCATATGCTTTTAAATGTTGAGTTACTGCTCTTATTCCAATTTCTATACTTGGAAAACTAAGACCTGGCTCTCCTCCACCAGTAGCTCCTAAACCAGCAAAGTTATTTTGTTCCTCTTTTACATCTCCACCAAATTTTAAATACCCAGTTTCATGCATCATTTGTGAAAATAAGATATCATGATTAATACCTTCAATTTTCGCTTCTTTAATTGTTATATCTACAAAATCAGATATATATTTATAACTCTTACTTGGGTTATTACTACGTAATAATTTAACCATTTGCTCTTTAGTTAAAGAGCCTGTCCCCATAATTGATGTTCTAGTATTATTAACTTCAATGTTAGCACTATGTTCTTTTACATTTCCTTTAGAGTCTTTAATTACAACCTTAACTTCATGCGTCCCATTAGATACGTTTTTAAATATATAATCAAATCCACTCTTATTTGAATTAGGATAGTCAGTATATTTTCCACCTATATCATTTCTTGTTAATCCATAGTTAGCATTACCAACTTTACTTCCATCAAGATAAACTTCTACTGAAATACCTTCATTAATACTAACTGCCCATCCTTTTAAATAAAAATCACTTGTCAATTTATGAGGTGTTATTGGATTTTCTAAATTAGATACTAATTCCTCACTTACATCATAAGTAACTATTTCTTCATTATCTGATTTATCTAATATATCATTTCCTATATTATTTACTGTATCAATATCAGATTCCTCTTTAGAGTTATTAATAAAATTATTATTCTCATCTTGACTTAAATCATTTAGATTTTCTTGATTATTACCACTGTCTAAAATCTCATTATTTTCTAATTGATTTAAATTATCAACCTCATTATAAACCTTTGAGATAGCATTAACCCCTACCGATGGTAATATAATATTGGTTAATAACATTACCGCTACTATTAATGCATATTTTTTAAATTTATTCATTTCTCCCCCTTATTTCTATTAATGCATTATCAGTACTTACATGTGCCTTTATTCTATTATAAATTACATATTAATTATACATTTCCCCTTTTATTACATCAACACCTAAATTACTTGTTTTTAGGAATAAATATGAAAAAATATATTATTTACATAAAATAAAAGATATACAATCAATAGTTTAAACACTATAAATTGTATATCTAAATTAACTATTTATTATTAAACTATTATATTTAATAATAAATTAAACATTATTTATAACTTCACAAACCTTTCTTACTTCATCTTCAGTTAAAGATACTGAGCTTGGAAGATTTATTCCTCTTTCACTTACATATACAGTTCCGCTCATATCTCCAGCCTTACACTCTTTATAAGGTGGCATATCATGAACTGGCATAAAGAAAGGTCTTGCTCCAATCTTATTTTCATTTAATATCTTTAATAGTTCATCTCTAGATACCTTAAAATCTTCTTCAACTAATATAGAATATAGCCAATAACAATTATCAACATCGCTATCTTCCTTAACTAACTTAATTCCCTTAGTATCTTTTAATAACTCATTATAAAGATTAGCATTTCTTCTCTTAACTTCTAAATATTCTGGAACCATTTCAAGTTGAGCTACACCCATTGCTGCTAATAAATTTGGCATTCTAAAGTTAAATCCTATTTCCTCATGGAACATTCCACCATTTTCAGTAATAGTCTTTGTTTGATTTGAAAGATATTTTGCTCTTTCTCCCATTTTAACGTTATTAGTAACCATCATACCACCTGCACCAGTAGTAATTAATTTATTACCATTAAAGCTAAAACATCCTATATGGCCTATTGTTCCACTCATTTTCCCTTTATATGTCGTACCAAGTGACTCTGTAGCATCTTCAATAACATAAAGATTATATTTTCTTGCTATTTCCATAACCTTATCCATATCAACTGAATATCCATAAATATGAACTGGCATAATTGCTTTAGTCTTGGCTGTTATTAATTCCTCAATCTTATTTGCATCCATAACAAAAGTATCTTTACATACATCAACAAATACTGGTTCAGCTCCAGTATACTTTATTGAATTAACTGATGATATAAATGTCATAGATGGAACAATAACTTCATCACCAGCTCCTATCCCTAAAGTAACCATTGCCAATTGAAGCGCAGCTGTTCCATTCATTGTAACAACAGCTTTCTCACATCTTAAATACTTAGCAAATTCATCTTCAAATCTATCAACATAACTTCCTACAGAAGAAACCCAATTTGTATCTAAGCATTCTTTAACATATTTCCACTCATTACCTTTAATCTCAGGAACACATAATGGTATCATAATTTCCCCACCTTTATTTAAATATTAAAATGGAAAATTAATAATTTTATTAATTCTCCATTATTATAATTAATTATACATTATATATATCAGTCTTATAGTGTTGTAAGTTGTTTTTTATCCATTCAACAGTTTCAGCTAAACCTTCATCTATGTTATAGTTTGGAGCCCAACCTGTTAATTCCTTAATCTTTGTATTATCAGCCCATAATCTATTAACTTCACTCTTCTCTGGTCTGATTCTTTCTTCATCACAGATAATTTTAACATCTTTTCCGATAATATCTATTATCTTTTTAACAGTATCTCCTATTGTTATTTCATAATTAGATCCAGCATTAATAACTTCTCCTATTGTTTTATCAGATTCAGCTATTTTTATAAACGCTTCTGCTGTATCCTTAACATAATTGAAATCTCTTGTAGGCGTTAAGCTTCCAAGCTTAATTTCCTTTTTACCTGCTAAAATTTGAGAAATAATTGTAGGAATAACTGCTCTAGCTGATTGTCTAGGCCCATAAGTATTAAATGGTCTTATTGTAGCAATTGGCATATTAAATGATTTATAAAAACTTTCAGCCATTTTATCTGCACCTATTTTTGATGCTGAATATGGAGATTGCCCTTGCATTGGATGTTTCTCATCAATTGGAACATATAATGCAGTTCCATAAGTTTCTGATGTAGATGTATGAATAATCTTTTGAACATCATGATTTCTACATGCTTCTAATACATTTACAGTTCCTTCAACATTAGTTCTAACATATGCCATTGGAGAAAGATATGAATATGGTATCGCTATTAAAGCTGCTAAGTGGAATACAACTTCTTGCCCTTTAATAATTCTATTCATTCCATCTAACTCTCTAATATCTCCAGTTTCAACCTTTATACTATCTAGTACATTTTTATCAAAAGTATCAATCCATCCCCAACTATTGAATGAATTATACTGAGCTAATGCTGTAACATCTGCACCAAGTTCAACTAATCTTTCTGTTAAGTGACTTCCTATAAATCCTTCTGCACCTGTTACTAAAACCTTTTTTCCTTTTAAGTCCATTATTACTCGCTCCTTTAATTATTTATTGTTCTCCATTTTTTCTATCTTTTCAATCATGCTTTGCATTTCATTTATTTGCCCCATATCCATCCAGCTTTGTTCGCTTATAGGGAAAACTCCAACCGGAATGCCTGTTTCCATATATCTTTCAACTATATCTGGTAGATTATAAAATTCATTTTCTGGAATATCCTCTAAAACCTCTGGTTCTATTACATACATTCCTGTGTTAATAAGATATGTATACTGTGGCTTTTCTTGAATTTCTTGAATATTACCATTTTCATTTAACTTAAATACACCATAAGGTATAGTAAAGTTTTTTACTGATGCAACAACAGTTACTTTATTTCCACTCTTCTTGTGGTGATCTAATATTTTCGAATAATCCGCATCTATTAGTATATCGCAATTTGAAACAAAGAATGTATTATTGATTTTACCTTTAAGTAAATATAAACTCCCACCTGTTCCTAGTGGCTTATCTTCTTCAACATAATCTATTTCATAGTTCTTTGCTAATTCCCCGAAGTATGATTTTATCATATTCTTTTTGTAGTTTACAGTTAAATAAAAATTATCAGCACCATACTCATTAAATTTATTTATTATTCTTTCAACTATAGGTGTATCTCCAATTGGAATAAGTGGCTTTGGTAATATTTTAGTATATGGATATAATCTACTTCCTAATCCACCTGCCATTATAACTACTGGAACTTCCTTTAAATCTAAACTTTCATTTCCCTTTTTATACAATTTATCTGTTAAGAATTTTACATTAACGATATTTTTATATTCATTAATAACTGGAATTGCGCTAATTGATTTTTTAACCATAATATCCATAATATCAATATCGTCACTATCCATAACATAAATAGGATTATTATTCATGACACTTGTTACTTTTTCATCCATACTACCATTTTTAAGAATCCATCTTCTTATGTCTCCATCAGTTATAGTACCTTGTAACTTTTCTTCATTGTTAACAACAAATACTATTCCTTTTGAAACATCATCTAATCTTAGCATAGCTTCTCTTATAGTGACATCACTATATATAATTAAATCTTTAATATTCATTTTATCACCATTACCTTAAAATAGATTTTAAGAATTATTTAAAGTTATATTTTTATGATTTTAATTCCAATAATAATATATAAATTTATAGCTCAAGGTCAATTTATTACTCCATTAACCTTAAGCTATAAATTGAATTATAGTTTATAAATCTTATCTCTATTTTCTTTAACATTCTTAGTTGCATTTCTAGTATCATATATAACCTTAGCTCTAGATACTATTTGATCATAGTCATAGCAAGTATGCCCTGTAGTTATTACAACTATATCACTTTCATCAATAACTTCTGTCCAATCTACTGAGTAATATTTCTTATTCTTGTACTTAGCTTCTGGGCAGTATGGGTCATTAACTATAACTTCTGCACCATTCTTTTCTAGTAATTCTATTACTTTGAATGATGGAGATTCTCTATAATCATCTATATCATTTTTATAAGCTAATCCCATAACAAGAACCTTAGCTCCATTTAAAGCCTTCTTATTCTTATTTAAAATTTTCATAACATTTTCTAAAACGAAATCTGCCATAGAATCGTTGATTATTCCTGAAGTTTCAATTAACTTAGTATGATAATCATATTCTTTAGCCTTCCACTCTAAGTAGAATGGATCTAGTGGTATACAGTGTCCTCCAAGACCTGGACCTGGGTAGAATGGCATAAATCCATATGGCTTAGTTTTTGCTGCATCAATAACTTCCCATACATCTATTCCCATTCTGTTACAAAGGATAGCCATTTCATTTGCTAAACCAATGTTTATGTTTCTAAATGTATTTTCTAATATTTTTTCCATTTCAGCAACAGCTGGAGATGAAACCCTATGTATTTCACCTTCTAATACATTTTCATATAAAGCAGCTGCAACTTCTGTACATTCAGCTGTGCATCCACCAACAACCTTTGGTGTATTTTTAGTATTATAATGCTTGTTACCTGGATCAACTCTCTCTGGTGAGAATGCTAAGAAGAAATCTTCTCCACATTTTAATCCACTTTCTTCAAGTATTGGTTTTAATACTTCTTCAGTAGTTCCAGGATAAGTTGTACTTTCAAGTATAACTATCATACCTTTATGTAAATATTCAGCAACTGCCTTTGTTGAATTTACTACATATGATAAGTCTGGTTGCTTATAAAGATCTAATGGTGTAGGTACACATATACAAACAGTATCTACATCTTTTATAAAACTAAAATCAGTTGTAGCTCTAAGTTTACCTGCTTCAACTAACTCTTTTAACTCAGCATCAACAACATCTCCAATGTAATTTTCACCATTGTTAACCTTGTTAACTTTTGATTCTTGAACGTCGAATCCTATTGTTTCATAACCAGCATTAGCCTTTTCAACTGCTAATGGTAATCCAACGTATCCTAATCCTACAACTCCAACCTTAGCCTTTTTACTATTAATCTTTTCTAATAATTGTTCTTTTAATTCTGACATTCTTCTGCCTCCCAATAATAACTATTAGTTATTCTTAACACTATCTATAATATATTTTATTTGCTCTTCATCTAACTCTGGATATACTGGTATAGCAAATGTTCTATGAGAAAGATATTCAGAAACAGGCATATCACCTTCATTATATCCTAAGTCTTTATATACTTTTTGTAAATGTAATGGTATTGGATAATAAACTCCAGTTGCCACACCTTTTTCCTTAAGTTTAGTTAATACCTCTTCTCTATTCTCACTTTGAAGTATATACATATGATATACATGTTCTACATTATCATTACAATAAGGAGTAACTAAATCTACATTTTTAAATGCTTCATTATATTCATTAACTATTTCTCTTCTTCTTGCATTCCACTTATCTATTTCTTTTAGTTTAACTCTTAAAATAGCTGCTTGAATTGCGTCTAATCTAGTATTAAATCCAATTAGATAATTATAATACTTTAAAGGATTATATACTGTATCATTAGCCCCTTCTGATGTTTCAATATTCTCTTCTATATTGTTTAGTAAATTAAATGCCCTTTGGCCATTTTCTCCACTTCCATGAGTTCTCAACGCTCTAGCAATAATAGCAATCTCATCATTATCAGTTACTATCATTCCCCCATCTCCAGCACATCCTAAATTCTTAGTTGGAAAGAATGAGAAACAGGCAACATCACCTAGAGAACCGATTCTTTTTCCCTTGTACTTACCACCAATAGCTTGACATGCATCCTCTACAACAAAAAGATTATGTTTCTTTGCAATTTCATTTATTGAATCCATATCTGCACATTGTCCAAAAATATGAACTGGCATAATTGCTTTAGTTTTATTTGTAATTTTTTCTTCTATCTTTGTTGCATCTATATTAAAGTCCTCTTTATTTACATCAACAAATACAGGGGTTGCTCCTACAGCTGATATTGCTTCTGCTGTTGCAAAAAAAGTAAATGGAGTTGTTATTACTTCATCACCTTCACCTATTCCCATAGCCTTTAAAGCAACTACTAATGCATCAGTACCATTTCCTACTGATATTGCATGCTTAACTCCTAAAAACTCAGCAAACTCCTTTTCAAATTCCAATACATTTTTTCCCATTATATAATTCGCTGATGATAACACATCTATCGTTACTTTATTTAATTCTTCAGCTAATGAATTATATTGAGCCTTTAAGTCAATTAAAGGAATATTCATGTCTATCGCTCCCTACTCTTTACTAATTGAAATATTTTTTATAATCAATCTTTATTTCCTAGTATATCTAACTTATACAGAACAAATTTTACCTAATATAGGCTTTATGTTATTATTTTTACTAAACTTGTCGCAATATATTCTGCATCTTCTAAACTTAAAGTATTAAATACCGGTAAAGTTATTTCATTACAATATTGATTATAACTATTTGGGTAATTCTCAATATCAAATCCTAAGTTTTTATATGCTGTTAACATAGGTAATGGCTTATAATGAACATTTGTAGCTATTCCTAACTCTGCCATCTTTATTATTATTTCATTTCTTTCTTCTTCACTCTTACCTAATATTCTAACTAAATATAGATGTCCACTTGAATGTTTCTTATCATTATAATGTTCTAATACTTTTATATTTTCATTATTTTTAAATATTTCATCATATACTTTAATAATATTTTCTCTATGATTTAATATCTCATTATATCTATTTAATTGCGCTAATCCTATAGCTGCCATAATATCAGTCATATTACATTTATAAGCAGGTTCTAAAATATCATACTCCCATGCTCCTATCTTTGTTTTAGATAAAGCATCCTTTGTTTGTCCATGAAGAGATAATATCATATATTTCTTATATATATCCTCATTATCTACCCCTTCAATACTTCTCCATGTAACTGCTCCACCCTCAGCGGTAGTAAGGTTCTTTACAGCATGGAAAGAAAAACTAGTAAAATCGGCTACCTCTCCACTCATTTTTCCCTTAAGTCTAGCTCCAAATGAATGAGCTCCGTCTGCTAAAATTGCAACTCTTCCCATTGCTTCTTGAATCTCATTATTTGCTTTAAATAAATCTTTTTTACTATTTACTATTTCAAATAGTTTTTCATAATCACACATTACACCAGCCAAATCAACTGGAATAATTGCTTTGGTTCTTTCATTTATTAAGTTGCCTATTTTATCATAATCCATCTCAAATGAATCTTTAGATGTATCCACTAATACAATTTTAGCTCCTACATGCTCAATAACACTAGCTGAAGCAGTATATGTATAAGCTGACGTTATCACTTCGTCTCCTTCGCCTATTCCTAATACCCTTAATGTCATTTCCATTGCTGCAGTAGCTGAATTTAAGCATACAGCCTTTTCTGTGTTACAATATTCTGCTATTTTATTTTCAAATTCTTTTGTCTTTGGTCCAGTAGTTATCCATCCTGATTTTAATACTTTTACTACTTCTTCAATTTCTTCTTCTCTGATATCAGGAGGCGAAAAAGGTATTTTCTTCATATCTGTCATGAAATTCAATCCTTTCATAATTTATTAAAATATTTTACTTTCCTAATTTTACATTATATACTTTTACAAAAAAAAAGAAAAGTACTTTTAAAAATCTATCATATATTTCGTTTCATAATATTATTTCTGTCATAAAAAAACAACTTTACCCTGTATTTTTTAACTTATGTAATATTAATAAATATTCATCAAATTACATATTAATTTTTTGTTGCAACTAATATATTTCTAGTGGTAATTAATAATATTTTCATTGTAAAACTTCACAGTTTTTTCATTTTATAAACTAATATTTTTATGATATAATTTCTTGTAAAAGTTTTAATGAAATATATTATTTTTAAGTAATTATACAACTTAAAAATAGTATATTTTCATTTTTTATAAAAGGCATTTAACTTTTAACATAACAGCTGTGAGGTGACTTCTTTGATATTCAGTTCTCAAATATTTATATTTGTTTTTTTACCACTTACATTACTTATTTATTATTTATGTCCAAACAAATTTAAAAACTACATATTATTATTAGCAAGTATGCTCTTTTATGCCTGGGGAAGAGTTGATTATGTATTTTTACTTTTAACTTCAATTTTAATAAATTACTCTTTTGGTATTTTGGTATCTAAATATAATAAAAAGTTTATTCTTATTATTGGGATAATCCTGAATTTAAGTCTATTATTTTATTTTAAATATTATAATTTTTCAATAAGCAATTTGAATACCTTATTTAAATTAGATTTACCATTAAAAGAAATTCTATTACCTATTGGAATATCATTTTTCACATTTCAAGGTATGTCTTATATAATTGATATCTATCGTGGAAATGCTAAAGTTAATAAAAATATTTTTTCAGTTGCATTATATGTTTCATTATTTCCGCAACTAGTTGCTGGTCCTATAGTAAAATATAAAGATATTGATGGTCAAATCAGATGTAGAAAAGAAACTCTTGAGGGATTTAGTTATGGTATTGAGCGATTTGTTATTGGACTAGCTAAAAAAGTTATTATTTCAGATATTTTAGCTTCATTAGTTATTTCTATAATTCCAAATTCTACTACCACTATAGATACTCCTACAGCATGGCTAGTAATTATCGCTTATACACTTCAAATATTTTTTGATTTTTCTGGCTATTCTGATATGGCTATTGGACTTGGCCACATGTTTGGATTTAAGTTTATGGAAAACTTTAATTACCCATATATATCAAAATCAATTACAGAATTTTGGAGAAGATGGCATATATCACTTTCCACTTGGTTCAAAGAATATTTATATATACCATTAGGAGGAAATAGGACAGGTAATACTTATATAAATCTTTTAATCGTGTTTTTCGTTACTGGTTTATGGCATGGTTCATCGTGGAATTTCATTATTTGGGGATTATGGCATGGCTTATTCATAATAATAGAAAGATTTATTAGAGATAAAAATTGGTATATAAAAACACCAAATATAATTAAATGGCTTATTACAATATTTATAGTAATTATAGGTTGGGTATTTTTTACCTTTGATACATTAGAAAATGCACTTAACTTTATAATGCTTATGTTTGGAGTAGTTCATAACGAAGTTATTACATTCAATATTTCTTATTATATGAATTTTAGAACTATAGTTTGGATAATAATTTCTGTAATTTTATCAACTCCTTTAATTCGAAATATTTCTCAAAAGTATAACTCAAATAAATATTTTGAATTAGTTAAGACCTTATTTTTATCTATTTTATTAATTATTTGTATAATTTTTATGGTTAATTCAACTTATAGTCCATTTATTTACTTTCAATTTTAATGGAGGATGATACTTTGAAACGTATATATATTTTTAGAATAATACTTTTTATTATAATTTTAGTTGTACCAATCATAACAATAAATTTAAAACCTAATCAAATTTCTGAAATAGATAATAAAAAATTTATGGAAATATCAGATATATTTGAAGGCGATTTAACTGATAATATTGAAACTTTTATTGGTGATAGAATTGGTTTTAGAACATCTATGATTAACGCCTATACTATTGGTATGGATGTTCTATTTAACTATATGGTTCATCCAAGTTATGAATATGGACAAGATGGGTATGTATTTACTAAAATAGCATCCGAAGACTTTAATAGTGAATACCAAGATATCTTTTCTGACTATATACTAAAGTTGCAAAATTACTGTAATGATAGAGATATAAAGTTTTTATATGTAATAGAGCCTAGTAAGTCAGCTGTCTATTCTGAATATTTACCTACTGGATTAAATGCTATGCCAAATGATAATCTTAATTATTTTTTAAATCTTCTAGATGAGAAAAATATAAATCATGTATATACTGGTGATGATTTAATTAAATATAAAAGTCATTATCAAGTATTTGATAAAAAATATGATGCTAACCATTGGAATGAAACTGGTGCTATTATAGGAATATCTTCTATATTGGATAGGTTAAACGAAATGGATTCAACTGTGGATAAACTTAATATAAATAACTTCAATATAAGTACAGTAACTCATACTACATTGCCAGTTTCGTATTTTCCTATAAATGAAGAAAGTACTATCTATGAATTAAAAGATGATACTAATATTGAAACTATTAGCACTTTTAATGATAAGATTAAAATATCTGAGCAATTTAGAAATTTTTCTCACTATATAAATAAATCTAATCCAGACGCTCCTAAGATATTAGTCTTTGCTGGAAGTTATTTTAGCGGTAAACTTAAATTTCTAACAAATAGTTTTTCTGAGCTTATACTAGTGCATAATTACTATAATATACTTAATACAGATTATTATATTAATTTATTTAATCCAGATATAGTTTTATTTGAATCTAGTGAGCAAACTCATAATTCATATTACTTTAATTCACCATCAATGAGAGATATCACTTTTAATAAATCCTTATTAAGCTATAGTGACTTATCTAATACTCAATATGCAACTATTAATGGTAATATTGAAATTAATGATAATGGCTCAGTAACTGATTTTTCAATACCTCTTAATAATGGATATTCATTATATTCTTATGCTTTAATTGGAGATAGAATATTAGATTGTAGAACTATTTCTGATGATAATGGAATAGACCATATTGAGTTTTCAATTACATCGTCTGAATTAGAGAATATAAATGAATTTACTTTATATACAATTTCTAATGATGAAAAAGAATATTCTGAGATAAAGATTAATTTGGAATAGATTATTTAATTACAAAAAAGAAAGTGAAATTCTAATTGATTTTCACTTTCTTTTTATTTTATCCTTATTATTTAAAGTTATACTTTCACTTATAATCTAAAATTATCAGAAATAAAGTTTAGGCTAACTCTAAATTCCATATAATTTTTTAGTTATATCCCTTTGGATTATTGCTTTGCCATCTCCAAGAGTCTTCACACATTTCCTTGATTCCTCTTTCAGCCTTCCATCCTAATTCTTCATTAGCTTTCTTAGGATCTGCATAGCATGTTGCTATATCCCCAGCTCTTCTAGGTGCTATTTCATAAGGAATTTCTCTTCCTGATGCTTCACTAAATGCCTTAACAACATCTAATACTGAATATCCATTTCCTGTTCCTAAATTATAAGTAACAAGACCTGGGTTAGTTGCTAACTTTTCTAAAGCTTTAACATGTCCTAATGCTAAATCAACAACATGGATATAATCTCTTACTCCTGTTCCATCATGAGTTGGATAGTCATTACCAAATACTCTTAACTGTTTTAATTCACCAATAGCTACCTTAGTAATGTATGGCATTAGATTATTTGGAATTCCATTTGGATCTTCTCCTATTATTCCACTCTTATGAGCTCCTACTGGATTGAAGTATCTAAGTATTGCTATATTTAATTGTGTTTCTGCTTTAGCAATATCTCTTAACATATCTTCAATCATAAGCTTAGTGCTTCCATATGGATTAGTAGTTGATAATGGAGAGTCCTCTGTTATTGGTACAACTTTTGCATCTCCATAAACTGTTGCAGATGAACTAAATACAAAGTTTCTGCATCCATATTTCTTCATAGCCTTTAATACTACTAGTGCACTTGTTAAGTTATTGTAGTAATATTCCAATGGTTTTTCTACTGATTCACCAACTGCTTTAAAAGCTGCAAAGTGAATAACTGAATCTATATTATTATCTCTGAAAATTTCTTCTGTCTTTTCTACATCTGTTAAGTCAACATTATAAAACTTAACATCCTTCCCTGTTATTTCTTTTATTCTATCTTTAACAAGATCCTTACTATTACTTAAATCATCTGCTATTACAACATCATAACCTGCATTTAAAAGCTCTACTGTTGTATGACTTCCGATATATCCCATTCCACCAGATACTAAAACTGCCATATATAATTTCCTCCCAACTAAACTATTTTATTTTCCTCAATTACTATTATATAATAATTTTTTATAATGTGAAATAACTTTTTTAATTAATTTAATAAAGTTGTTTTATATGTTAGTTATATTGTTATTTTCTAATAAAAATACAAATTATAAATGATAAATTATATTTTCACTAAATTTTATCTATCCTTTATAATTCGCAATTTTATCTATATTTTTTAAATACCCAAAGCTTATTAATAAAATAATTAAGTATCATAACAATTCCTGTTGTAATAACTAATGCTATTAACTTACGTAATCCAACTATATCAAGTAGTAAATATAATATAATAGTATTTAATGTTAATCCTATAATATTTAAAATTATAAATTTAAGGCTTGTCTCTTTTAAGTTATCGCCACTATATTTAAATACCAACTTAGAATTCCACAAATAACTATTTAATGTTGATATACTATATGCTATTATATTAGAAATTATATAATATAAACCTAAGCTATTTAATATTATAAACAATATCTAATTAATAAGCGTATTTAATATACCTACTAACCCAAACTTAATAAATCTAAATAAATCATCAGATAAAAACTCCATATTTTTTCACTCAAAATATATAATCAATATGTCAATATTATTTAACTTAATTTAAACTAATTAATAAGTGTTATATACTATTCATTAATAAATTTATCAATTATAAACTTTGGTCTCTCCTTACTTTCTATATATATCTTACCAACATATTCTCCTATAACATCAAGGCATAGTAATTGTATTCCACCTAGCATCCATATAGATGCAACTACAATTATCCACCCCTGTACTGTTTTATCTACTATCCACACTATTAAGAAATATAAAATTGCAAATAAACTATATAAAAACATTATTATTCCAATTACCAATATTAATCGTATAGGCTTTACACTAAATGAAGTTATTCCTTCAAATGCAAATGATAGCATCTTTTTAAGTGGATATTTTGACTCTCCAGCAAATCTTTCATTTCTTTCATATAAAACTACATCACTCTTATATCCTATTAAAGGTACTATACCTCTTAAAAATAAATTAACCTCTTTAAAATCCTCTAATGAATCTAATGCTCTTTTGCTCATAAGCCTATAATCTGCATGATTATAGACTATGTCAACACCTAAAGCTTTCATTACTTTATAAAATCCTTGAGCTGTAGTTCTTTTAAACATTATATCAGTTTTTCTCTCGCTTCTTACTCCATAAACTATATCATAACCTTCAATAAATTTTTTAATAAATTTATCTATAACATTAATATCATCTTGTAAATCTGCATCTAATGATATTGCTGAATCACAATAATCTTTTACAGTCATTAATCCCGCTAATAACGCATTTTGATGTCCTCTATTTCTTGATAGCTTAACTCCCGAAAAAATCTTATCTCTATTATTTAGATTCTCAATAATTCTCCAGGTTTTATCCTTACTACCATCATCTACAAATATAATTTTACTTTTATTTGATATTACTTTATTTTAAATTAACTCTTGTATTTTTTCTTTAAGTCTTTTTGCTGTTTCGGATAAAACTTCCTCTTCATTGTAACATGGTACAACTAAATATATAATTTTCATACTTTATATGAGTTCTCCTTTTTATTATTTCTATAATCAATAACTCTTTCAATTCCTAAAGTTGTAAAAATTATAAATACCCAACACACTATATATGCATATATTCCTTGCATTTCACTTATTAAATAGAAACATCCATATCCACATAGTATTATGTAAAAAAGATTCATTATTTGATTTTTGCTAACAATCCTTTTCTTATTAAATAAACTAATAATACATAATAAAATTATTATTACATATATTATTTGAATTACTACTTTATAATTTCCACTATTAATAAATCCTAATTTATCAGCACCAGACTCACTCCAAGATATTCCTGACCTGTCTCCTTGTCCCCATTGTCCAATGAATTTACCTCCATAGAATATAGCTAGTCTTATTGATGAAGTAGTTATATATACATTATAAAAGCAATTACTATAATAACTGCTACCATTCTAAATAAGTTACCAATACTTAATAGTAGTGCACTTACCATTAATAGTTTTATTGATATATCATTTTTCATAGCTTTGATAAAGAAATAAATACTTGCTAAGTAAAATTGTATTGCTATATTTTCTGTGGCTAATCCCCCAACATATGTAATCATAGGTGTAACTATTGCACTAATTCCTAAAGAAACTAATGCTAAATTTTCTTTTTCAAATACTTCAAAAGCAACCTTATAAACTAAATACATAGTAATTACTGAAAAAATAATATTTCCAATCTTTATTGTTAATACAGCTTCCCCAAATATTTTCATTATTAAAGCCATATAAACAATCATGTAAGATAAATGTGAAAACCTAGCAATATAATTAACGCCTGTAAATAATGTATTATCATTATTTATCAGCCCAATTGCTCCATTATATAATGTTTCAAAATCTGAATAAGGTAATGTATTTACATTAACTATTCATAATATTCTTAGAATTAATCCTATTAAAATTATAGATAGAACCTTATTTGATGCTTTCAAAGATTTTTATTTAATTATTTTATAAATTAAAAATATTATCCCACAATATACTATAGCTGTTAACAATGTTATTGCATTGATTCCTTTAGCAAAACCAATTGCTAATAATACCGTTCCTAAATATAAAGTAAAAGTTCCTAAATATAAAGTAAAAGTTAATACATAAATCTCTTCTAAAAAAATTTCTAATATCTTAATTTTTTATGATATAATCAGTTTATTGTTGTAAAAATTATATAAATATAGATTTTGGTGTAATATGGAGGTTATATGAAAAAGAAATTATCTACACAAAAAAAAATATTATTAACTATATTAGTATTACTTATAATTATCATTTCAGCATTTGCTTTTACTATTAATCATTTTACTTCAAAAATTGAAAGAGTAGAAATTGATCGAAATGTTGTTACTGAAACTGGTAAAGAACCAGCTAAGGAGGATGAAGATGTTATTACCATAGCATTATTTGGAGCTGATTTTAGTCAAAATGAGCAATATGGTAATTATTACGGTGCATCTGATTCTACCATGATATTAGGTATCGATAAAAAGAATAATAAAATAAAATTATTTTCACTAATGAGAGATTTGTATTTAGATCTTCCTAATGGTGGAAAAAATAATTTAAATTATACACTTGCTACCGGTGGTCCAGAGCTTATACTTCAAACTATTAATTATAACTTCAACTTAACTGTTGATAAATTTATTTATGTTAATTTACATAACTTACCTCAAATAATTGACACCCTTGGAGGAGTTGAACTTAATGTAACTGAAGATGAATTAAATTATATAAATGGATATATTACTAATATCGATAAAGAAAATGGTACAAGCACTGAACTAGTTACTTCTTCAGGTCTACAAACACTAAATGGTACTCAAGCTGCTGCTTATTGCAGAATAAGATATACAGAAGGTAGAGATTTTAAAAGAACTGAAAGACAAAGAGATGTACTTGCTGCCTTGTTTAATAAATTTAAAACTGCATCAATTAGTGAGCTAACTTCTATTATGAATGATATTTTACCTTTAGTAACAACAAATATTACAAATACTGAGATAATCTCAATTATTACTCAAGTATTGAGTATGGGTGTAACTGATATTGAACAATCTAGGTTTCCTCTAGACGAAAAATCTGAAATGATATTAACTGATATGTATCATATGATGATAGATATTGAATCTACTACTGAAGATATTCATAAGTTTTTATACTCTTTAGATTAAAAATTATTTTTAAATGAGATGCCATTATTAGTTGACATCTCATTCATTTTTCTACATAAACTTTAATATAACTTTCATATTATTAATTTTTCTCACTAAAAAATATTGAGTCTATTAATAATGAAACTACTACACAAGAAAATAAAACTAAGAATATTATACTCAACACTCTATTCATATTTTTACTTTTTATTGCGCTAACAGTATTTAAATTTTCATTATTATTCACAGTAGAATTACTATTATCACTTGAATTACTATTTTTAGCTACTTCTTCATCATTTAAATCACTTTTATTATAATCATCACTTTCAGTTACTCTGCTAGAGTTATTATTACTATCACTACTATTTGTGTTTTCATCATTGATAATAGTATTTTCAATTATATAACTTTTCAATTCCTCATAATCTTGAGATGTAAGGGGAGATTCCTTATAATTTTCATAATACCTTTTTACATCATCTATATCGCATTTAATTAATGTTAACTTACTATTCTTATCTTTTAATACAACTTCCTTACTTGACAAATCCAAATCTAAATTAATATTTAACTCATCTGCTATATTTAAAGCTTCTCCATAAATATTAAGTAATTCTGTAAATGTAAAATCACTATAATCTTCTTTTTCCTTTATTCTTGAAAGAATATTATTTGCTTCATCTAATAAGTTTTTGCCTTCTTCATCACTAAGTTTTAAATTAGTAATATAATTAATAATATTATCACTATACTCTTCTGGAATCCCTACACTATCTAATTTTTCTTCTATTAAATTCAATGTCTCACTATGTACATATATAATTGATATATTTAAGACTAAAAAAGCAATTATAAGTATTCTAAAAATCTTCTTCATATTAATTTTGTAACTCCTTTATAGATAAATTAATCTATCTTAATTATTGCCACAGATATACTAATTATTACATTGTAATAAAAATATTTATGTCCTAAATTTCTTTATTTTACCTTGTTTTTTACTAAATATATCTATTTTTATGATTTAATTACTTTGTAGTTGATATATCATTTATTTATATTAATTTAAATATATTTACTTAATTTGTTATTAAAATTTGTACATGCTATAATATTCTCATCATATTTTTAGGAGGGATTTTTTTAATGGACGATAGCTCGGGGAGTAGTATTATTCTTATTCTTATACTAGTAATAGTAAACGCATTTTTTGCATCTGCTGAAATGGCTATAGTATCAATCAACAAGACAAAATTAAATTTATTAGCTGAGGATAATAATAAGAAGGCAAAATTATTATTAAACTTACTTAAAGATGCTAGTGGATTCTTAGCCACAATACAAGTTGGTATTACCTTTGCTGGATTTTTTGCATCTGCTTCAGCTGCAACATCAATTTCTAAAGGATTTGGAACTTATTTAAATAATTTAGGAGTTCCTTATGGTAATGATATAGCTTTAATATTAACTACCTTAATAATATCCTATATAACTTTAGTACTTGGTGAATTGGTACCTAAGAGAATAGCATTACAAAATGCAGAAAAGGTTGCTATGTTTAGTGTAAAACCTATAATATTTATTTCCAAATTTACAAAACCATTCGTATGGTTTCTCTCTATTTCAACTAACTCTATTTTAAGATTATTTGGAATAAAAGATAAATCTGGTGAAGAAAAAATATCAAGAGAGGAAATCAAAAGTTTAGTTGAACTTGGTGAAGAACAAGGTGCCATAAATGAAACTGAAAGGACTATGATAGATGGTATAATTAAGTTTGATGACATCTTAGCTCGTGAAATAATGACTCCAAGAACTGAAACATTTTGTATTGAAGCTAATTCTAATGTTAAAGAAAATATAAATTTAATATTGCAAGAAAACTATTCAAGAATTCCTGTTTATGAAAATGATATTGATAATATTATTGGTGTCATTTATATGAAAGATATATTTTCAGAGATAATAAAAAAAGGAATCGAAAATGTTAATATTAAAAGTATTGTTAGAAAACCATATGTAGTTCCAGAAACTAAGTCTATAGACATACTTCTTAAAGAATTACAGGATTCTAAAAACCATATAGCAATACTTATAGATGAGTATGGTGGGTTTTCAGGAATAGTTACCTTAGAGGACTTACTTGAAGAAGTAGTTGGCGATATTCAAGACGAATATGATGAAAAAATTGATTATATCGAAAAAATTGATGCTAACACTTATATAGCTACTGGATTAGTTAGCATTTTAAATTTAAATAAGCATTTAAACTTAGATTTTAAATCAGATTCTATAGATACTTTAGGTGGGTTAATAATTCAAAATATAAATACTGTACCTAATAAGTATATTAATAAAGAAATTACTATTGATTCCGTAAAATTTAAGATTTTGTCTGTAACAGGCAAAAGAATAAATAAAGTACAAATATCAATATTATAATATTAAAAATTACAATACCGTATATCCTAAATTGGTTATACGGTATTTTTTTATTTATATCTATTTATTTTTAAAATATTCTACTATATGTTCAGCAATTCTTGGACAAGCTTTTCCATCTCCATAAGGATTTACTGCATGAGCCATTTTATTATAAGCTTCTTCATCATTTATAAGTTCATCAGCAATATTAAATATATCTTCTTTCTTAATTCCTGCTAATTTCACAGTACCAGCTTCCACAGCTTCTGGTCTTTCAGTTTCTGTTCTTAAAACAATAACTGGCTTACCAAGGGCTGGTGCTTCTTCTTGTATTCCCCCTGAATCTGTCATTATAAGATAACACTTAGCCATAAGGTTTGCAAAATCAACATATTCAAGAGGTTCAATTAAATGTATTTTATCCTCTACACCTTTAAAACTTTCATTTGCAAGTTCTCTTATTAAAGGATTTTTATGCATTGGGAATATTACATTTACATCCTCATTTTTAGTAACAAGCTCTCTAACTGCTGCAAATATATCTTTCATTGGCTCTCCCCAATTTTCTCTTCTATGAGCAGTTAATAAAACTATTTTGTTATTTTCAAAATCTATATTATTTAAATTTTTATCATCAAATTTATGATTTTTATCTACAACACTAAGTAAAGCATCAATTACAGTATTACCTGTTATGTATATATTTTTATATATATTTTCTCTTTCTAAATTGGCTTTATTACTTTCTGTTGCTGAAAAATGTAAAGTAGCAATTGCTCCTGTTAATTTTCTATTAGCTTCTTCTGGAAATGGAGAATAAATATCTCCAGTTCTAAGTCCTGCTTCAACATGCCCTATTGGTTTTTGATTATAGAAAGCCGCTAATGCTCCATTTAATGTTGTTGAAGTATCTCCATGTACTAGAACTATATCAGGATTACACTCCTTTATTACTTTATCTACACCTGTTAAAACCTTGTTAGATACATCAACTATTGTTTGTCCATGAGACATTACATTTAAATCATACTGTGGATTAACATCAAAGATCTCAAGTACTGTATCAAGCATTTCTCTATGTTGAGCTGTAGCGCATACAATTGACTCTATTCTATCATCCTTTTCTAATACTTTAACTAAAGGACACATCTTTATTGCTTCTGGTCTTGTTCCAAATACGCTCAAGACTTTTATTTTACTCAATATCCTTACCTCCTAATAACTCCTAACTATATAAGTAGCTTCCTACAAATATGTATATTACATTAATAAAATACTCATAATTCTAAACAATAATTTTGATAAGTAAATCTAAAGTAACCACTATAACTATTGCTGTAAAAACAGCAACACCAAAAATAAGAGCTTTAAAATTTATTTTCTTTTTACCTCTCATATCTCTTCTGTCCCCATATTTCAAAAATCCTCTCTGAATAAAAATACTACTCCTCTTTCCCTGAAGTATATATCCTATATCTTACTTAATATTAAATCTACTAAGCTATTTGCCATTTCATTTATTTCTTCTTGGTTTTCACCCTCAAGCATAACCCTTACTAAAGGCTCAGTTCCTGATGGTCTTATAAGAACTCTACCAACACCATTAAGTTTAGCCTCAACAGCATTTATAGCTTCAATTATTTCTGCATCTTCTAAATAAATATTTTTCTTTTCATTTG
>ERZ791879.202-NODE-202-length-62863-cov-137.692253_pt1 | contig 62863 bp, 47 predicted proteins | sample MGYA00510162_ERZ791879 | MGnify/ENA primary metagenome ERZ791879 (study PRJEB30046, sample SAMN00792113) | human gut metagenome | study: EMG produced TPA metagenomics assembly of the A metagenome-wide association study of gut microbiota in type 2... | reverse complement strand
TCAAAGTAAATCTCTAATTGTTAACAAGTTAATTTATAGAACATCCCTATAATGTTTGCTAAATATCATTTTATAATAGAATGGTGCCTTGCTGATAAGATTCTCCCACAGAATGCACATCCTCCTCCTACTGATAGCCTACGATAAAAAAAACGAAACACACAGTGATGCAGGTGCATCCCCGTGTGTTTCGTTTATGCTTATGCCGTTGAAGCTGAGGCTGCGAAGCCACACGCCGCGGCAAAAGACAACTGATTACTTCTGAAGCAGTGCCATGGTGTCCTTAGCAATCATCAGCTCCTCGTCGGTCGGGATGACGCAAACCGTTACCTTAGACTCAGGAGTAGAGATGATAGCCTCTTCGCCGCGCACCTTGTTAGCCTCGGCATCCATCTCTACGCCGAGGAACTCAAGACCCGAGCAAGCCTCAAGGCGAGTGCCCACCTGGTTCTCGCCTACACCGGCTGTCCATACGATGATGTCCACACCACCCATAGCGGCAGCGTAAGCGCCGATGTACTTCTTGATGCGGTAGTTGTACATCTTCAGAGCGAGCTGTGCGCGCTCGTTGCCCTCAGCGGCAGCGCTCTCTACCTCGCGCATGTCAGAAGAGATGCCTGTGATGCCGAGCACACCGCTCTCCTTGTTGAGGAAGTCTGCCATCTCCTGCGGCTTCTTGCCGAGTTTCTCCATGAGGAAGGTAACGGCAGACGGGTCAATATCGCCAGAACGGCTGCCCATCATTACGCCAGCGAGCGGAGTGAGACCCATAGAGGTGTCAATGCACTTGCCGAATTTAACGGCAGACACAGACGCACCGTTGCCGATGTGGCAGGTGATGATGCGCTGTGTCTTGATGTCGCGGCCAAGGAACTCGCACACGCGCTGCGATACGTAGCGGTGGCTGGTGCCGTGGAAGCCGTAGCGACGCACGTGATACTTCTCGTAGAGCTCGTAAGGCACGGCGTATAGGTAAGCGTAGTCGGGCATGGTGCTGTGGAAGGCGTTGTCGAACACGCATACCTGCGGCACCTCCGGCATCAGCTTGTCTACGGCGCGCAAGCCCTTCAGGTGGCCGGCGTTGTGTACCGGTGCGAGGTCGCAGAGGCTCTCGATGCCGTCCTCTACCGACTTGTCGACGATGACGCTCTTCTCGAAGAGGTCGCCACCCTGCACGATGCGGTGACCTACGGCGTCGATCTCACTGAGCGACTTGATTGCGCCAAACTCAGGGTCGAGCAAGCACTGGAACACGAAGTTGACACCTTCCTTGTGGTCGGGCATGTCGTGCATGATTTTTTTCTTCTCGCCGTTAGGCAGAGTGATTTTGATGAATGCCTCATCAAGACCGATACGCTCAACGCCGCCTGCTGCCAGCACTGAGTTGTCGTCCATATTGTACAGCTTATATTTGATTGAAGAGCTGCCACAATTAAGAACCAATATCTTCATTTTTGTGAGTTTTGAGTTTTGAGTTTTGAATTGTTGCGACATGCGTCGCAATTTTGAGTTTTGAATTTTGAGTTTTGAATTATGCGCTATGCGCATTTTGAGTTTATCAGTTTTGAGTTATGAATTCAAAATTGAATAATTCAAAATCGGCGGAGCCGACAACTCAAAATTCAAAACTCAAAATTCAAAATTTACTTAGCGTCCATTGCCTGGCAAGCTGTGATAGCCACCATGTAGTAGATGTCCTCTACAGAGCAACCGCGCGAGAGGTCGTTCACTGGGCGTGCGATGCCCTGAAGGATCGGACCGATAGCGAGCGCATCGCCCAAGCGCTGAACGAGCTTGTAAGAGATGTTGCCCACCTCGAGGCACGGCACAACGAGAACGTTGGCGTGGCCGGCGATAGGAGAACCCGGAGCCTTCTTCTCGCCAACAGCCGGAACGAGGGCTGCGTCAGCCTGCAGCTCGCCGTCGAGCTTCAGCTCTGGAGCCAGCTCGTGAGCGAGGCGTGTAGCCTCAACCACCTTGTCTACCACCTCGTGCTTTGCAGAGCCCTTTGTAGAGAAGCTCAGCATAGCTACGCGTGGGTCCTGGATGCCAGCCACCGAGCGTGCTGTCTGCGCTGTGCAAACAGCAATCTGAGCCAGCTGCTCTGCTGTCGGAACCGGTGTAACGGCTACGTCGCCCATGACGATGATGCCGTCGTCGCCGTACTGGTGCTCGTGGGTGAGCATGAGCATAGCACCGCTCACGCAGGTCACGCCAGGAGCGCACTTGATGATCTGCAATGCAGGGCGAAGAGTGTCGCCGGTGGTGCTCAGCGCACCAGAGATCTGACCGTCAGCACCCTCGGTCTTGATAATCATGCAGCCGAGGTAGAGCGGGTTCTTCACGAGTTCGCGAGCCTGCTCGATAGTCATGCCCTTCTTCTTGCGAAGCTCGGCGAGGAGCTCTGCGTACTCCTCTGCCTTCGGGTTGTTCAACGGGTCTACGACAGTAGCCTTGTCGATGTTGTGAAGATCCCACTTTGCGGCGAGAGTCTTCAGCTCGTCGGGGTTGCCGATGAGGATGAGGTCAGCCAACTCGTCAGCGAGGACGCGGTCGGCAGCCTTCAGTGTGCGCTCCTCTGTTGCTTCAGGGAGCACGATACGTTGTTTGTTGCTCTTTGCACGAGCAACAATGTGTTCAAGTAAGTTCATTATATCTATGATTATAACTAATTCCTGTATTACAGTGTCTGTTTAACCTCAATCTCGGTGAATGTCTCGAGCACGTCGCCCTGCTGTATGTCGTTGAAGTTGACGAGCGAGATACCGCACTCGAAGTTGGTAGCCACCTCCTTAACGTCGTCCTTGTAGCGCTTGAGGGCAGCGATGTCGGCGGTGTGAACCACGATACCGTCGCGGATGACGCGGGCACGGTCGCCACGGTGTACCTTGCCTTCTGTAACGTAGCAACCGGCAACGGTGCCCACCTTCGAGATCTTGTACACCTCGCGCACCTCCACCTGACCGGTGATAACCTCCTTCTTCACCTTGTCGAGCATACCGATCATAGCCGACTTGACGTCGTCGATAGCGTCGTAGATGACAGAGTAGGTGTTGATTTCAACGCCTTCCTGCTCAGCCAGCTTGCGTGCTGCGGCAGACGGGCGCACCTGGAAGCCAACGATGATAGCGTCGGAAGCATCGGCGAGCGTTACGTCGCTCTCCGAGATCTGACCTACTGCCTTGTAGATAACGTCCACCTTGATCTTCTCTGTAGACATCTTGATGAACGAGTCGGAGAGAGCCTCGATAGAGCCGTCGGTGTCACCCTTAACGATGATGTTAAGCTCCTTGAACGAACCGAGAGCGATGCGGTGAGAGATATCCGAGAGGGTGAGACGCTTCTGTGTGCGCAAGCCCTGCTCGCGCTGCAGCTGCAGACGCTTGTTGGCGATGTCGCGTGTCTCCTGCTCGGTGTCGAGCACGTGGAACGAGTCGCCGGCTGTCGGCGCACCGTTCAAGCCGAGGATGATAGCTGGCTCAGCCGGACCTGCCGACTGTATGCGCTGGTTGCGCTCGTTGAACATGGCCTTGATGCGGCCCCATGATGTGCCGGCGATGATGTTGTCGCCCACGCGCAGTGTGCCGTTGCTTACGAGCACTGTCGACACGTAGCCACGACCCTTGTCGAGCGACGACTCGATGATAGAGCCCGTTGCCTTTCGGTTAGGGTTAGCCTTGAGGTCGAGCATCTCGGCTTCGAGGAGCACCTTCTCCATGAGGTCGCTGATGCCTACGCCCTTCTTGGCGCTTATCTCCTGGCACTGGTACTTGCCGCCCCATTCCTCGACGAGGAGGTTCATGCCTGCCAGCTCCTCGCGAACGCGGTCGGGGTTAGCACCCGGCTTGTCAATCTTGTTGATAGCGAACACCATCGGCACGTTGGCAGCCTGAGCGTGTGCGATAGCCTCCTTGGTGGTAGGCATCACGGCGTCGTCGGCAGCGATGATGATGATGGCGATATCCGTCACCTGAGCACCACGGGCACGCATAGCGGTGAACGCCTCGTGACCCGGAGTGTCGAGGAACGTAATCTTACGTCCGTCCTCCAACTGCACGTTGTAGGCACCGATGTGCTGTGTGATGCCGCCAGCCTCGCCGGCGATGACGTTTGTCTTGCGTATATAGTCGAGCAAAGAGGTCTTACCGTGGTCTACGTGGCCCATCACGGTTACGATCGGAGCGCGCGGAACGAGGTCGTTCTCGTCGTCCTCCACCTCGGTGATAGCCTCCTGCACCTCTGCACTTACGTATTCTGTCTTGAAGTCGAACTCCTCAGCCACGAGGTTGATGGTCTCGGCGTCGAGACGCTGGTTGATAGACACCATGATGCCCACGCTCATGAGCGTACCAATCACCTGGTTCACGCTCACGTTCATCATCGTAGCGAGTTCCGATACGGTAACGAACTCGGTCAGCTTCAGTGTCTTGCTCTCCTTCTTCTCCTCGCGCAGCTCCTCGTTTATCTTCTCCTGAGCAGCCTCGCGCTTCTCCTTACGATACTTCGCGCCCTTCTTGTTCTGGTTCTGCTTGTTTGTGAGGCGTGCGAGTGTCTCCTTTACCTGGCGTGCTACGTCCTCGTCGTTCACCTCAGCGGGCTTCTGCTGTCCGCCGCGGTTGCGGTTCTTCTTCTTGTTCTTGTTGCTTGTGCCGGCATTGCCGCCACCGTTCTGCTTGCCACCATTGCCTCCGTTGGGCTGGTTCGACGCAGCGTTGATGTCCACGCGCACCTTGTTGATGCGTTCGCGTTTCTTCTTGTCGCCGCGCTGCTGCTGAGCCTTGTCCTCACGCTCCTTGCGCTTCTCCTCCTTCGACTTCTTCTTCGGACGGGTGCTCTGGTTGAGAGTAGAGAGGTCTATCTTGCCCAATACGTTCACCTTTGGTGCGTTGAGCATCTTCTTCTCGCTCTTGGTTGTGAAGATGTCAGTTTCTGTCTTTGCTGTCTCAGCCTGATTGTTTGTAGCCTCCACCTTCTTCGGGGTGCTTGCTGTGTTGCTTGTAGCAGTCTTTACCTCCTGCTTCTTTTCTTGTTTGTGCTCTTTGTTCTGACCCACAGTGTTCTGATTTTTGTTGTGATTGTCCACGTTAGCCTCTGTGCTTGCTTTCTGTGGTGCTTCGTTTGTTGCCGGCTTCTGACTTACGGCATTAGTCTTCGCCTGCGGCTCTTTATGAGTCTCAGGTGTTGCTGGCTTTGTCTGCGCTGGCTTCTTGTTCAGACTGTCAAGGTCTATTTTGCCCAGCGGCTTGTACTGCTGCTGAGTAGACGACTTGAGGAGTGGCTCAGCCTGTGGCTCCTCGCTGCGTTTCTTCTCTTTCGGCTTCTTCTGCAAGAGCTTCTCGGCTTGAGAACGAACCTCCTTGTCCTGCTGGAAGGCTCCAGCGAGTGCGTCGTACTGTGCGTCGCTCAGCTTGAAGCTTGGCTCTGCCTTTACTTCTCCAAGGTCACTTCTCTTCTCAAGGAACTCCACTGCCGTCTGGAGCCCGATGTTCAACTCTCGTAATGCTTTGTTTAACCTGATGCTCATATTTTGATGTTTTAAAAGTAAAAGAGTAAAGGAGTAAAAAAGTAAAACGTCTGCCTACCTCTGCTTCTGCCTCGTGCCCTTTTTCGGGGCGTAGCGTGGAGAAAGCTACCCGCTTTACGTCTTTCCTTTTCCTTAATAATTATGATTATAAATATGTTAGTGTCTGAACTTTCGCAAGTTCAGAGAATTCAGTAGTTAAAGGAGTTAAGAAGTTAAGCCAAATGCTTATAATGCTATATCAAGCAAAAAAACTAATGGCTTAACTCCTTAGCGACCGTAGGGCGCGACAACTCCTTAACTTCTTAACTACTTTCGCTTGCGAAACTTAAATGAGTGTTTAGATACTCGCTAAGGGAGCTTCAAACACCATGCGGTTTTGAGACTCCCTTATATGTATCTTGTTTACTCGAACTCGGCGCGCAACACCTTCAGCACGTTGTCGACAGTCTCCTCTTCGAGGTCTGCCTTCTCAACGAGCATATCGCGCGGAGCGTTGAGCACTGCCTTTGCTGTGTCGAGACCGATGCCCTTGATGGCATCGATAACCCACTGGTCGATTTCGTCAGCGAACTCGTCGAGGTAGATATCCTCGTCAGCGTCCTCCTCCGACACTTCGCGGAACACGTCGATGGTGTACTCTGTGAGCAGCGATGCGAGCTTTATGTTCAAGCCGCTGCGACCGATGGCGAGGCTCACTTCCTCTGGCTTCAGATATACCTCTGCCTTCTTGTTCTCCTCGTCAATCTTGATGCTCGACACCTTAGCCGGTGAGAGCGCACGCTGGATGAAGAGTTTTGTGTTGCCGGTGTAGCAGATTACGTCGATGTTCTCGTTACAGAGCTCGCGCACGATGCCGTGCACACGGCTACCCTTTACGCCTACACATGCGCCTACCGGGTCGATGCGGTCGTCGAAGCTCTCTACTGCTATCTTGGCGCGCTCGCCAGGGATGCGTGCAATGCGACGGATGGCGATGAGGCCTTCTGCTATCTCGGGCACCTCTGCCTCAAGAAGGCGCTGGAGGAACATCGGGCTGGTGCGTGAGAGGATAATCTTCGGGTTGTTGTTCTCGTTGTCAACGCGCTCGATGACGGCGCGTATTGTCTCGCCCTTGCGATATACGTCTGCCGGAATCTGCTCTGCCTTCGGGAGGATGAGCTCGTTGTTCTCGTCGTCAACTACGAGCACCTCGCGCTTCCATACCTGATATACCTCGGCTGCTATTACCTGACCTACGCGGTCTTTATATTTGTTGTAGAGCGAGTCGTGCTCGAGCTCCAATATCTTCGAAGCAAGGGTCTGGCGCAAGTTGAGAATGGCGCGGCGACCGAACTTAGCGAAGTCGACACGTTCTGAAACGTCCTCGCCCACCTCGTAGTCGGGCTCTATCTTGCGTGCCTCGGTGAGCGACACCTGCTTGTTCTCGTCCTCTACCTCGCCATCAGCCACTACCACGCGGTTGCGGTAAATCTCGAAGTCGCCTTTGTCTGGGTTCACGATAACGTCGAAGTTCTCATCGCTTCCGAAGATCTTTGCGAGAACGTTGCGGAAGCTCTCCTCCAACACGCTTACCAATGTGGTACGGTCGATGTTCTTTGTCTCTTTAAACTCCTTGAAAGAGTCGAACATGCTCACCACGTCGTCTTTTTTTACTGCTGCCATAGCTTATTTGAAATTTATTAAGTATTTTGTATATTTCACTTTGTCCATCTGGAAGGTGTAGTCGGTCTCCACGAGTTGTGGGCGCTTCTTGCCTTCCACTTTCTGCTTCTCCTGCACCGTCACAGTGAAGTCGTTGCCCTCTACGGCTTTGAGTACGCCTTTGTACTTCTTTCCGTCTGCGTCGAGCACTTCTACGTCCTTGCCTACGAAGCAGTGGTACTGTTGAGCCACTTTGAACGGCTGTCCCAGTCCGGCTGAGCCTACTTCAAGTTCATAGTCCTCTTCGTCGCGGCTGAGGTGGTCTTCGATGAAACGGCTCAATTCTACGCAGTCTTCAATCCACACGCCGTCGGCATGGTCAATTTCTACTACGATACGGTCGTCGGGGCTTATCTCGATGTCAACAAGGAAGTACTCCTTGCCGTCAAGCCACTCTTCTACGATACTTCTTACGGTGTCTTTGTTTATCATATATTTCAATTATAAATAAAAATGAGGAGCTCTCTCGGAGCCCCTCATTCCACTGAACGATGCAAAATTACTAATTTTCTGCAACGTAAGCAAATATTTACTGAATTTTCTATGCTGTTTCGCCTGTTTCTTCTGTTCCAGTGCTGAGTTTTGCAGCTTCTGTCTCTTTCACAATGGTGTGTAGATAGTAGACAGTGACGGCGAAGATGGCGGTGCTGATAACGGTGCAGACAGAAAAGATGGTCTTTACAGTCTGTACGTCGGCTTCAGCAACAATGGGGTAGATACCTTGCACCAATGAACACAGGATGTTTGTTACGAGTCCGGCGATGATGACGATGCCGAGCGTGTGTTTGCTGCCTGTGTAATGGCGTATGAGTCGAACGCTTATCATCATAGATGCTACGAAGGCGATGATGCCCACTACGAAGTATGTCATACCTGCTATCATGGTTCGTACGGACACTTCCGTGTAGTCGGTAGGTACGATTCTCGTAATGAACGTAATGACATAGGCAAGTGTCATACAGGCGAAGCAGCGACGCAGATAGGTGGCGCTTGTGGCGAACGCCTCGCGCGCCAACCACCATATTGCGGCTAATAGCAATGGTGTGCAGGCCGGTATCATCCACAGCTGGTTGAGTACTTCGTTCTCGCCATTCGTCCAGAAGTTGAGGACGCTGATTGGTGTGCCTACGAGTAGGCAGAGGTAGCACACGATAACAATGATGTTAAGGAGGCTTAGCTGATTGCTCTTTTTGTGTTGATTTTTCATAATGTTATTTGGTTTAAAGTGATTTATCGTCTAAGCCACGGCTCCGGGTTGAGTCGGGTGCTGTTTTTGTGCAGCTGGAACTGCAGTATGTTCTCGCCGCCGACTGCTCCGAGTGCCTGGCCGGTAGACACCTTCTGGTCGCGATGCACGCCCACCGATGTGAGGTTGCAATATACGGAGATGTACACGCCGTGGCGCACCATGACGAGCCATTGTCCGCCGATGCCGTACACTGCACTTACCACACCGTCGTACACGGCGCGTGCCTGACAGCCTGGTTGTCCCTTTATGTTGATGCCTTTGTTGTCGAGTGTCACGCCGCGCAGACCCTCGATGGTGTTCTGTCCGTAGTGCGACACGATGCGACAACCGCCGGTGAGCGGTATCGGTAGGCGTCCGCGGTTAGCCTCGAAGCCTCCCGACATCATGCGGTCTACCGACGACACGGTGTAGGTCTGCTCTACGTCGCGCTTTGCCTCTGCCAGCTCCTTCGATGAGCGTCGCTCGTCGGCTTTTGCTTTGCGCTCTATAGCCTCGCGCTGTGCTTCAGCCTCGCGTGCCTGTTGCTCGGCGCGCTCCTTCTGCTGTGCGGTAGCCTCGCGTGCACGCTGCTTGGCGCGTTCCTCAGCCTCGCGTGCCTCACGCAGACGGCGTTCATTCTCGGCGCGTGCTCGCTCTGCCTCGGCACGTTTGCGTGCCAATTCTGCCTCGCGTCGCTTCTTTGCTGCGGCTGCCTCTGCTGCCTTGCGACGTGCCTCCTCCTCAGCGCGCTTGCGTGCCTTCTCCACCTCTATGGCTATGAGTCGGTCGATTTGCGCATTGAGGGCGCTGGCGTCCTTACGCTGCTTCGCTATTACGCTCTGTATAGTCTTCTGCTGCTTCTGCAGCGAGTTGACCATAGTCTGCTGTTCACTCTGCTTGCTCTCGAGCGCGCGGTGCTCCTGTCTGCCCTTGTCGAGCATCACGTTTTTCTGTCCGCGCACCTGCTGCAGCTGCTTCTGCTTCTCGTTCACCTGCTCCTGCTTGGCTTTCACCATCTCGCCCTGCGCTTTCTGCCACGAAGCGTATTCGCGCACGAAGCGCAGACGGCGGTACATCTCGGTGAAGCTCTTCGCCGAGAAGATGAACATGAGGCGGTCTTGCATGGTGTGCTTTCGCGATATGTAGCGCATCGACTTTACGTACTTCGCCTTGCGCTCCTTCAGCTGCTGCTGCAGTGTGGCGAGCTGGGCGTTGAGCAGTCCGATGTTGCCGTCGAGGTGCGTGATGTCGCGCTGTATGCCGTCGATGTTCTGTTTGTGGCGGTCGATTTCGCTGTTGAGTATAAGCAGGTCGTTGAGGCGCTTCTTCACGTCGGCTCTGTTGGCGCGCAGAGCCGCCTCCTGCTTCTTTATCTCCTTCTGTATGCCCGAACGCTTGCTCTGCAGTCCGCGTATCTCGGCTGTAGAGTACTTTGCGTTGTTCTGCTTTGCTTTGCCCTGCTTCTTGCGCTGCGTAGTTGTGGTTTTCTTCTTCGCAGTGGTTTTCTTTTTTGCAGTGGTTGTTGTCTTGCGCTGCGTGGTGTGTTTCTTCGCAGTGGTGGTGCGCTTCTGCTGTTGTGCGTCGGCACCGGTAGCCATGTTGGGCGTGGCTGCGATGAGGAGTGTGGCGATTAAAATGTGTAGCAACTTGTTCATTATCTTACGATGGGTTTATTGCGGCGTTGTGCCGGCTTTTATTGCAGCGATGTTATCTTGCGGAGCAGTTCGTCTACTTCCACCTTGCGGTACTTCGATGATACCTCTGTCTTTGTGTCCCAGTTGGTAGAGGTCTTAGGCGATGCCATCTGTAGCGTCACCTGCGCAGCGTGGTTGCTTCCGCCGTAGTTGGTGCTGAAGCCGAACAGCTGTGTTGTAGGGAACTTCTTCTGTCCTACGGTGTTGAAGTCGTTGTATGTCCACGTGAGCGACGAGGTGCCGTGTGCGGCACTTTTGTATGTTATGTCGGCACCCTTGATGAGTGCTGTTGCTGCGTCCACGCTCCACTTGTAGGTGATGTTGCCAGCCTTGAGCGTCACGGGCACTCGTGAGCTGCCCGCTGCCACATCGGCTACGAATTTCTTCATGTCAGCCTCGGTGACGGTCTTTGCGCCAGGCGCTATGAGCTGGTTCCAGAAGAGTGCTTGCAGGCTGTAGAACGAGAGTCCGTTGTTGGCGAGGAAGCTCACTTCGGAGTAAGAGGCTTTGATATACTCCTTGTGGTAGCGGTCGAGGAGCAGCACGTAGTTGGGTGTGAACTCTATGCGTGCCAGTTCGCTGCGCAGTATAGGCATGAGCAGTTGTATGCGTATGCACTCGTCCTTGCGCATACTTAGTTTGGCTGGCACCGTAATCTCCTTGCTGCCCAACTGTAGCGTGAAGTCGCCACTTGTGAGGATGTTCTCTGTCGCCACGTTGTTGTTGGCGATGCGCTGCACGAACTGTAGCGACTGTCTTGCAGCCTCCTTCTCGGCGTTCTTGTCTGTCTTAGAGGTCTGTGTTGGCAGTTGTGTGCCGTCGGTGATGGCTTTCTTGCTCGCACATGAGGTGATGAGCAGCAGGGCTGCAGCTATCGGTGCGTATCTAAGTATATGTTTCATCTTGTTGATATTGTTTTGTTATGTTGTTCGGGTTATGCACGCTGTGGCAGCACTTGTGTTGCTACTTCAGCTTGCGTGTCTTTATCTTGCGTTCGAGCGATGCCTTGTTGCCTCCGGCTTCTATGGCTTGCTGCCAGTAGCTGACGGCTTTATCCTTGTCGCCTGCCATGAGGTAGATGTCGCCTGCGTGCTCCAAGAGCACCTTGTCGGGATTCTTGCTGTTCTGCAGTGTGAGGTCGACGTATGCCTTTGCTTCGTCGTAGCGTTTCTGCAGGAACAGTATCCAGGCATAGGTGTCGAGGTAAGTGGCGTTGGTGGGTTCCTCCTTGAGCGTTCGCAGGCTCATCTCGGCTGCGTGGTCGAGCTGTGTGTTCTGCTGCGAGAGGTAGTAGGCGTAGTTGTTCAGCACCTGTATGTTGTCAGGGTATATGGTTATCGCCTTCTCGTATGCGCTGAACGCCTCGTCGTAGTTCTGGTTGGTGTAGCTCATGTCGCCTATTATGCCGTACATGTCCGATGCCATGTTGCGTTCTGGCTCGTCGGCTTTGTTCAAGTCGATCTCGTTGAGTCCGCGTTTGCACGCTTCGTAAGCCTTCTGATCCTTATCCTGCTGTATGTATGCAAGTGCCATGAAGTAGTAGTAGGTCAGCTCCTCGGGCGTGTACTGTATGCCCTTGTCGCAGAGGTCGACCACTTCGTCCCACTTTTTCTCCTCCCATTTGTTCTGCGCCAGTGTGAGGCGTGCCGACAGGTTGTCTGGCTCGAAGGAGAGAGTGTGTGCGTATGCGGCGTTGATGCTGTCCTGCGGCATCTTCTTCACTCGCATGTACATCGCCTTAAGATTGGATAGCTCGGCGTTGCGTGGTGTGGCGAGCATTATCTTGTCGAACAGTGCGAGCACAGCCGTTGAGTCGCCACCCTGCTCCTGTTCGTTCTCGCGTATCGCTTGCTGCAGCATCGAGAGCTTTGTCTTTATGTCGGTCTGCGGACTGAACAGTATGTTGTCGCGCAGTTGTCGTGCCTTCGTGTCGTCGCCCATGCTGCGGTAGTAGTCGTAGAGTGAGTTCAGTGCGAATTCGTTTTGCTTGTCGTCCTCCAGTGCGCTCTTGAACCAGTTGTAGGCTTCGCTCTTGCGGTCGTGCTGCATGAGCCAGTTGCCGAGCATCACCTTGTACGACGGCTCGTTGGGGTGGTCGTTGGTGAGCGCGTGGAGTATGCGGTAGGCGTTCTTCTTGTCGCCCTGCTGCTCGTAGATGCCCATGCGCATGAGTGATATCTCTTCGCTTGGTCCGTCGGCTTGTTCCATGCGGTCGATGGTGGAGAGCATCTTGGGGTAATCTTTCTTTGCGTTATACAGTCGCACCAATAGCTCGAGCACGTCGCTGCGGTCGCGGTGGTGTGCGTATAGCTGTTCGTAGGCTTCGATGGCGCGGTCGTACTCGCGTTGGTCGATGTATGTCTCCGCCACGTTCTCAAGGTAGTTGTCGTTGTCGGGTTGCAGCTCGGCAGCTCGGCGCATGTTCACTCTTGCGAGCGAGTCGTTGCCCTGCTTTAGGTACGAGTGGGCTAACGAGTAGTACACCTCGGCAGCGTCGGGGCGCATCTCGTGGCATCGCTCTAACAGTGCTGATGCTGTGGAGTCGCCCGCAATCTGTCGGCACACTGCGTCGAGGTACAGGCGGTCGAATAGTGGTGTCTCCTTCAGTAGCGAGTCGGCAGAGATGGTCATCGTGTCGCACTTCATGTCGACCGATGCGCCCGTGCGTGCTCCGCCGATAGCCAAGAGCGGAGCGATGGCTGCCACGGCTATCGCAAAGAGTATGATTTTCTTCATTTTTCTTCTTCTTTTATTGTTTGGAAGTGAGTTGCCGATGGAGGGCTAACCGTAGGAGGCTACGGCATTCCTGCCGTAGCCATTGCAAATTTATATTTCTGTTGTTGATGGCTACGGCAAGAATGCCGTAGCCTCCTACTTATTTCACTCCGGTGTGTCCGTAGCCTCCCTCGCCACGTTCTGTTTCGTCGAGTTCCTCAACGAGGCAGAACTCGCCCTGCTCGTGGCGTGCTATGACCATCTGTGCGATGCGCTCGCCGGCTTCAATCACGAAGGGCTCGGTGGAGAGGTTGATGAGCAGCACGCCCAATTCGCCACGATAGTCGGCATCGATAGTGCCAGGCGAGTTGAGCACGGTGATGCCGTGCTTCAGAGCCAAGCCTGAGCGTGGGCGCACCTGCGCCTCGTAGCCCTCGGGCAGCGCGATGTGCAGACCGGTGGGTATGATGCGACGCTCCATAGGCTGCAGCGTGATGGGTTCTACGATGTTGGCGCGCAAGTCCATGCCTGCGCTCTGCGGTGTGGCGTAAGCAGGAAGCTGCTGCGAGCCACGGTTCACTATCTTTATTTTTACCATTATGTGTTCTGTTGTGGTTTACGTTACGTAATGTTTCAAATTGCAAAAGTACTTAATTATAATGAGATTACGCCTTTTTAGAGTATTAAAAAAGTGGAAATAGGTAGCAGAGTGAATAATCTTCTTGTCTATTTGGAATATTAGTTTTAATTTTGTGCTATAAACAAAACAAAACGACTATGGCAATGAATTGGCAACAACTCATATCGAACAAGCGACTCGGACAGGAGTTGCGCCACCCCGAGCGCCACGACGACCGTTCGGAGTTCAAGCGCGACTACGACCGCCTTATCTTCTCGGCTCCGTTCCGTCGTATGCAGAACAAGACACAGGTGTTTCCGCTGCCAGGCAGCATCTTCGTTCACAACCGCCTCACTCACTCGCTTGAGGTGGCGAGCGTGGGCATGTCGCTGGGCAGCGACGTGGCGCGTGCGCTGAAGCGTGTGCACCCCGAACTTGCGGGTACGCTCTTCGAGGAGCTGGGCACCATCGTGAGCACGGCGTGTCTGGCGCACGACATGGGCAATCCGCCGTTCGGACACTCTGGCGAGAAGGCTATACAGGCGTTCTTTCGCGAGGGCCGCGGACTGGCGCTGAAGGAACGTGTGTCGGCGCAGATGTGGGAGGATCTGACGCACTTCGAGGGTAACGCCAACGCCTTCCGACTGCTCACGCACCGCTTTCACGGACGACGCGACGGCGGTTTCGTGATGACCTACTCCACGCTTGCCTCCATCGTGAAGTACCCGTATTCGAGTGAGTGTGCCGGCAAGAAAGGCAAGTTCGGCTTCTTCTGCTTCGAGCAGGAGGCGTTTCAGCGCATCGCCGACGACCTCGGTATGCTGCGCCTCTCGGCTGAGGGCGAACCGCTGCGCTACGCACGCCATCCGTTGGTATATCTTGTTGAGGCTGCCGACGACATCTGCTACGAGATAATGGACATAGAGGATGCTCATAAGCTGCGCATCCTCTCCTACGGCGAGGCGAGTGAGTTGCTGTTGGGTTTCTTCAGCGACAAGTCGCGTAAGAATATTCTCGACCGCATCGAGGAGGAGGGCATCACCGACAACAACGAGAAGATTGTGTATATGCGTGCCTGCGCCATCGGACTGCTCGAAAGCGAGTGTGCGAAGGCATTCGTGCAGCATGAACAGGAGATACTCGCCGGCACGCTGCAAGGCTCGCTCATCGACCACGTAGCTCCGCTCGTGCGCGATGCGTATCGCCACTGCACGGAGGTGAGCGTGCAGCGCATATACAACTCGAAGCCGGTGCTCGACGTGGAGTTGTCGGGTTATAAGATTATGGAGACGCTGATGGACACACTCATCGAGGCTGCTACCGCTCCTGGCAAGTTCCACTCGGAGCAGCTGCGCAAGCGTTTCAGTAGTCAGTACGACATCAATAGCGACGACTTCGCTACGCGTGTCATGGCTGTCATCGATTATATCTCGGGTATGACCGACATCTTCGCGCTCGACATCTATCAGAAGATACAGGGCATCTCGCTCCCCATAGTATAGGAGGGTATGGCATCCTGCCATGCCCACGCACCCACATTCATGGAATAGTCTCCCACAGAACCCACAGAAATTTCTTGCTGAGAAGAGACTTCCACAGATGGCACTGATGCAATCTCAGGGGGTGCAGCTCTCTCTGCTGCACCAACCAAGCAAGCAGTGGTACTCCCACAGAACCCACGGAACGCACAGAAGCTTCTTGCAGAGAAAAGTCTCCCACAGATAGCACGGATTTACACAGATGTAGGAGGGTATGGCATCCTGCCGTACCCACGCAGCCACTAACGCACCCAAACTTCTGTGAGTTCTGTGGATTCCGTGGGCGAACTAACGCAACCAACCATCTGTGAGAATCAGTGCAATCTGTGGGAGAACTATATTCCCACAGAACCCACGGAACGCACGGAAGCTTCTTGTAGAGAAGGGTCTCCCACAGATAGCACAGATTTACACAGATGTAGGAGGGTCTGGCATCCTGCCGTACCCACGCACCCACTAACGCAACCAACCATCTGTGTTGATCAGTGCAATCCGTGGGAGAACTGTATTCCCACAGAACCCACGGAACGCACAGAAGCTTCTTGCAGAGAAGGGTCTCCCACAGATAGCACGGATTTACACAGATGTAGGAGGGTATGGCATCTTGCCATACCCACGCAGCCACTAACGCACCCAAACTTCTGTGAGTTCTGTGGATTCCGTGGGCGAACTAACGCAACCAACCATCTGTGTTGATCAGTGCAATCCGTGGGAGAACTGTATTCCCACAGAACGCAGAATTCACAGAATTCCAAACACGCAGCATCTGTGAGAATCTGTGAAATCTGTGGGAGAATATCCTCTGCCTGTCTGTTCTGTAGGAGGGTAGACCCCACGCAACCAAAACATTCTCCCACAGATAGCACGGATTTACACAGATCCACTGGGGGTGTAGGAAGTCTCACGGAACAGAAGCTTCTTGCAGAGAAGAGTCTCCCACAGATAGCACACGGAGTTGTAATTATTATAAATTAACAAAACTTTTACTCGTTTCGCTTTGTCGTTTGAAGTATAATGTGTATATTTGCAACAGATAACAATTAAAACGATATGACTATGAAGAAATACGTATGTGATGTCTGCGGTTGGGTGTATGACCCAGCTGTCGGCGACCCAGAGAATGGCATAGAGCCAGGTACAGCATTTGAAGATCTTCCAGAAGATTGGGTTTGTCCACCTTGCGGAGTTGGCAAGGACGATTTTAGTCCAGTGGATTAAAACCAGTATGAAAATAGAAAAAGCATTGGTGCATAATTCGTTTCTCTTTTGAGAGCCTATATGCGCCAATGCTTTTTTATTTGTCCATCCGACGTTTCGTTGTCGGTTGTTGTTTAGCTTTAATTGCTGTCTTAGAGGGTAAAGTCAAAAGCCAGTTAGTGCGGGCTGAAAGCCCAACAATCACATAGCCCAGGGCAGCGCCCTGGGTATAATGATGTATATAATGAACAATGCGCCCTGTAAGGGCAACACCCTAATAATTAGGCTTTTGCCCTTACAGGGCGTATGGTTCGTGTGTGTCTTTTAACCCAAGGCGCTGCCTTGGGCTATGTGGTGCTGCCCCTTCGGGGCGTACCGCTTACGACTTTTGACACACTCTCCCCTGATGTTTATTTCACGAGCATCTTTGTTGTTTTCTTGCCACGCTTCACGATGTTCACACCCTTTTGCGGTGCGTTCAGACGGCGGCCCTGCAGGTCGTAATACTCCGCTGCAGTGTCGTCCGACACCGTCGGCGCATCAATGCCAGTAGCTGCTTTGTATGTGAAGTAGCCAGTGGTGTAGTTCGCCATTTCCTTGCCTATCTTGTTTTCGTCGTAGGGCACGGCACCAACAAGATTAGTGCAGCCTGCAAACATGTAGGTGGAAAAAATGTCTTCCTTACATTTTGTTGTCACGTACTTTTCGCTTGCATAGATGGTTGTGAGAGCACCACATCTATCGAACATCCAGCCCATAGTCGTCACGTTCTTAGTGTTGAAACTTGATAGGTCGAGTGTTGTGAGAGCGGAACAATTACTGAACATCCAACTCATGTACCATACGTTCTTTGTGTCGAAGTTTGATACATCGAGTGTTGCGAGAGCAGAACAGCCACTGAACATGGATCCCATGTCCAGTACGTTCTTAGTGTCGAAGTTTGAAACGTCGAGTGTTGTGAGAGCGGAACAGCCTTTGAACATGGCTTCCATGTCTGTCACGTTCTGTGTGTTGAAGTTTGAAACATCGAGTGTTGTGAGAGCAGAACAGTCACTGAACATCCAACCCATGTCTGTCACGTTTTGTGTGTTGAATTTTGAGACATCGAGTGTTTTGAGAGCGGAACAGCCACTGAACATGTCGCTCATGTTCGTCACGTTCTTAGTGTCGAAGTTTGAGACATCGAGTATTGTGAGTGCCTCACAACTACTGAACATCCAACTCATGTTCGTCACGTTCTTAGTATCGAAACTTGAAACGTCAAGTGTTGTGAGCTTAGGACATTCGTAGAACATGTTGTTCATGTCCGTTACGTTCTTAGTGTTGAAACTTGATACATCAAGTGTTGTGAGTGCCTCACAGAAACTGAACATGTCGCTCATGTCCGTCACGTTCTTAGTGTCGAAATGTGAAACGTCGAGTGTTGTGAGATTATGACAACGCCAGAACATGTCGCTCATGTCCGTCACGTTCTTAGTGTCGAAATGTGAAACGTCGAGTGTTGTGAGAGCAGAACAACCACAGAACATGCGACTCATGTTTGTCACATTCTCTGTGTTCAGATATTCAATACCCTCTATGGTCGTTAGGTATTTGCAGCTATCGAACCATTTGTAGCAACTTGTTGGGCGTGCGTTGGCAAATGATGCATCGAAGACAACTTTCTTGATGATATTTGTATTGTATCCATATCCATAGTCATCGGGTTTATACCAACCCGGGGTGTTGTAGCCCTCATTCAGCTGAAACGCTCCATAGGTTTTTTGGGCGTCGTACTTGAATGTCAGCGTGTTTGTGGCTTCATCGAACACGGCATACGACTTTTGGGCAAATGCATGGCTACCACAGATGGGCAGACACATCAAGATTGCAAGTAGCAGGCGAGCAATCGGGTGTAAAGGTTTGGTTTTCATAAGAGAACAACTTTAAAAAAAATATTAGTATTTGGTTGTTTGTGTCTTCTTGACGGCTGCAAATAAAGTAAAATAATTTGGAATTTGCAAATAATTAGGGCGAAAAATATATTGCTATATGGTAGGTTGGGGCATCCGCGTCGACCGATGCGGATGTCTGCGTCGGTCGTTACGGATGTCTGCGTCGACCGATGCGGATGTCTGCGTCGACCGATACGGATGTCTGCGCCGACCGATGCGGATGTCTGCATCGACCGATGCGGATGGTAAAATATGCGGAGGGGGTGGGGAAAAAAGGTGCGTGGGAGGTGTGTGAGGGGTGTGAGGGAGGTGCGTGGAGAGGGTGCGTGGGTATGGCAGGATGCCATACCCTCCTATGGGCGTTCTTTGTAGATGACGTTGTTGGCACCGCTCGTTATTTTGAGAGCTTCGGGGTGCTCCTTTATGAACGAGTCGATGTGGCGCACGCGCTTGTTTTCGAGTATCTCGTCGACGGCGATGAGTATGCCCGTCTCCTCCACGTCGCCGAAACCGTAGTTGATGGCGGTGCCGAAGAGCTTCATGGTGGGCGAGAGCGACATGTAGGCGTTGACGAGTGGCGGGATGTTGTAGCCCAATGCACGTATCTCGCGGTTGAGGATGAGGTAGTCCTTCTTGAAGTCGTCCTCGCAGAACAAGGCTGCGAGCTCCTCCTCAGGGGTCTCTATCTTCAGCGGGTGGAGCGGTATGATGAGGTTGTCCTTGTCGTCGAAGTGCTTCTTGAGGAAGTAGAGGATCATGTCGCGGCCACGGCGTATGTACGACGGGTACATGGTCATCTTGCCGAAGAAGTACTTCACGTTGGGCTTGATGACGGTGAGCGCGCCGAGTCCGTCCCACAGGTTGTCGAGTGCGAAGAGGCTCTTCGCTCCGCGGCGTGTGCTCTGGTACTCGAGTGTCACGAAGGAGCGACCCAACTCGATGGTGTAGGGCATGTAGTCGTCGATGAACTTCTCGGAGAAGTGGAACATGTGGCTTGTGGCGAGTTTCGGCTGGCGGTTCTCGTCGAGTTCCCAGTCGGTGCCGAGCATGTAGCGGTAGCCGCCGATGATCTCCTCTGCCTCGGGGTTCCACACGATGAGCTGCTTATAGCAGTTCGCGCAGGTGTCGAACTCGTCGATGTCCATCGGCTTGCCGGTGCCGCCGCCTGCCTCGCGGAATGCTATCTCGCGCAGACGGCCTATCTCGCGCATCACGTTCGGCGCGTTGTGTGCCGTGATGATGTATATCTCGTTGTTGCTCTTGTTGGTCATGCGGAGCTGACGCTCGGGAGTGAGTTCGCTTCTGAGCAGCTCTTTGCTGACGGGTTCTATGATTGGTTCTTCCATTGTTTGTTGTTTTCTTGCTTTCTCTGTTTGTTGGGGGGCTTCTGGCGGCGTTTAAGCCTCTTTAGGGCGGCATTTAAGCCGAACTAAGCCTTCTTAAGCCTTTCTAAGCCTTTGCTAACTAAGCCGAACTAAGCCTTTCTAAGCCTTCTTAAGCCTTTTTACTTTTTTACCCTTTTACTTTTTTACTTTTCCAAGGGTAGCTTGTACGCCTCCTGCTGCACCCACTGTGCCCACTCTTGCGGCATGCGGCTCTTGTCGAACGTCTGCCATGGGATGGGTTTGCCGATGTATATGTCGAAGTGTTTGCCTACGTTGCGGTACATCTCGTCAACGAGGAATATCATGGCGAGATTGAACGGTAGCCAGCGGTCGCTGAACTTGGCTATGCGGTAGAAGCGTTCCGAGTTGCGTCCGCTGAAGTAGATGGGCACCACGTCGCGGTGGCACTCCACGCTCTTCGTGATGAACGTCTTCTTCCACGGCAGGTCGTGGATGGAACCGTCCTTCTGCTTACGGCTGTTCAGTCCGGCGGGGAACATGAGCATGTGGTTGTCGCTCTTGAAGCCAGCCTCCACCATGCGCGGGAAGTCGCGCCCCTGGCGCCCGGTCTTGTTGATGCCGATGCACACCGGTGCTAAACCCGGGAGGTTCATCAGCAGGTCGTTGACGAGATAGCGGAAGCGTCCGTCGTAGTGGCGTCCGATGATGGAGCCGAGCGCCACGCCGTCCTGACCGCCGAGCGGGTGGTTGGACACGAAGGTGTATAGTTTGCCGTCGTCTTTCGGCGGAAGGTTCTCCTTGCCGATGATGCGTATGTCCATCTTCAGATAGCGCACTGTAGACTCCAGCCACTCCACGCCGCTCTCGTCGCGGTGCTCCCAGATGAAGGCGTTCACCTGGTCTTGGTGTATAATCTTCTTGAGCCATTTCACAAGCAGGCGAGGCACGTAGCGAGCCTTGCTGCCCAGCTTGCTGTGCAGTATCTTTTCGATGTCGATCGTCTTTTCTGTTATCTCATTCATAAACCCGAAAACGCTGGTTGTGCTTCTTAATTTAGTGCAAAAATACTATATCTTTTTTATATACAAACATTTTAGCACAAGAAATGTAATATTTAATCAAATTTGATATGTTTTTGTAAACTTGTATGCGATTTTTTGTGTACCTTTACACCCAAATACGCATATATAATGTATAAGGACAAAACAGACAATACTACGATAGCAACAACATACCATGTTCCGGTGCTTTTAGGCGAGAGCGTTGACGGGCTCAACATCAAGCCTGGCGGCATATACGTGGATGTCACCTTCGGTGGCGGTGGCCACTCGCGCGAGATACTGTCGCGGCTCACCGACGGCGCACATCTGTACAGCTTCGACCAAGATGCAGATGCGGAGCGCAACATTCCCGATGCGGGCGACAGCTTCACGTTCGTGCGCAGCAACTTCCGCTATCTGAAGAACTGGATGCGCTATTATGGTGTGGAGCATATCGACGGCTTGCTCGCCGACCTCGGCGTATCGTCGCACCACTTCGACGACGCAGAGCGCGGTTTCTCGTTCCGCTTCGACGCACCGCTCGACATGCGTATGAACAAGCGCGCCGGACGCACCGCTGCCGAGATAGTGAACACGTACGACGAGGAACGCCTCGCCGACATCTTCTACATCTACGGCGAGATGAAGAACTCGCGACGCATAGCGTCGGCTCTTGTGAAGGCACGTCAGACGGCGGAGATAAAGACCACGAAGGACTTTCTGGCAGCCGTAGAGCCGTTCTTCAAGCGCGAACGCGAGAAGAAAGACATGGCACGACTCTTTCAGGCGTTGCGCATAGAGGTGAACCACGAGATGGACGCGCTGCGCGAGATGCTGCTCGCTGCCTCTGAGCTGCTTGCACCAGGCGGTCGACTATCGGTTATCACCTACCACTCGCTTGAGGATCGCATGGTGAAGAACGTGATGAAGTCGGGCAACGTGGAAGGAAAGGTGCAGCAGGACTTCTTCGGTAGGATAGAAACACCATTCCGATTGGTCAACAACAAGGTGATACTGCCATCCGACCAAGAGCAGGCTGACAACCCGCGCAGTCGCAGTGCTAAACTAAGAATAGCTGAAAAGAAATAAGAAAATGAAAGAAGACAACCCCATAATAGATATCGCGGACGCAGCCATGACGAACGTGGAAACGCCCGCTGCTGACAAGGCAAAGCCCGTGGACGAGAAAGCTGACGAGACACCGACAGCCGACGGAAGCCCATCGGAGCCGGCATCGGACGGTGCGCCATCGCTGCGCACCATCATACGTCAGCAGGCGATAGAGGACGAGCTGCCACTCTCGAAGAACCTCACACTGAAGAAGGTGCTCGGCGGCGACATCCTCAACACGCAGTTCCTGCGCCGACAGATATGGGTGATAGTGATAGCCTCGCTGTTCGTCATCGTCTATATCTCTAACCGATACAAGTGTCAGCAGAACCTGATAAAGATAGACAAGCTGACGAACGAACTGGAAGATGCAAAGTATCGCGCACTATCCAGCTCGAGCGACCTGACACAGCAGACCCGCGAGAGTAAGGTGCTCGAACGTCTGCATAACGACAAAGACTCAACGTTGCACATTGCTACGCAGCCCCCATACATCATAACAATCCCTAATAACGAGTAAGCATGAGCAAATTTGACAGTAAGAAAGTGATGCCACGCTACAGTTTCCTCGCCATTCTCATGACGCTGGTGGCAATCACCGTCGTAGGCAAGACACTATACATAATGACCGCCAAGCGCGCTTTCTGGGAAGAGGTGGCTGACCGCGTGAAGGTGGATAGCTTGAAGACGCTGCCTATTCGTGGCAATATACTCAGTTGCGACGGACAACTCATGGCATCGTCGCTGCCACAGTATAACATCTTCATGGACTTCGTAGCACTGCGCGAGGCGAAGAAAGACACGCTCTTCGAGCAGAAACTCGACTCGATATGCATGGGACTGAACGCCATCTTCCCCGACCGCTCGGCAGAGGAGTTCAAGAAGCACCTCATGGAAGGCTTTGAAAAGAACAAACGCCACTGGCCCGTATGGAACCGACGTATCAACTACAGCACCTTTTCGGAGGTGAAGAGCCTGCCCGTGTTCAACCTCAGCAAGAACCAAAGCGGATTTCACTGGGATGAGCACAACGCACGCAAGCTGGCTTACGGCTCGCTCGCCGGACGTACCATCGGAAAGATGTACGGCGCGAAGGACACCGCACAGTGCGGCTTGGAACTCTCATACGACTCGCTGCTGCGTGGCGAGGAGGGCATACGCCATCGCCGAAAAGTGCTCAACAAATACCTCGACATCGTAGACACACCACCGGTGAATGGTGCCGACATCATGACCACCATCGACGTGTCGATGCAAGACCTTGCCGAACGCGCACTGCTCAAGGAGCTGCGTCTCATCAACGCCAACGTGGGTGTGGCTATCGTTATGGAGGTGAAGACGGGCGACGTAAAGGCTATCGTCAATATGACGAAGTGTGCCGACGACGACTATCACGAGATAAAGAACCACGCCATCAGCGACTTGCTCGAGCCTGGATCGGTATTTAAGACAGCAAGTATCATGGTGGCGCTCGACGACGGAGTGGTAGACACAACCTATCGTGTGGAGACAGCCGGCGGCGTGTGGCCGATGTACGGCAGGGAGATGAAAGACCACAACTGGCGTCGCGGTGGCTACGGTATGCTCACGCTGCCACAGACGCTGATGGTCAGCTCGAACATCGGTGTGAGTCGCATCATCGACGACCACTACCACAACACACCAGAGAAGTTCGTGCAAGGCATCTATCGCCTCGGACTCGCCGACGACCTGCACATACCGCTGCAAGGAGCATCGCCGGCACGCATACGTATGCCGAAGAAAGACGCGCGCGGCAAGCAGTACGTCAACTGGAGTAAGACAACGCTGCCCTGGATGAGCATCGGCTACGAAACGCAGGTGCCACCAATCTCAACACTCACCTTCTACAACGCCATCGCCAACGGCGGAAAGATGATGGCACCGCGCTTTGTGAAGGCGGTGATGAAGGACGGCGTGGTGATAAAAGAGTTTGAACCCGTGGTGCTGCGCGAGCGCATCGCCAAGGAGACAACGATAAAGAAGATAACCACCATTCTCGAACACGTGGTGAGTCAGGGACTCGGCAAGAAAGCCGGCTCGCAGTCGTTCCTCGTAGCAGGCAAGACGGGTACGGCGCAGATATCAAAGGGCGCAGCCGGATACAAGAGCGGACAGATGAACTATTTGCTCTCGTTTGCAGGCTTCTTCCCAGCCTACGAGCCACGCTATAGCTGCATCGTCTGCATACAGAAGTCGGGTCTGCCGGCTTCGGGTGGCGGCATGAGCGGCGTGGTGTTCCATGACATAGCCGAGGGTATCATGGCACAGAGCTTGAAACTGGAGGCTGCCGATGCACGCGACTCGCTGTCGATACTCATTCCGCAGGTGAAAAACGGCAACATGCTTGCTGCAAGCTACGTGCTCGACCATCTCGGCATAAAGCAGCAATCCAACTGGGACGGCTCATATCTCAACGGCAACCCCATCTGGGGACACGCCTTTGAGAGCAGCGGAAAGACAATCGCGCTGCATCGTGTGCCAGAAGTGGACAAGAACACCATGCCCGACGTGCACGGCATGGGAGCCAAAGATGCCGTGTTTCTCATAGAGAGTCGTGGCGTGAAGGTGAAGCTAAATGGCAGAGGAAAGGTCATGGAGCAAAGCATCGGTGCCGGACAGCATATAAAGAAGGGCATGGTTTGCTCGCTAAGGCTCGGTTGATGAGTTGAGGTGTTGATGAGTTGAGGTGTTTATCCAATTCCTCTATTATATAAAAAAGTAAAAACCAGATATATGAAACTTAAAGAATTGCTTAAGAACATCACCGTTCTTGCTATAAAAGGCAGCGATGATGTAGAAGTGACAGGCGTCAATATTGATTCTCGCCGCATCAAGGAAGGACATTTGTTCGTGGCAATGAAAGGCACCCAGGTAGACGGACACAAGTTCATACCTAAGGCTGTGGAGCTCGGCGCGAAGGCTGTGCTCTGCGAAGTGATACCAGAACAAACCGAAGAAAACGTGACGTATGTGCAGGTGGCTGACACCGAGGACGTGGTGGGCATCGTTGCAACCACATTCCACGGCAATCCGTCGACAAAGCTGAAGCTCGTCGGTGTGACCGGAACGAACGGCAAAACCACTATCGCCACCTTATTATATAATATGTTCTCGAAGATGGGGCACAAATGCGGACTGCTTTCTACGGTGTGCAACTACATCGTTGACGAGGCTGTACCGGCAGACCACACCACTCCCGACCCGATAGCACTGAACGAGCTGCTTCACCGCATGGTGGACGCAGGCTGCGAGTACGCCTTCATGGAGTGCTCGTCGCACGCCATAGCGCAGAAGCGCATCGGTGGACTGACCTTCGCTGGTGGACTCTTCACCAATCTCACACGCGACCACCTCGACTATCACAAGACATTCGAGAACTATCGCAACGCGAAGAAGGCTTTCTTCGATATGCTGCCCAAAACCGCATTCGCCATAACCAACGCCGACGATAAGAACGGAATGGTGATGGTGCAGAACACGAAGGCTACGGTGAAGACATACTCCACACGTAGCGTTGCCGACTTCAAGGCGCGCATCATCGAGTGTCACTTCGAAGGAATGTACCTCGAAGTGAACGGCAGAGAGGTGGGCGTGCAGTTCATCGGCAAGTTCAACGTCAGCAACCTGCTGGCTGTGTATGGTGCAGCAGTGATGCTCGGCAAGAAGCCGGAGGACGTGCTCGTGGCGATGAGTACGCTGCACAGTGTGAGCGGACGCCTCGAACCGATACACTCGCCAGAGGGCTACACCGCCATTGTCGATTATGCTCACACGCCTGACGCATTGGAGAATGTGCTCAACGCCATTCACGAGGTGCTCGACGGCAAGGGAGAGGTGATAACCGTATGCGGAGCCGGTGGTAATCGCGATAAGGGTAAGCGTCCGCTTATGGCACAGGAGGCTGTGAAGCAGAGCGACCGCGTCATCATCACAAGCGACAACCCACGCTTCGAGGAGCCACAGGATATCATCAACGATATGCTTGCCGGACTCAATGCGCAGCAGATGAAGAAGGTGATAGCCATCACCGACCGTCGTGAGGCAATACGCACAGCCTGCATGATGGCGAAGAAGGGCGACGTGATACTCATAGCTGGAAAAGGACATGAGAATTACCAGGAGATAAAGGGTGTGAAGCATCACTTCGACGACCATGAAGTGGTGCGCGAATGCTTTTAAAGCTTAAAATTCAAAACTTAAAAATGTTATACTATCTTTTCCGTTTCCTCGAAGAATACGGCATTAGTGGCTCGCACATGTGGGGCTACATATCATTCCGCTCGCTGTTGGCACTGATCATCTCGCTCGTTGTCTCAGCATGGTTTGGCGAGAAGTTTATCAAGTATCTGAAGCGTAAGCAGATTACGGAGACAGCACGCGATGCAAGCATCGATCCGTTTGGCGTAAAGAAGATTGGTGTGCCGTCGATGGGTGGTGTGATAATTATCGTCTCTATCCTCGTGCCAGTGCTGTTGCTCGGTCGTCTGCGCAACATCTACCTCATCCTGATGATTGTCACCACGTTGTGGCTCGGCTTCTTGGGTGGCATGGACGACTTCATAAAGATATTCTGCCACGACAAGGAAGGACTGAAAGGTCGTTACAAGATTGTGGGTCAGGTGGGCATCGGACTCATCGTGGGTCTTGTGCTGTGGGCATCGCCCGATGTGAAGATGAACGAGAACCTCGTCTACGAACGCCAAGGGCAAGAACTCGTGGTGAAGCATCAGAGCGAAGCGCATAAGTCTCTGAAAACCACCATTCCGTTCGTGAAGAGTCATAACCTCGACTACTCGCGCATAACGAGCATCTTCGGCAAGTATCGTGTGGCAGCCGGCTGGATACTGTTTGTCATTATGACCATCTTAGTGGTGACAGCAGTGAGCAACGGAGCCAATCTGAACGACGGCATGGATGGCATGTGTGCAGGCAACTCTGCCATAATAGGTGTGGCACTGGGCATACTCGCTTATGTCAGCTCGCACATTGAATATGCGGGTTATCTGAATATAATGTACATACCCGGTTCGCAGGAGCTCGTAGTATTCCTCAGTGCCTTTGTCGGAGCATTGATAGGCTTCCTTTGGTACAACGCCTATCCGGCGCAGGTCTTCATGGGCGACACCGGTTCGCTCACCATCGGCGGCATCATCGCCGTAACGGCAATCATCATACACAAGGAGCTTATGCTCCCGATACTCTGTGGCATCTTCTTTGTGGAGAGCCTAAGCGTCATACTGCAGGTCTACTACTTCAAACTCGGTAAGCGTCATGGCGTTAAGCAGCGCATCTTTAAGCGTACGCCAATCCACGACAACTTCCGCACACAGGCTTCGCAGCTCGACCCCGACTGTAAGTATCTCATCACACGACCACGGACTGCGTTTCATGAGTCGAAGATAACGGTGCGCTTCTGGATTACAACCATAATCCTTGCAGCGATGACCATCATAACGTTAAAGATTAGATAGACACAATGAAAAGAATAGTTATTCTTGGAGCCGGCGAAAGTGGAGCCGGTGCCGCAGTGTTGGCAAAGAAAGAAGGCTTCGACGTGTTCGTTAGCGACATGTCAGCCATCAAAGACAAATATAAGAAACTACTCGACGACCACGCCATCGAGTGGGAGGAACGTCAGCACACAGAGGAGAAGATACTCTCTGCCGACGAAATCATCAAGAGCCCCGGTATCCCGAAGGAAGCCCCAATGGTGAAGGCGGCTATGGAGAAAGGCATACACATCATCAGCGAGATAGAGTTTGCAGGTCGCTACACCCACTCGAAGATGATATGTATCACTGGTTCTAATGGCAAGACAACAACCACGTCGCTCATCTATCACATCTTCAAGACCGCAGGCTACGACGTAGGACTCGCCGGCAACATCGGACGCTCGCTCGCTTTGCAGGTGGCAGAGGATCCGCACGAATACTACATCATCGAGCTTAGTTCATTCCAGCTCGACAATATGTACGACTTCCACGCCAATATCGCCATTTTGCTGAACATCACGCCCGATCATCTCGACCGCTACGACTACTGTATGCAGAACTACGTGGACGCGAAGATGCGCATCATACAGAACCAGACCGACAAGGACTCGTTCATCTACTGGAACGATGACCCCGTCATCAAGCGCGAACTGGAGAAATACGACATCAAAGCCATTCAGTATCCGTTCTCCGAATTGAAGGAGAAGGGTTCCATTGGCTACATGGAGGACGGCGAGTACACCATCGAACGACCTACACCGTTCAACATGGAGCAGGAGGAGTTGTCGCTCACCGGCAAACACAACATATACAACTCGCTGGCAGCAGGCATCGCTGGCAACATCACGGGCATAAAGAAGGACGTGATACGTCAGAGCCTGAGCGACTTCCCTGGCGTAGAACACCGCTTGGAGAAGGTGTGCAAGGTGGGCGGAGTGCAGTATGTCAACGATTCGAAAGCTACGAATGTAGACGCTTGTTGGTATGCGCTTGAGAGCATGAAGACACCTACTATCCTCATCATCGGTGGTAAGGACAAGGGCAACGACTATAACGAGATACTCGACCTTGTGAAGCAGAAGTGTAAGGCTCTCGTGTTCCTCGGTGCCGACAACACAAAGCTGCACAACTTCTTCGACAACCAGGGCGTGGAGATACGCGATACTCACTCGATGAAGGACTGTGTGGCTGCCTGCTACGAGCTTGCAGAACCCGGCGACACCGTGTTGCTCAGTCCGTGCTGCGCCAGCTTCGACCTCTTCAAGAATATGGAGGACAGAGGTGAGCAGTTCAAGACACTGGTGAGAGGGTTGTAATAGGGGGTTGAGGGGTTGAGATGGTGATGTGGTGAGATGTTGAGATTTGTATTGCTAATGTCAACACAACACCATCTCAACACTTCACCACCTTTCACACCATCTCACCATAAAATAACAACAAGCAATGATAAACAAGACATTAGACAACATATTCAAAGGCGACAAGGGAATATGGATGGTGTTCTTCTTCCTATGCCTTATTAGTGTCATTGAGGTGTATTCCGCCTCTGCGCAGCTAACGTATAAGGGAGGCAGCTACACGGCTCCTGTCATAAAGCATATCTTCCTGCTCGCAGTCGGAATATTCTTCATGGTAGTGACGCTCAACGTGAAGTGTAAGTACTTCAAGATGGCAACGCCATTCATGCTCGTCGTCTCTCTGGTAACGCTGTTGTGGGTGTTTGTAGCTGGTGCCTCCACCAATGGAGCACAACGCTGGATAAGCATCGTAGGCATACAGTTTCAGCCCTCGGAGATAGCCAAGGGCACCATGGTGCTCGCTACGGCGCAGATATTGAGTGCGTTGCAGACTGAGGATGGGGCTGACAAGATGGCATTCAAGTACATACTCACAGTGTGCTTCTTCATTGTGCCGCTTATCATGGTTGAGAACCTGTCCACGGCATTGTTGCTCTGCATCGTCATATTCATGATGATGCTGCTTGGGCGTGTGCCCATGCGTCAGCTTGGCAAGCTGCTCGGCTTTGCAGTGCTCAGCGTGGCACTCGTCGTTGGAGCCGTGATGACCTTTGGTAAAGACGAGGCGCAGAAGCCCGAGAGTCAGACCCTCACCGAGCAAGTAGCGAAGCCGAATGATGTCAATGGCACTAATGTCGAAGAAAAAGCCGAAGATAAGAACGTTGTGGAGAAGGTGTTTCACCGCTTCGATACGTGGAAGTCGCGCATCAATAAGTTCCTCGCACACAAGGATGTAGCACCGAAGGATATCGATCTCGATAAGGATGCTCAGGTGGCGCACGCCAACATTGCCATCGCCTCTTCGAATATCACCGGCAAAGGTCCGGGCAACTCCGAGGAGCGCGACTTCGTGTCGCAGGCGTTCAGCGACTTTATCTATGCCATTATCATCGAGGAGATGGGTATCGTAGGTGCTGCCGGTGTAGCCATGCTCTACATCATTCTGTTGTTCCGCACGGGACGCATTGCCAGCAAGTGTGAGAACAACTTCCCTGCACTCTTCGCCATGGGACTCGCCCTGCTGCTCGTTACGCAGGCATTGTTCAACATGTGCGTTGCGGTGGGCATCGTGCCCGTGACGGGTCAGCCGCTGCCGCTCATCAGTAAGGGTGGAACGTCGACCATCATCAACTGCGTGTACATCGGTGCTATACTCAGTATCAGTCGCTCGGCACAACGCAAACAGGAAATTATAGCCGACACAACAGAAGCGTAAATTACACAACTAAAAACGTTAAATTACACTCTATATTATTCCCGCAGCGCGGGAACATTATTCCGGTGCTACGGGAATTTTCTTGTTTTTGCGAGATGTAAAAACCACATTTGCGAGATATAAAACAACATTCAACGCATCGAATATAGACATACATAGAGTAGAAGTTGCAAACGTCTGTGTATTAATAAAAAAAAGCGTAAGAAAAAAACGTAATAATCTGAAATATCAGAAAAAATTATTAATTTTGTATTTTGAAAGAAATGTGAGTAAATGGAACAAGAAATAAGAGTCATTGTTAGTGGCGGTGGCACCGGTGGACACATATTTCCAGCCGTGTCGATAGCCAATGCAATAAAGTCGAAATGCCCCAACGCGAAGATACTCTTCGTTGGAGCCCTCGGACGTATGGAGATGCAGCGTGTGCCAGACGCAGGTTACGAGATAGTAGGTCTGCCGGTAAGAGGATTTATCCGTCCGCTGTGGTCACCGCGTAACATCGGTGTCGCGCTCGACTTCCTCAAGAGCAAGCGGATGGTGCGCAAGACAATCCGCGAGTTCGCACCCGATGTAGTGGTCGGCGTAGGCGGATATGCCAGCGCCGCAACGCTCGATGCAGCCAGTGCTATGGGTATCCCGACACTTATACAGGAACAGAACTCATACGCCGGTGTGACTAACAAGCATCTCGCTGCCAAGGCACGCAAGATATGTGTGGCATACGACGGCATGGAGCGTTTCTTCCCTGCGGAGAAGATACTTAATGCCGGCAATCCCGTGCGTCAGAACCTCATCGAGACAACCATCTCGCGCGAAGAGGCAGTGCTCAGTCTCGGACTCGACCCCGCAAAGAAGACAATACTTCTCGTAGGTGGTAGTCTCGGAGCTCGCACCATCAACGAAAGCGTGCTGCAGCACCTCGACCTCGTAGAGCATAGCGGCGTGCAGTTCGTATGGCAAACAGGCAAGTACTACAGTGCGGCAGTGGTAGAGCAGTTGAAGGCGCACAAACCGCTGCCTATGCTGAAGGTGATGGACTTCATCAGCGACATGGGAGCCGCATACAAAGCTGCCGACCTCGTGATAAGTCGTGCAGGAGCAAGCTCCGTCAGTGAGTTCTGCTTGATAGGCAAACCCGTAATCCTCGTGCCTTCGCCAAACGTGGCTGAGGATCATCAAACAAAGAACGCTTTGGCACTCGTCAACAAAGACGCAGCCCTCTACGTGAAGGATGCCGAAGCACCAGCAACACTGCTCCGCCTCGCTATTGATACCGTGAACGACGCAGAACAGCTCGCACAACTCACAGCGAACATTAAAAAACTCGGCAAGCACAACTCTGCCGACGTAATAGCCGACGAGGTACTGAAACTCGCCAATAAACAGTAAAAAGACAAAAATGGAACTCAAAGATATTAAAGCCGTATATTTCGTAGGCGCAGGTGGCATCGGCATGAGCGCCATTGCACGCTATTTCATTCGCAAGGGCTTGGTAGTGGCAGGCTACGACAAGACACCGTCTGAACTGACAAAGCAGCTCGAGCGCGAAGGCGCACTCCTCCACTATGAGGAGAACATAGACGATATACCACACGCTTGTCGCGACCCGAAGTCGTGCCTCGTAATCTACACACCGGCGATACCAGCCGACCATAAGGAGTTGCAGTACTTCCGCGAGAATGGCTTCACCGTGGAGAAGCGCGCACAGGTGCTCGGCACACTGACACGCACACATAAAGGACTCTGTGTGGCTGGCACACACGGCAAGACATCAACCTCAACCATGTGTGCACACATCATGCACCAGAGTCATATCGACTGCAACGCATTCCTCGGAGGCATATCGAAGAACTACGGTTCCAACTACATAATCTCGGACGAAAGCGACTATGTAGTGATAGAAGCCGACGAGTTCGACCGCTCTTTCCATTGGCTTCGCCCGTGGATGAGTGTCATCACAGCAACCGACCCTGACCACCTCGACATCTACGGCACAAAAGAAGCATACCTTGAGAGCTTCCGCCACTATACAACACTCATTCAGCCAGGTGGCGCACTCATCATACATCGCGACTTGGAGATGAAACAGGCGGTGCAGGAAGGTGTGAAGGTGTACGACTATAGCCGCCATGAGGGCGACTTCCATGCTGAGAATATCGTCATCGACAACGGAACAATCACCTTCGACTTCATCTCGCCAATAGAGAACGTGAAGGGAGTGAAGCTCGGACAGCCCGTGCCAATCAACATCGACAACGGTATCGCAGCTATGGCAATGGCACAGCTCGCTGGATGCAACGCAGAAGAACTTAAGTATGGCATGAAGACATACCATGGCGTAGACCGTCGCTTCGACTTTAAGATAAACGATAGCCGACATGTGTTGCTCTCCGACTACGCACACCATCCGAAGGAGATATACCAAAGCGCAAAAAGCATACGCGAGCTATATCGCGGACGACATATCACAGCGATATTCCAGCCACACCTCTACACTCGCACACGCGACTTCTATCGCGACTTCGCTGACGCACTTAGTCAGCTCGACGAGGTGATACTCACCGAGATTTACCCCGCACGCGAGCAACCTATCGAAGGCGTAACGTCGCAGCTCATCTACGACAACCTGCGCCCTGGGATGGAGAAGAGCATCATACGCAAAGACGATGTGCTCGACCTCGTAAGCAAGCGCGACTTCGACGTGCTCGTGATACTCGGAGCCGGCGATCTCGACAACTATATGCCACAAATAACTAAGATAATAGAGAATAAGAAGTGAAACTGTCCCGTAGCAAAATCTTCTTCGTTGTAAGTGATGTGCTGATAGCCGTTTACCTGCTCGTTGCCTTCTGCTCTTTCGATAAGAAAGGCGGAAACCACACCCCGTGCAATAAGGTGAGCATCGACATCGCCGACAACGTAACAAGCGGATTTATCGATGCGAAGATAATAAAGGACAGACTACAGAAGAACGGCATCTACCCAATAGGCAAAGAAATATGCAAGATAGACACACGCCACATTGAGGAGATGCTCAGCAAAAGCCCATTCGTGCAAACCGCCAATTGTTATAAGACAGAAGGCGGACACGTATATATCAGCGTCACGCAGCGTATGCCTGTGATAAGGATAAAAGCCGAAAACGGCGACGACTACTATGTAGACGATAACGACTGCGTGATGCCGACAACCCACTACACCAGCGACTTGATCATAGCCACGGGTAACATCAATCGCTGGTATGCCACCAACTATCTCTCGCCCTTAGGCAGAGTGATTATGGCAAACGAAATGTGGAAAAACCTCATTGAGCAAATCAATGTACTACCCAACTACGGCATCGAGATTGTGCCACGCATCGGCGACCACATCGTGCACATTGGCAGACTGCCCGACTGCAAGAATCGCACAGAGCGTTTCGCTGCAATAAAGAAGTTTATGGATGTGAAGATGACACGCCTATCGAAGTTCTATAAGTACGGACTTTCTACTGTGGGATGGAACAAATACTCGTATATCGACATCGAGTTCGACAACCAAATCATCTGTCGAAAGAAGTCGTCGAAACATGCATATGTAGCACCAGTAGCGATGCCTGTTGCTGTGCAACAAACCGCCGAACAGGCACAACCCACCGCCGAACAGGCACAACCTAACGCTACACCGACGCAGTCTACTACCGAACCGACGCAGGGTAAGAAGGAAACCACGAAACCTGCGACTAAAGAAGTAGAGAAGAAGTCAGACAAGGCAGAAAAGAAATCTGACAAGACTGATAAGAAGTCGGCTAAGTCAGATAAGAAGTCGAAAGACGATAAACCACAAAAGAAGAAATCAAGTAACAAACGATAATATAACACTCAACAAGATAAACGTATGGCAAAGGATTTAATAGTAGCTATTGAGCTCGGGTCGTCTAAGATGACCGGAATTGCCGGAAGAAAAAACCCCGATGGCAGCATTTCTATTCTTGCTGTCGCAAAAGAAGACTCCACCCAGTACATACGCAAGGGCGTAGCATATAATATTGAACGTACCGCACAGGGACTGAGCAATATAGTAAACAAACTAAAGAATACTCTTAAAACAGAAATAGCGCAGGTGTATGTAGGCATCGGAGGTCAGAGCATACATAGCGTGAAGAACCCCGTAATAAAGGAATTGCCACAGGACACAATCGTGTCGCAAGAGATGGTGAACGAACTCATGGACACCAATCGCAGCATGGTGTATCCCGACTACGAAATTCTGGATGCCATAACCGAGGAATACAAGGTGGGCGCACTCTTTCAGGACGACCCCATCGGCATTCAGGCAGAGCATCTTGAGGGCAACTTTCTCAATGTGTTGTGGCGTCGCTCGTTCTATCGCAACATCAACAAGAGTCTTGACAACGCTGGCATTAAGGTGGCAGAGATGTATCTTGCGCCGCTTGCAATGGCTGATAGCGTGCTCACCGAAGCAGAGAAGCGTGCAGGTTGCGTGCTCGTCGACCTTGGTGCCGAGACCACAACCGTATCGGTCTACTACCGCGACAAGCTGCGCAACATCGCCGTGCTGCCACTCGGTAGTTCGAACATCACAAAAGACCTTGAGTCGTTGCAGATGGACGAGGCTAACGCAGAGGCAATGAAGTTGAAGTACTCTTCGGCTATGACCAACGAAGAAGATATCGATGTCAACGCCACACTGCCCATCGGCGACGGTAGAACAGTGTCGAGCCGTCTGTTCATAGAAGTGGTGGAGGCACGCATACTCGAGATAGTAGAGAATGTGAAGTATCTCATCCCGAACGAACTCACCGACAAGTTGCTCGGCGGAATCGTGCTCACGGGTGGTGGTAGCAATATGAAGAACATCGAGAAACTCTTCCGTGAAGTGTTCGGCATGGACAAGGTTGACAAGGTACGTATCGCAAAGACCACCACACTTAATATCAACAAGAAAGACTCAGACGTTATCCTTGCTGAAGACGGCACAACAAACACCATCCTCGGCTTGCTCGCAAAGGGCGACATGAACTGCGCCGGACGCGCAATCAGTGACACACTCTTCGGCGAAGAGGATGAGAACGGCGAGCATACCACCACCATAACGCTCGATCCGAATGCTACTACTGGTACATCGGTAGCCAGTCAGGCCACAACCACCGGACCTGCACCTGCACCTGCCGCTACACAGACCGCTACTACTGGCACAACAGCAGTTGTAGAGGAGGAGGAAGAAGAGAAGGAAGAGAAGGAACCAGAACGTCCGAAGGACACAAAGATAAGCCGCTGGTTTGGCTCGCTAAAGAAGTTCGGACGCTCGCTCGTTGAGCCCGATGTCAATGAATAACCATTAATACGATTATTACTATGTCAGACAATATCAATCCAATGGTGGACTTCGGTGCACCAGAAAAAGAGAATACAATCATTAAAGTAATCGGTGTCGGTGGAGGTGGCGGCAACGCTGTCAACCACATGTACCGCGAGGGCATACACGATGTGTCGTTCGTAGTCAGCAACACCGATATTCAGGCACTCAACGACTCACCAGTGCCTATGAAGTTGCAGCTCGGTAAGGAGGGTCTGGGTGCAGGCAATAAGCCTGAAAAGGCACGCCAGGCAGCCGAGGAGAGCATCAACGACATCACAGCAATGCTTAGCGATGGCACGAAGATGACCTTTATCACCGCCGGAATGGGTGGTGGAACAGGTACGGGTGCTGCGCCAGTAATCGCACGTGTGTCGAAAGAACTCGACATCCTCACCGTAGGTATCGTAACCATCCCGTTCCGCTTCGAGGGAAAGAAGAAAATCAACCAGGCTCTCGACGGCGTGGAGGAGATGGCGAAGCACGTCGATGCACTTCTCGTTATCAACAACGAGCGTCTGCGTAAGATCTATCCAGAGCTCACCGTGCTCGATGCATTCGGAAAGGCTGACGACACGCTTAGCGTGGCAGCGAAGTCAATCGCTGAGATTATCACCAACCACGGACTCATCAACCTCGATTTCAACGATGTGAAGACGGTGCTAAAGGACGGCGGTGTGGCAATCATGTCTACAGGTTACGGCGAGGGCGAAGGACGTGTTAAGCAGGCCATACAGGACGCACTCAACTCGCCACTGCTCAACGACAACGATATCTTCAACTCGAAGAAGATTCTTCTTAGCATCAACTTCTCGAAGGACAGCAACAAGGACAACCCTGCAGCAGGCGGTTTGATGATGGAGGAGATGAACGAGGTGAACGACTTCATGGAGCAGTTCGGTTCAGACTTCGAGATAAAGTGGGGTATCGGACTCGACCCCGACCTCGGCAATAAGGTGAAGGTGACCATCCTCGCTACCGGCTTCGGTATCAGAGACGTTGACGGCATGGATTCGCACATCAAGAAGATTGTGCAGGAGAAGGACGAGAAGGCAACAGAGGAAGAGATACAGAAAGGCATACGTATGGGTATGTACTACCCCGACGGCAACGGCAAGTTCGTTGTGAAGCGTCGTCCGCACATCTTCCGCTTCCAGTCTGACGACCTCGACAACGAAGAGGTTATCCTGGCTATCGAGAACACTCCGACATACAAACGCACACAGCAGCAAGTGAAGGAGTTGCGCCGCCGTCTGACCGACGAGCGTGAAGTGGTGAAGCAGAAGGCTGATGAGGGCGTTGTGCGCACCATAACGTTCTAATAGAGCTGAACAGGCGCTGCGTTTAAGGGCAGCAAAAAACAGAACACTACGTGTACAAACACTACTAAGGGCAATATCAAGATATCGTTACCGGATGACTTGATATTGCCCTTAGTTGTTCTCAAGAAACGAGTTCTTTGCCGTTGAGGGAAACGCATGTCGGGTTGAATAAACGCAATATTGGTAAGTTCTGCCGTATTGGCGGTATGCGCCGTACGGAACATTATGCGTAACTTTGCAATCTGAAAAACGTAAAACATAAAACAAGCATGTACATAGAGAAGATTAAGTCGCCAGCCGACTTGAAAGGGCTGGACATAGAGGCGCTTAACATTGTGGCAGACGAGACACGCAGGGCGGTGCTCAACCGCGTGAGCAAGCACGGCGGACACGTAGGTCCGAACCTCGGCTTCGTTGAGGCCACCGTGGCTCTGCACTACGTGTTCGATGCGCCGGTGGACAAGTTCGTGTTCGACGTCAGCCACCAGTGCTACCCGCACAAGGTGCTTACAGGTCGCGCCGCAGGTTTCCTCGGCGATGTCGATGATATGAACGCCATATCGGGCTACTCGTCGCCGTCGGAATGCCCCGAGTACGACAACTTCGAGGTGGGACACACCTCCACATCCGTGAGTCTTGCCACCGGTCTGCAGAAGGCGCGCGACGTGAAGGGCACGCACGAGAACATCATAGCTGTCATCGGCGACGGTTCGCTCTCGGGCGGTGAGGCGTTCGAGGGTCTCGATGAGGCGTCGGAGCTGGGCACAGGCATCATCATCGTGGTGAACGACAACGAGATGTCTATCGCCGAGAACCACGGTGGAATATACAAGAATCTGCGTGCGCTGCGCGAGAGCAACGGAGCGTGCGAGCACAACTGGTTCAAGGCGTGGGGCTTCGAGTACACGTATCTTGAGGAGGGCAACGACATAGCGAAGCTTATTGACGTGTTCCGCAGCGTGAAGGACACCGACCGCCCCACAGTGGTGCACATACACACGGAGAAGGGTCACGGCTATGCGCCCGCTGTGCAGAACAAGGAGGCGTGGCACTGGAGACTGCCCTTCAATCTCGACGACGGCTCGCGCCCCGTGCGCAATGCCGACGGCTCTATGCCCGACGTCGTGCCTGCGGAGGACTACGCCGTGCTGTTCAGCGATTGGATGCTGCGCGAGATGAAGCTCGACCCGACGCTCATCGCTGTCACGGCAGGCACGCCTACCGCCGGCGGTTTCACAGCCGCAAAGCGCAAGGAGGCAGGTTCGCAGCACATCGACATGGGCATAGCCGAGGAGCAGGCTGTAGCAATGATATCGGGCATGGCGAAGGGCGGACTGCATCCCGTGTGGACTGTATACAGCACCTTTATACAGCGCACCTACGACCAGATAGCGCAGGACCTCTGCATCAACGCCAATCCGGCTGTCATCAACGTTGTGGGCGGCGGCGTGCGCTCCATGAACGACATCACACACATCTGCCTGTTCGACATACCGATGCTCTGCAGCATACCGGGTCTTGTCTATCTCGCACCGACCAACTGTGAGGAGTATTTCGCCATGCTCCGTTGGGCTATAAAGCAGGAGAAGATGCCGGTGGCACTGCGCGTTCCGACGGGCGAAGTGGTGCACACTACTGAGCAGGTTGATGCCGAGTACGCCTGCGAGCCGCAGTACAAGGTGGCGCACAGAGGCTCGAAGGTGGCTGTAGTTGCAGCCGGTTCGTTCTATCAGAAGGGCGAGAGCGTCGTCGGTCTGCTCGCTGAGAAGGGCATCGACGCAACGCTCATCAACCCGCGCTACTTTAACGACGTTGACACTGCTACGCTCGATGCGCTGAAGTCCGACCATCAGCTTGTGGTGACGCTCGAAGACGGCTGCAAGGACGGCGGATTCGGCGAGCGCATCGCCGCCTACTACGGCACTTCCGATATGAAAGTGCTCGTATGCGGCGTGAAGAAAGGTCTCTACGACCGCTTCGACGTCGAGCAGTTGCTCTCCGACAACCGCCTGCTCGACGTTCAGATTGTAGAAGATGCGCTTGCAGCTTTAGGCGAATAAGCGCCCCGTGCTTGAGACTTACAGATACGCAACGACCGATGCGTATGTCTGCGTCGGTCGATGCGTATGGTTATAGCCTTTATATTTTTCTAACCTCTTCGATTATTGTCTTCTTCATGTCTTCCCATGATTCGTTGCATAACATCTTGGGCATCGGTTGCATCTCTGCATCCTCAAAATAAGTCAGGCTCATAAGGGCTCTGAAGAAGCTGTGATCGGGGTATTTGTCTTTGTAGAAATCAAGGAGTTCGGGCAATGTGTAGTGCTTTAGTATCTTCCTGTTCACATTCCAAGTCTCCAAAGAAGTCCAAGTCTATTGATTTGCGATGACCATACTGTAAAGCTAAAGCGGTTCCGCCTACCAATCTCATTTTAGAGAAGTCAGGTTCTTGCATTAACGCTTTTAAGAGTTCCAGTGTGTTGGGTTCGACTGTGCAATACGATAACATCTATAGTCCTCCTTTTTAGTATTTGAAATAGCACAAATATAGGATAGGCAGACGGGGTCTAAAGACCGTAAATTCATACAGATATTTACGATCTTTTCTTTTCCGTAGTAGTTTACCAATATGTTCCAATCGCTCCATTTACCGTATTCCAACACTCTTTGTACAAAGAACGAAGGGTACTTGTCCATGTCGGTTTGTGATATATCTACATCCCAAAACAACACAGGAGACAATTGTTCTTTACATTCTGTTCTGTCCATATATTTGTGCTATTTGTTTTTTCTACTCCAGATAAGTGTAGCCGTAGAGACCTGAGCGATAGTTGCTGAGGAACTCCTTGCCCTCTTCGAGCGAGATCTTGCCCGCTTTGACGCTCTTCGTCACCCAAATCTCGAGCTGGCGCACGAGTTTCTTCGGGTTGTACTGTACGTAGTCGAGCACCTCCTCTACGGTCTCACCGTCGAAGATTTGGTCGATGTGATACGTGTCGTCCTTCACCGAGATGTGTACGGCATTGGTGTCGCCGAAGAGGTTGTGCATATCGCCCAATATCTCCTGGTATGCGCCCACAAGGAACACGCCCAGATAGTACTCCTCGTTCTTCTTTATCGAGTGTACGGGCAGCACGTGCGATGCCTGTCGGTTGGTCACGAAGTTGGCTATCTTGCCGTCCGAGTCGCAGGTTATGTCCTGCAGCGTGGCGTTGCGCGTAGGGCGCTCGTCGAGACGCTGAATGGGCACGATAGGGAAGAGCTGGTCGATAGCCCATGCGTCGGGCAGCGACTGGAAGAGTGAGAAGTTGCAGAAGTACTTGTCGGCAAGCATCTTGTCGAGTCCGCGCAGCTCGTCGGGCATGTGCTTCATCGTCTTCGCCATGCTGTTCACCTCGCGGCAGATGCTCCAGTACATGCTCTCGATTTCGGCGCGTGTGCGCAGGTCGACGATGCCGTGCGAGAAGAGGTCGAGTGCTTCCTCGCGTATCTGCTCGGCATCGTGCCAGTTCTCGAGCATCGTGCGCGGACTGAGGTTGTCCCATATCTCGTAGAGGTCCTTCACGAGCTGGTGGTCGCTGTCTGTAGGCTCAAACTCCTCGCGCATCTGTGGCAGCGATGTAGTCTCAAGCACGTCGATGATGAGCACCGAGTGGTGGGCAGACAGTGAGCGTCCGCTTTCGGTGATGAGGTTCGGGTGCGGTATCTCGTTCTTGTCCGATGCGTCGACGAAGGTGTACACGCAGTCGTTCACGTACTCCTGGATAGAGTAGTTCACCGAACTCTCTGAGCTCGACGAGCGTGTGCCGTCGTAGTCGACACCGAGTCCGCCACCGCAGTCGACGAAGTCGATGTTGTAGCCTAACTTGTGCAGCTGCACGTAGAAGTTGGCAGCCTCGCGCAGTGCGGTCTGTATGCGTCGTATCTTTGTTATCTGCGAGCCGATGTGGAAGTGGATGAGTCGTACGCAGTCGTGCAAGCCCTTCTCGTCGAGTATCTGCAGTGCTTGCAGCAGCTCCGACGAGCGCAGACCGAACTTCGATGCGTCGCCGCCGCTCTCCTGCCACTTGCCCGAGCCTGATGAAGCCAACTTGATGCGTATGCCGATGTTTGGACGTACGCCGAGCTTCTTTGCGGCAGTAGCGATGAGGCCTATCTCGTTCATCTTCTCAACTACGATGAAGATGCGCTTGCCCATCTTCTGCGCGAGCAGTGCCAGCTCGATGTAGCTCTGGTCCTTATAGCCGTTGCAGACGATGATGGAGTCGCTCTGACACTGCACAGCGATTACGGCGTGCAGCTCTGGCTTTGAGCCACACTCCAGTCCGAGGTTGAACTTGCGTCCGTGCGAGATAATCTCCTCTACGACGGGCTGCATTTGGTTCACCTTGATAGGGTAGACGATGAAGTTCTCGCCCTTATAGTCGTACTCCTCAGCTGCCTTCTTGAAGCAGCTCGATGTCTTCTCGATGCGGTTGTCGAGAATGTCCGGGAAGCGCAGCAGCACTGGCGGTGTCACGTCGCGCAGCTGCAGTTCGTCCATCACATCGCGCAGGTCGATCTGTACGTTGTCCTTGCAGGGTGTTACGTACATATCGCCCTTGTCGTTCACACCGAAGTAGGATGTGCCCCAACCGTTAATGTTGTAGAGTTCGCGTGAATCATCAATGGTCCATTTCTTCATCTCTCGAGTATTTTTCTCAGGTTTTCTATTGTTGTTTGTATTTTCGTGAAGTTGTCGAGCAAGTCGACGTTTAATGTATAATTGGCTTTTGAGTAGAACGCCTCGCGCTGTGCGAGTTGCTCCACGATGAACTTCCTCACCTCGTCGGGCGACTTACCGAGCAGCAGCGGGCGCACGCGGCGTCCCATCTGCAGATGCTCGTAGAGCACTTCGGGCGATGCCTTCAGGTACACCACCTGCGCCTGCGAGTTCATGTAGTCGATGTTGTCGTAGAAGCAGGGTGTGCCGCCACCGCATGAGACGACTACGTTTTCAAACTCCGCCACTTCGTGCAGCATGTTGTGCTCGATGCGGCGAAATCCTTCCTCGCCTTTCTCGTCGAATATCTGCTTTATGGTGCGGCGCATACGTGTCTCTATGTACCAGTCGAGGTCGTAGAACGGCACGCCGAGTTCCTGCGCGAGAGCCTTGCCGATGGTTGTCTTGCCGGCTCCCATATAGCCGATGAGGATTATTCTTGTCATTATTTCTTCTTGACTGTGGTGCGCTTCTTCGGTGCCGGTGGGTTCTTGATGATGTCCATGCACTGCTCGTAGGTCAGTTCGGCTGCCTTCTCGTGCAAGTCGCGCGGTATGCGGTAGTTGGCTCCGTCGTAGGCTATGTACGGACCGTAGCGGCCGTTGAGCACCTCGAGCTTCGGGTCTTCGTCGAACTTCTTCAGGTGGCGCTGCTCCTCTGCCTTGCGCTTCTCCTCAATGAGGCTGATAGCTGTGTCGAGTGTTACGGTCATCGGGTCCTCGTCCTTAGGCAGCGATACGTACTTCTTGTTGTGCAGCACGTACGGACCGAAGCGTCCTGCGCCTATGATGACGGTCTTGCCCTCGTATTCACCGATGGTGCGTGGCAGTTTGAACAGTTCGAGTGCTTCCTCCAGCGTGATTGTCTCCATGCTCTTGTCGGCAGGCATCTGCGCGAAGCGTGGCTTCTCGTCGTCATCGGCTGTGCCTATCTGCACCACCGGACCGTAGCGGCCTATCTTCACGAACACAGGGTGTCCGCTTACGGGGTCGGTGCCCAACTGGCGTTCGCCTGCCTTGTGCTCCGAGCGGGCGTTCATCACCTTGTCTACGGTGGGCTCAAACTCCTGGTCGAAGTGCTTCATCATGTCGGTCCACTCCTCCTTGCCGTCGGCAATCTGGTCGAACTGCTGCTCTACCTTTGCCGTGAAGTTGTAGTCCATGATAGCAGGGAAGTTCTCCATGAGGAAGTCGTTCACCACGATGCCTATGTCGGTAGGTAGCAACTTGCCCTTTTCATTGCCGGTCAGCTCCATCTTGCGTGTCGGTGTTATCTTGATGCCGCGCAGGGTGTCGATGACGTACGGACGCTCCTCGCCCTTTTTGTCGCCCTTGATGACGTATTCGCGCTGCTGAATGGTAGAGATTGTCGGTGCGTATGTTGACGGACGACCGATGCCCAATTCCTCCAGCTTGTGTACGAGGCTTGCTTCGGTGTAGCGTGTGGGGCCCTGCGAGTAGCGTTCTGTTGACGAAATTTCGCGGCGTGTGAGCACGTCGCCCTCCTTGATAGGCGGTAGGTTGTGAGCGAACTCGTCCTGCTGGTCAGCGTCGTCGTCGGTCGACTCGCGATATACCTTGATGAAACCGTCGAACTTCACCACTTCGCCGTTAGCGATGAAGCGCTCGTCGAATGTCGACGAAGCGATGCTCACCGTTGTCTTCTCAATCTGCGCCTCTGCCATCTGGCTTGCTGCGGTGCGCTTCCAGATGAGGTCGTAGAGTCGGCGCTCCTGCGCTGTTCCCTCGATGGTGGTGTTCGCCATGTATGTCGGGCGGATAGCCTCGTGAGCCTCCTGCGCTCCCTTCGAGTGAGTGTGGAAGTTGCGTGGCGAGCTGTATTCTTCGCCGTAGAGCTTTATTATCTCCTCCTTCGCTGCACCGATGCACAGGTTGGAAAGGTTCACGCTGTCAGTACGCATGTATGTGATGAGACCGCTTTCGTACAGACGCTGCGCCACCATCATGGTCTGCGACACTGAGAAGCCGAGCTTGCGGGCTGCTTCCTGCTGCAGCGTAGAGGTTGTGAACGGCGGAGCGGGCATACGTTTCAATGGCTTCTTCGTCACATTGGCTACGCTGAACTCTGCGTCCTTACACTTCTCCAAGAATGCGATTGCGTCCTCGTGTGTTGAGAAACGCTTGTCGAGTTCTGTCTTCACCTCCGACTGCGATCCGTCGGCGTTTGTGATGGCGAAGATGGCGTTGATGCGGTAGTAGGGTTCGCTCTTGAACTGCTGTATCTCGCGTTCGCGCTCTACGATGAGTCGCACGGCTACCGACTGCACGCGGCCTGCTGAGAGTGCCGGCTTCACCTTACGCCACAACACTGGCGAGAGTTTGAAGCCCACGATGCGGTCCAATACGCGGCGTGCCTGCTGCGCATTAACGAGGTTCATGTCCAAATGGCGTGGATTCTCGATAGCTGCGAGAATTGCCGGTTTTGTAATTTCGTGGAATACGATGCGGTTCGTAGACGCTTCGTCCAGTCCGAGCACTTCGCAAAGGTGCCATGAGATGGCTTCTCCTTCGCGGTCCTCATCGGATGCGAGCCATACCTTGTCGGCTTTCTTTGCATTCTCGCGGAGGCGTTTCACAAGTTCCTCCTTGTCCTTCGGTATGACGTAAGCTGGCTGCAGCGTGTCTTTGTCTATGCTGAGTTCTTTCTTCTTAAGGTCGCGGATATGACCGTATGACGACATCACCTTGAAGTCGTCGCCCAAGAATTTCTCAATTGTCTTAGCCTTTGCGGGGCTCTCGACGATAACTAAGTTTTCTTGCATTTTCTATATTGTTCTTTAATTTGGGCGCAAAAGTAAGCATATTTTTCTATATACACATTATTATATATGGAAAATTATGTTTTATTAAAAAGCGATTGCCCCATATCGGGGCGTTTCCTTAGCAGCTATGAACACGTATCGTGGCGCTTCTTCACAAACAGATGCTTTCTACCTCCTGCACTTGCTCGCTCTGAAAATGGCTGTCGCCGGTGATAATGATTGTGTTGGAGCTGGTGGGCGTGAAGCGTGCGAATGCTTGCTCATCTATCTCGCCCGTACAGACGTAGTGAAGGTTGCCGATGCTGATGCGCTCGCCACGCCGACAGCCACGTAGGGTTATGCGGATGAGGTGGCGCTCGTTGGGCACGAGGTGCACTATGAGTGTGTCGTCATTCTGCTCGGTGAAGAGTGGGGCGTAGATGCGGCGCATGTGGGCAGCGTTGTCAACGAGTGGATTGATGTGCACGGGCGAGTAGCCACAGATGTCCTCGGCGGATATAGGGGTTGAGATGTTGCTATGTTGAGATGGTGTGGTGTTGTGGTGTTGAGGTGGTGTTGTGGTGTGGTGTTGAGGTGTTGAGATGTTGAGGTGTTGAGAAGTTGAGATTTGCTCTACTGCCTGCCACAGTGCTAACGGCTGATCTGTGTCTGTCCAGCGATAGGGGTAGGTGTTGCGGTTCATTGCTTCGCCGCCGTCGTGCGTCTGCCAAGTGTCGGCATGTCGGCAGAGCCAGCCGTCTGTATTGTTCGTTGCGAAGTGCGAACTGTCGGCAGCGATGCCGTAGAAACTGATGCTCACTTGCCGGCGTGTGCGTGTTGAGGGGCAGTAGAGTAGGGCGATGGTGTTGCTATCGGGGCGCAGAAAACGGCGCACGTCGTAGCTGATAGCCATGACAGTGGTGTCGTTCGGTGTGCGGTCAGGTGTGAAGAGGGCTGTCGACACGTTGCGCCCGTTCACGTAGAGCACGAACCGCCCCGTCGTGGCTACGTGTATGTATGCTGTGCGTGGCATATCCTGCTCTTCTGTCACAAACGTGCGGCGAAACCACACGTGCGATGTGTCGTCGGGCGCAGTGTGCGACATCCAACGACAACCGAAGTCGCCAGCCGTGGCGGTGGCAAGCGATGCGGCAAAGAGTATGAGGATATGTATTAGGCGAAGCATTCTTGAGTTGGCTTTTATACAAATGCAGAAAGGCTTGTACCCGATTTGTGTCATCTTGGTACAAGCCTTTGTATGTTTATGCGTCAATGTTAGCGTATGTTGCGTGCTCTTCGATGAACTTACGGCGTGGTTCTACGTCGTCGCCCATGAGCATTGAGAAGATCTCGTCTGCCTCAGCAGCGTTCTCGATAGTCACCTGGCGCAGCAAACGTGTCTTCGGGTCCATGGTTGTCTCCCAAAGCTGCTCTGCGTTCATCTCACCGAGACCCTTGTAACGCTGTGTGTGTATCGACTTGCCGTCGTCTACGCCACCTGCGTACTTGTCGAGGAATGCCTGGCGCTGCTGATCTGTGTAGCAGTACTCCTTCACCTTGTTCTTGTAGGTGCAGAGGTAGAGCGGTGGATTGGCGATGTAGAGGTGTCCCTCCTGGATAACCTTCGGCATGAAGCGGTAGAAGAGGGTCATGATGAGTGTGTCGATGTGTGAGCCATCGACATCGGCATCGGTCATGATGATAATCTTGTCGTAGCGGAGCTTGTCGATGTTTGCTTCCTTGTCGTCCTCACCCTCTACACCGAAGCGTACGCCGATGCTCTGGATGATGTTCATCACCGACTCCGACTCGAACACCTTGTGCCACATCACCTTCTCCACGTTCAGAATCTTACCGCGCAACGGCAGGATTGCCTGTGTGTAGCGGTCGCGTCCCTGCTTTGCAGAGCCACCCGCAGAGTCACCCTCGACGAGGAATATCTCGCACTTCTTCGGGTCGCGATTAGAGCAGTCGGCGAGCTTGCCGGGGAGTCCGCCGCCGGTCATCGGGTTCTTGCGCTGTACGCTCTCGCGAGCCTTGCGTGCTGCGATACGCGCTGTTGCTGCAAGGATAACCTTGTCGCATATCATCTTCGCCTCCTTCGGGTTCTCCTCAAGATAGTTGGTGAGAGCCTCGCCTACAGCCTGCTGCACGGCACCTGCCACCTCGCTATTGCCGAGCTTGGTCTTTGTCTGACCCTCGAACTGTGGCTCTGCCACCTTGATCGAGATTACGGCTGTGAGTCCTTCGCGGAAGTCTTCGCCTGCAATTTCTATCTTCGCTTTCTCAATTTGCTTCGAGATGGCAGGGTCGTTGTCGGCGTAAGTCTTCAGTGTGCGTGTGAGGGCTGCGCGGAAACCGGTGAGGTGTGTACCGCCTTCTATGGTGTTGATGTTGTTTACGTACGAGTGGATGTTCTCCGAGTAGTCGGTGTTGTACATCACAGCCACTTCGATAGGTATGCCCTGCTTCTCTGTCTTCAGATAGATTACGTCGTCGAAGAGGTGTGTGCGGTGGCGGTCTACGTAGCGCACGAACTCCTTGAGTCCGTCCTTAGCGTGGAACACCTCTTCACGTGTCTTGCCCTCTTCGTTGGGGCGCATGTCGCGCAGAGTGATGCGGATGCCGGCGTTGAGGAACGCAAGCTCGCGCATACGGCGTGCTATGATGTCCCACTGGTAGTGGGTTGTGGTGAACACTGTTGGGTCGGGCCAGAACTGCTGGCGTGTACCGCGCTTGTCGGTCTCGCCTACCACCTTCACGGGGTAGAGCGGCTTGCCCTTCTCGTATTCCTGCTGGTATATCTTTCCGTCGCGGAACACCTGCGACTTCATGTGTGTCGAGAGTGCGTTTACGCAGCTCACACCCACACCGTGCAGACCACCGCTGACCTTGTATGAACCCTTGTCGAACTTACCGCCGGCGTGGAGCACTGTCATTACGACCTCCAGAGCCGACTTGTGCAGCTTGGCGTGCATGTCTACGGGGATGCCTCGACCGTTGTCCTGAACGGTGATCGATTCGTCTTCGTTGATTGTCACCTCGATGTCAGTGCAATAGCCTGCCATTGCCTCGTCAATAGAGTTGTCAACGGTCTCGTTCACGAGGTGATGCAGACCCTTTTCGCTGATGTCGCCGATGTACATTGCCGGGCGCTTGCGCACGGCCTCAAGTCCTTCCAGAACTTGTATGTTACTTGCCGAGTAGTTGTTCTCGGTGTTTTGTATTTCTGCCATTTTCGATTATCTATGTTTGGACTACAAAAGTACTAATTTTCCGTGACTTACGGAAATATTAAGGCTTAAAAATGCGCAAACAAGAAAAAGGTCACACTTCGTTTGAAGTATGACCTTAGTATGGGGTTCTGTCAACACGCTCTTAGCCGAGCTTGCTGATATGCAGACACAAACTTGACTTCAAGTTTGCAGCTTTGTTCTTGTGGATAATGTTAGTCTTTGCCAACTTGTCCAGCATTTTCTGAACAGAAGGATAGAGCTTTACTGCCTCTTCCTTGTCCGTCATTGCGCGCAGCTTGCGAACTGCATTACGCATAGTCTTTGCGTAGTATCTGTTGTGCAAAGCCTTAACCTTGTCCTGACGGATTCTCTTAAGTGATGATTTGTGGTTTGCCATCTTGTTTTTTCAGTTTTTTATTTTTTTTTATTGTAGTCCCTAGGAGAGTCGAACTCCTCTTTAGAGAATGAAAATCTCTCGTCCTAACCGATAGACGAAGGGACCAACACTACTTGCATTTTTGCGGATGCAAAGGTACTGCTTTATTTTAAACCCACCAAATTTTCTTTGTTCTTTTTTCTTTAAATAGTGCTTTTTTCATTAATTTTGCCCTTAAATAGACCAAAACAATCAAAAAATGCTGGAAAAAACGCGCGCAATAGTGCTTAACTCATTGAAATACGGCGAGTCGCAAATGATTGTGGATATGTACACCGAAGGGCGTGGTCGTCTCTCTTTCATACAGCGCATACCGCGTCAGGGGCGTGCGGGCATAAAGAAGCAGTACTTCCAACCGCTTACCATCCTCGACATCGAGTTCGACTACCGTGCTACGCAGCGCTTGCATAAGTTGCGCTCGGCTGCGGTGGCTTTCCCGTTTCGCTCGTTGCCCTTCAATATGGCTAAGCTGTCGATAGCCCTGTTTGCGGCTGAGTTCACCATTTACGTCACGCGCTCTGAGCAAGCCGACCCTGCCCTGTATGCCTTCATTGAGCATAGTGTGCGGTGGTTGGATGCCTGTGACGGCAGTTTCGCCAATTTCCACATTATATATATGTTGCACCTCACGCGCTTCTTAGGCTTCTATCCTAACGTGGAGGATGCCACCAGCGGTTGCTGTTTCGACATGCGCGAGGGTTGTTTTGTGTCTGTGGCACCTCCTCATACCGACTTTCTACCTCCGCACGAGGCTGAGAAGATTGGTTTGCTGCTACGTCTGAGCTACGCCACGATGCGCTTGCTGCGCCTCACACGCGAGGAGCGCAACCGTTGTGTCGACGTAGTGCTTGCCTACTACCGCCTGCACCAGCCCGACTTTCCCGATATGAAGTCGCTCGCGGTGCTGAGAGAGCTGTTCGGGTAGCCCCTCCCAACCCTCCCCGTCGGGGAGGGCTTAGTTAGCAAAGGCTTAGGAAGGCCTAAAGAGGCTTAGTCAGTTAAGGCTTAGAAAGGCTTAAAGAGGCTTAGCTCGGCTTAAGCGCTGCTTTAAAGAGGCTTAAGCGCTGCCTTGTCTCGGCTTAAAGCTGCCCCCTAAAAAGAAGAATAATAACCATAAAAACCAAAAGATATGACAAAAATCCGCATTCCGGCAATGGACATCGCGCGTCGTCACCCGCTTTACCTCAAGGGAACGACCGATGCTGCATACGCACGCTTTGCTTCAGATCTGGCAGAGCTGATGGAGAAACTGAACATTGAAGAATTTAAAGGTGATAACCTGCGTGAGCTTGCTATCGTGCTCACGATGTATTATGAGGATATGATTTCCGACCTCGGCATCTGGAACGCGCTCACCGACAACTTCCAGGAGTTGTACGGTCGTCAGCTGCCTTTCTACGATGTAGACATGCAGAACTACTATCGCAACGAGCCGAACGTAGAGGACATACGCTTCCTCATCTGGCTGCTCATGACGCGCACCGAGCCGTCGGCTGTGGTGTCGCCCGACACACCGGCTCTTGAGGCTGCTGCACGCACGGCGTGCTCGCTCATGGATAAGCGCTTCGAGGATATGCCCGTGAACGAGGAGTTGAAGGAGTTCTTTACAAAGGCTGAGTTTGCGCAGAACTTCTACGCGCAGCTCGATCTTATGAAGTGGTCGTACTTCGCTTGCTACGCTTCGTGCAACGAGAATGCGCCGATGCTCATACGCCAGCAGGCGCAGCGTCTCTCGTTCTCGCTCAACTGTCCGCCGCCCATCGCCGTGAACGTGGCTGAGAGCATCGCCATGTTCGAGAACCGCCTGCAACCGCTCGCTATGCGCCCGCAGGACTGGCTGGCACGCATCGTGCGCAACAACGGCAATGCTGAGGCTGCCGACAAGATTGCTTCGCAGCGTTATCTGCCGTTCGACTTCTACCTCATTACCGACGCCGTGAAGGGCGAGAGCATGACGTTCGAGTCGCTGCGTGGCGAGAAGTTCACGCTCAGCGACCACGGTTTGAGCCATCCGCAGCCGGAGTGCTACGACAGCAAGTCGGCAATGGCGTTCTTCGTGGAGTACGATGGCGAATTCTACATCGGCTCGCAGGGCTCTTGGTCGAACAACACCGAGGCGTTCGACACTGAGAAGAAGGCACGCAAGCATAACACAATGCTCTGCATCGACAACCGTCGCAAGCTCATCGAGGAGAACAGTGGCTCGCCGTTGTTCTACTTCAACAATGCCGACATGCTGCGCCTGTTCCTCACCGACCGTGTAGGACTTCCGAAGAAGACTGTGTCGCAGCTTACGCTGCCACAGGAGGAGATGGACTTCACCGTCTTTGTGCGCGAGTCGGACTTTAACGTGGTCTACTTCCCCAACGTGGCGCGACTCATCTGCGACCCACGCAACCCGCTCTACGATGCCGAGTATGCCAAGGCGAACACCTTTGGCAACATCTTCATGCTGCCGGGCGACATGCTCCGCTACCTCCACGAGCATGATATGCTGCCCGAGGCGCGTATCAACTGCTTCGGCGGTGAGGAGGAGGGCAAGAAGATTGTGAAGGACAACTTCGACTTCTTCGCACGCATGATGCAGGGCAGTGCTTACTAAGCATCGGCATCTGCGCATAAGCAGATGCCGATAATAATATAATGTAATAAAGAATTGGGTATTATGAATATAAAAAGTGTACTTGTGCTTTTGGCGTTCGGCCTGTCTGCCTGTAGCAGTGGCAGGTATGCCGGCGTGCCGAAAGAGTATCATGCGTTGATTGACCGGACGATTGCCACGGCAGGCGACAATGCCAAGGAGTTGAAGAAGGCATTGAAGGAAGTGCCCCGCAACGAACGCGAGGGCATGGCGTTCCTCATTTCGTACATGCCGGAGCGCGACGCGAAGTCGCTCTCTGCAGACTTCCTCTTGGAGAATGTGCAGTACGCCTACAAGGCTCGCGCCGAGTTTCCGTGGGCTAAGGAGGTGCCCGACAGCGTGTTCCTTAACGACGTGGTGGCTTACGCTAATCTGAACGAGAACCGCGAAAGTTGGCGCAAGGACTTCTACGAACGCTTCAAGAAGTACGTGGCTCCGTGCAAGACGATGCGCGAGGCTATCGACTCGGTGAACAAGAACGTGCGCGACGAGCTGCTCGTCGACTACAATACGAAGCGTGAGAAGCCCGACCAGGCTCCTTACGAGTCGATGCGCCAGCACATGGCTTCGTGCTCCGGCCTTTCTATCCTGCTTACCGATGCGTTCCGCGCCGTAGGCATCCCGTCGCGCGTGGCTGGCACTCCGGCTTGGCACGACGACCGTGGCAACCACAACTGGAACGAGGTGTGGATCGACGGCCAGTGGCGCTTCACCGAGTATTATCCGTCTGACGACCTCGACCAGTCGTGGTTCCTAACCGATGCCGGCAAGGCTATAAAGGAGGACGTAAGAAAGGCAATATATGCGGCTTCGTTCAAGCCCACAGGCTTTTACTTCCCGTTGGTTTGGGATGAAGACATACGCTACGTTCACGCCGAGAACGTCACCGACCGCTATACGAGTCTCTACCGTGCGCAGCTCTCTGCCATGCCTGCCGACGGCAGCCACGTGGCTCTGCGCGTGATGGTGTTCAAGGACAAGGACCACGCCGAGGCTTCGGGCGACCGCGTGGCTACCAATCTCGATGTGTTCAAGGGCGATAAGCAGCTCTACGGCGGTCGCAGCACGGGTGCTACGCAGGACATGAACGATGTGCTTACGTTCAATGTGGAGAAGAACCAGCAGTACATCGTGAAGTTCATGAACGGCAAGGGCGAAATGCAGACGCAGATCGTGGAGGTGGGCGACGAAACCACGACGCTCAAGCTCTACATGCAGTAATCTTTAAGGGGGTGCACTTGTCTCAAGTGCACCAACGTAGTAGCAGTGCACCTTATGTTTTGTTTGTACACCTCGTGTTTTGTTGGTACACTTGAGACAAGTGTACCCCCTAATATATGTTGGTGCACTTGGCGTTTAAGTCATCGGGCGGCGAACGCGATCTGATTGGACGGCGAACGCAATCTGATCGGGCGGCGAACGCAATCTGATCGGACGGCGAACGGTGAACGATGAATGAACAATAAGAAACGGGGTATGAAAGCACTGCTTTCATACCCCGTTTGTGTATCTTTTATTATCGCTATGTAGCAATGGTTATGTATTAATCCGACACGGGTCGGATGACGAGACCGTATGCGCGATTTAATCCGCTGTACTTTGTTTCAACCTTTGTGTCGTTTACATACAGACAGTAGGCGTGTTTCGGGGCAGTGGTGTAGAGCGACGACGACCAATAAGTGCAGAGCGTGCTCTTACTACTGCGTTTATCGTTCTGTACGTTGCCGGCTGCGTGGGTATGGCAGGCTGCCATACCCTCCTATGCAGCTTAATACTGTATCATCTGCAGCACGTCGGCAATCTTCTCGATGCCCTCCTGCAGCGGTTTCTTCACCATCTGCTTGATGAACATGTTGAGCTCTGCCTTGATGGTGAGCTTCATCTTCGACGTGGTGGCGGTGACGGGCAGCAGCTGGATCCAGAAGTTGAACGGTATGGGGCTCTGCTCGCTCTCGAACTTGATGCACTTCGGCTCGTCGCGGTCTACGATGCGCAGGCGGATAGATCCTACCGGCGGCACGTTGACAGAGAGCGAGTCGGAGTCGAACGTCATGTCCTTAATCTTCTCCGCCTGCTGGCGCGCCTCCTCGGGCATCGTGTCCTTCATCAGCTCGTAACGCTCCTTCAGAGCCTGCAGGTTGCTGAGGTCGCTGAGCTTGTTGTAGACATTCTGCTGCGGATAGTTGATCTGTCGTATTGTACTTTCGAATGTTGTCATGTGTTTTTTTTCTTCGAAAAATGTTGAGGTGTTGAGATGGTGAGATGTTGAGAAATGTGTTGAGATTTGCATAGCTAATGTCACCACATCACCATCTCACCACCACAACACCTTATTACTTCTTCCAGTTAGCCGGGTCCTTGCGCCACTCGTGCAGCAGCTCAACGTCCTCGTTCTTGATGTAACCAGTCTCAAGAGCCTGCTCTACTACGTGGTCGTAGTCGGTGAGGGTCTCAAGGCGCACGTCAGCCTCGGCGAAAGCCTGAGCCGCAACGGGGAAGCCGTAGGTGTATGATGCCACCATGCCCACTACCTGGTAGCCTGCCTCGCGCAGAGCAGCAACAGCCTTCAGCGAGCTGCCGCCAGTAGAGATGAGGTCTTCTACAACAACTACCTTGGCACCAGCCGGCAGTTCGCCCTCGATGAGGTTCTGCATACCGTGGTCCTTAGCCTTAGAGCGCACGTAAACGTACGGGAAGTTGAGCTCGTCGGCAACCAGCGCGCCCTGAGCGATAGCGCCGGTAGCTACGCCTGCCACTGCCTCTGCCTCGGGGAAGTGCTCGAGGATGGTGTGTACGAGTTCGAGCTTAACGTATGAGCGCAACCAAGGGAACGAAAGGGTCTTGCGGTTGTCGCAGTAGAACGGAGATTTCCAACCTGATGCCCATGTGAACGGATCGTTGGGCTGAAGCTTGATTGCCTTTACTTCGAGAAGCTTAGAGGCGAAGTTTTTTTTGAGTGTACTCATTGCTATAATGTTTAATTATTAATTATTATTTTTTTATTGTTACCTTTCGGATATTGAATTGAGGTGTTTAGTCTTGGGTATTCTATAATGCAAATGTAGATAAAATTATCGAAAAACCGACGTATTATGCCCCACAATTTGTAAAATTCAATAACTTTGCAACTGCACAGGCAACACTCAACATTGGATAATTCAAAATTCTACATTGAATAATTCAAAATCGGCGTAGCCGACAATTCAAAATTCAAAACTCAAAATTCAAAACTCGAACATGCTCCACGCTCTTTCCACTTCCGTCCCTTCACCCCGTCAGTTTACCTATCCGTTCTGCTACGACGTAGACCCGCTTGCAGAGGCTGCCTCTGAGGAACTTCAGCACTATATCGCCACGACAGGTCTGATGAGTGCGGAGAAGGGTTGCGGAAAGATGTTCGGTGTGCTCGTTGTGGAGTATGAAGACGAGGAGGGTGCATTACAGCGCGGATTTCTCGCTGCCTATTCGGGTCTGCTCGGAGGCAGGAACGACTGGCAATACTTCGTGCCGCCAGTGTTCGACGCGCAGCAGCCCGACGGACATTTCAAGCGCACGGAGCGCGAGATTAGTGCCATCAACCGTGAGATTAGTGCCATCGAACACGACCCGCAGTATCTGCAAAGCGTGGCGCAGTACGAGGAGATGACGAAACGATTGCAGGCTGAAGTGGAAGCGTTCAAGGTGGAGGTTGATGTAGCCAAGGCACGCCGCGACGCACGCCGCAAGAGTGGCGAGCCGCTGAGCGATGAGGAGCAAGCGGAGATGGTTCGCGAGAGCCAGTTTATGAAGGCTGAGCTGCGCCGCCGCCGCAAGGCGATGGAGCAAGCCGAATCAGCATTCCACAATCCACACGCCACACTCTTGAAGTCGCTTCAGCGCAAGCGCAAGCAGATGAGCGACGAGCTGCAGCGTTGGCTCTTCGCGGCTTATCGTATGCTCAACGCCAAGGGCGAGGAGCGCGACCTCATCGACATCTTCCGCGAGTACACGCACGCCATGCCCCCAGCCGGAGCCGGCGACTGCTGTGCACCGAAGCTCCTGCAATACGCCTATCAGCACCGCCTGCGCCCCATCTGCATGGCGGAGTTCTGGTGGGGCGAGTCGCCTGCGTCGGAGATAAGACACCATCTGCACTACTATCCGGCGTGTCGCTCGAAGTGTCTGCCCATACTCACGCACATGCTCAAGGGGCTGGACGTAGCCCCCAATCCGCTCGCGCAGAAGCGGCACACCGCCGAGCCGCGCGTGCTGTACGCAGACGAGTATATCCTTGTGGTTGACAAGCCGGCAGGTATGCTGTCGGTGCCGGGTAAGGCGGACGACTCTGCAAGTGTCAGCGTTGAGGAATACTTTGCGAACAATTCAAAACTCAAAATTCAAAACTCAAAATTCCTCAAAGCTGCCCACCGCCTTGATATGGACACAAGTGGATTGCTTGTGCTCGCCCGTACCGAGCAGGCGTATGTGGAGTTGCAGCGTCAGTTCGCCAGTCGCGAGACCATGAAACGCTACGAGGCTGTGCTCAGCGGTGTGCCGAAGCATATTGTAGGAGGCTATGGCATTCCTGCCGTAGCCATTGCAAATAGTTGTAGCCATTTGTGTTTCTATGGCCAAGGGCTACGGCAAGAATGCCGTAGCCTCCTACGACTTGAACCGTTTGCTATTCAATTTGCCAAGTATTCATCGGGCTGCATCTCCCTGCCCCTCATCGCCGACATCAACGACCGTCCGCGTCAGCGTGTGGACATGGAGCACGGTAAGCCCGCACTAACATTATATAATATAGTAGAGGTGAGGGCAGCGGATGCGAATACTGCCGTGGCGTACACAACAAAAAAGGCGGACAAGAGCCTAACCCTTGTCCACCTATATCCTAAAACCGGTCGTACGCATCAACTCCGAGTGCATTGCGCCCATCCGCAAGGACTCGCCTGTCCTATTCTTGGCGACCCCCTCTACGGCACAGAGCGCGCCGACCGTATGTACCTTCACGCCGCCGAACTCACGTTCCGTCACCCCATCACGGGCGAACCGATGCACTTCCTTTCGCCCAGCGGCTTCTGATTATTGAATGTTATCCTTTCAGCTTGTTCTTGCTTCTCATGTACGTGCGCTGTCCGTAGATGGCGATAACGACGAAGCAGATGAACGGCAGTACGAACGAGACGTTCACGGCTGGCATACCAAAGAGCTCACCACGATCGATGATGGAAGCCTGGAGCGGAGGCAGAACGCTACCGCCGAGGATGGACATGATGAGACCTGCTGCGCCAAACTTCGCATCGTCGCCCAAGCCAGTAAGGGCAATGCCGTAGATGGTCGGGAACATGAGCGACATACATGCGCTTACGCCTACGAGACAGTACAGACCGTAGATGTTGTGCATGAAAATCACACCGCATACGAGTGCACCGCCTGCAATGGCGAGTATCATAAGCAGCTGTCCGGTGTTGATATAGCGAAGGAGGAACGTGCAGATGAAGCGCGAGCAACAGAAGATGACCATCGCGATGATGTTGTACTGCTGCGACATCACTTCGGCTGCCTGCTCCGTCATGCCATCAGCCATGAGGATTGGCGTGCCGTACTGGATGATGAAGGTCCAGCACATGATCTGTACGCCGACGTAGAAGAACTGCGCTATGACACCCTCTCGGTAGTGGGGCAGCGAGAAGATGCGGCGCAGCGTGGGCACGAAGTTGATGTCGTGGTTCTTATCGCCGTTGTGAGGCATCTTCTTGATGAGGATGAGCATGAACATGGCGAAGATAACGATGCCAATGGCAAGGTATGGAGCAATCAGAACACTCAGGTCGCTCTCCTTCACCGCTGCAAACTGTGCGTCGTCGAGCTGTGCGCGTGCTGCCGTATCGAGCGGATTGAGCTTTGCTTGGATGAAGTTCATCGCCACAAACATGCCCAACAGCGAGCCCATCGGGTTGAACGACTGCGCAAGGTTGAGTCGGCGTGTTGCCGTCTCTTCGCTTCCCATCGAGAGGATGTACGGGTTCGACGATGTCTCGAGGAACGACAGTCCGCACGTGAGGATGAAGTAGGCTGCGAGGAACGGATAGTATTCGCCCGTCATCTTTGCCGGATAGAACAGCAGAGCACCGAGCGCATACAGTCCGAGTCCGACGAGCACGCCTGCCTTGTAGCTGTAGCGGCGTATGAACATGGCTGCCGGGAACGCCATGGCGAAGTAGCCACCGTAGAACGCCACCTGGACGAGTGCGCCGTCTGTCGCCGACATACGGAAAATTTTAGAGAACGCCTTCACCATCGGATTGGTGATGTCGTTGGCGAAGCCCCACAGGGCGAAACACGACGTGATGAGAATGAACGGGACGATGTAGCTCACGCCGTCCTTTGATAGAATAGGTTGTTTCATTTGCTTTGTTTAGATTTCAATTTTACGCATCTCTGCCACCGATTTCACTTCGCCCTTGGCGAGTGCCTGGCAGAGTATGTTGCCCATGGCTGTTGCCTCTACGGGTCCTGCCTCTACGGGCACGCCGAGTGCTTCTTCTGTAAGACGGTTGAGTAGCTTGTTCTGCGAACCGCCGCCGATGATGTGCAGCTTCTGTATCGGCTTGGGTAGCATGGAGTTGAGATGTGCCGTTGCCTCGGCATACTTCGCTGCGAGCGACTGCAGTACGACGCGCGTTGTGGCACCCTTCGACTGCGGCACTTCGAGCGCGTGCTCGGTGCAATAGTCGCAGATGGCAGCCTGCATCGACTTGGGGTTCTGAAACTCCTTTGCGTCTACCGGTATCACGGTCTTTATCTCCGCTTCTGCGGCAGCAGCGAGCAGCGTGTCATACTGCTGTTCGTCGCCTTCTTCCTTCCATTCCGCCATGAGGCGTTGCAGGAACCACAGTCCGGTGATGTTCTGCAGGAACGTGATCTTGCCGCCTATGCCGCCTTCGTTGGTGAACTCGGCGCGGCGTGCCTCTTCGGTGAGTATCGGCTCGTTGAGCTCCACGCCCAACAGCGACCATGTTCCGGAGCTGATGAACGCCACGGGGCTTTCGTCGTCCTTAGCCGGAACCGCCGCTACGGCACTTGCCGTGTCGTGCGAGCCGACTGCAATAACGTCCACTTCGCCCAGTCCGGTCTCCTCGGCTATGTCCTTGCGCAGCTTTCCGCGCACGGTGCCCGGCATAACGATGGGGCAGAAGAGGTGGCGCGGCAGCTGGAGACGGTCGATAAGTTCCCAGTCCCAGTCGCGTGTCGTAGCGTTGAGCATCTCGGATGTTGAGGCTATGGTGTACTCGGTGTTCGCCTCGCCGGTGAGGAAGTAGGAGAAGAGGTCGGGTGTGAAGAGCAGCTTGTTGGCTATCTGCAGCTGCGGTGAGTTGGCTTTCTTGAGACTCAGGAGCTGGAACAGCGTGTTTATCTCCATCACCTGTGTGCCGTTCACGCTATAGTGAGCTGTGCGGTCGGTGTCGGCAAAGAACTCGTCAGCCATGCCCTGTGTGCGTGCGTCGCGGTAGCAGACGGGGTTGCCGATGAGGTTGCCGTTGCGGTCGATGAGTCCGAAGTCGACGCCCCATGTGTCCACGGCGATGCCCGATACCTTCAGCCCGAGCTGTGCCGCCTTGCGCAGTCCGGTCTTCATGTCCTCGAAGAGGGCAGGGAAGTCCCAGTAGACGTGCTCGCCGAGGCGCACCTGTCGGTTCTGGAAGCGGTGTACGAGCTGCATGGTGAGCTGCTTCTTTCCGCCTTCGGTTGTAATAGTTCCGGCGACGACTCGTCCTGAGCCGCCGCCGAAGTCGATAGCTAAATAGGTCATATTGATAAGGTTGATGTGTTGAGATGGTGAGATGGTGAGGTGTTGAGATGGTGAGGTGGTGATGCGTTGAGATGGTGACAATAGCAACATCTAATCTCAACACCTCAACACCTCACCATCTCAACACCTCTCCTTCTCACCATCTTTTTATCCCTTCTTTCCCAACACGTAGCTTTCAAGGTCATCAATCTCCTCGTTGGTCAGCGTGTTGTACTTGCCGCCGCTGAGCACGATGATGCGACATGCCATCTCGAAGAACATTGCACGCTCGAACACTTCGTCGAAGGTCTTGCCGCAAACCACCTGACCATGCTTCAGCATGAGAGCAGAGTTGTGGTCCTTCAGAGCAGTCTTAACAGCCTCGGCAAGCTCCGGCGAGCCTGGGCGGAAGTAGGGGATGACCGGTATCTCGCGACCTACGTGGCACGGCACCTCAGCTGTTACGTTGAAGTCCTTCGGTGTCTCTGTCATGCACGACACAACGGTAGCGTACTTCGACTGGAAGTGGAGCACTACGTCGCAGTCGGGACGCTCGCGGAGCACGCCGAGGTGGAAGCCACTCTCCATTGAAGGCTTCACGCCGTTGAGCACTTCGCCGTCGCTAACGCGGCAGATAGACACCTTCTCTTTCGGAAGTGTCGGCACCCATGAGCCTGTGCCTGAAACGAGCGCTTCGTCGCCGATGCGCCATGAGATGTTGCCACTTGAGCACAATGTCAAGCCTGCATCGCCTACGCGGTGAGCCTGACGCAGAAATTCCTGTATCTGATAATCCTGTATCATGTTTTTTTCTTTGAAAAAGTTGAGAGTTGAGAATTGAGAGTTGAGAGGTATGATTACCTTTTTGGGGTAAATTTCAACTGTAATATATAAACAGCAAAACATATCATAACTCTCAACTCTCAACTTTCAATTCTAAACTATATTAATTAAAACGCTTTCTTGTAGAGTTCGAGGATGTCCTCTTCGGTGATGTCGCGCGGGTTGCCCGGTGTGCAAACGTCAGCGAAGGCAGCCTTAGCCAGGCGCGGCAGGTCTTCCTCCTTGATGCCGAGCTCAGCGAGGTGCTGCGGAATGCCTACGCGGATGCTGAGCTGGCGCACTGCGTCAACGGCAGCTTCGGCAGCCTCTTCGCGAGTCATGCCTTCCTTGTAAGCGTTCATCGCCTTTGCGATTGTGACGTACTTGTCAAGCGCTGCAGGAGCGTTGAACTCCATCACGATAGGCAGGAGCAGAGCGTTAGCCACGCCGTGCGGAATGTCGAAGATAGCGCCGAGCGGGTGAGCCATGCCGTGTACTGCGCCCAGACCAACGTTAGAGAATGCCATGCCTGCCACGTACTGTGCCACAGCCATTCCGTCGCGAGCCTCGGGGTTGGACGGCTCGTTAACGGCTGTCTCAAGGTGGCGTGCGATCATCTCGATAGCCTTAATCTCGAACATGTCGCTCATCTCCCAAGCGCCCTTTGTGATGAGGCCCTCGATGGCGTGAGTGAGTGCGTCGAGACCGGTAGCTGCGGTGAGCGAGCGCGGCAGCGTGTACATCAGCTCTGCGTCTACGATGGCGATAGCGGGGATGTCGTTAGGGTCGACGCATACCATCTTCTTTTCGTTCTCCTCGTCGGTGATTACGTAGTTGATGGTCACCTCGGCTGCTGTGCCGGCTGTTGTAGGCAGGGCGATGATTGGCACCGACTTGTGCTTGGTGTCGGCAACGCCTTCGAGCGACACTACGTCGGCAAACTCAGGGTTGTTCGTTATGATGCCGATGGCCTTCGATGTGTCGATACTCGAACCGCCGCCGATGGCGAGCAGGAAGTCGGCACCCGACTTGGCGAATGCTTCCAGACCGAGTTTCACGTTCTTTACGGTCGGGTTCTGCTTTATCTCGCTGAACACCTCGTATGGTATCTGTGCCTCGTCGAGCACGTCGAGCACTTTCTGTGCAACACCAAACTTGATAAGGTCTTTATCGGTGCAAACAAGTGCCTTGTGCAAACCGAGACGGCGTATTTCGCCAGGCAACTCCTTGCGTGCGCCGGGGCCGAAGTAAGATACTTCGTTGAGGATAAATCTTCTTGTCATTGTATTTAGAGCCCCTTCCCTCCCTCCCCAATCGGGGAGGGTGATTGATGAGGCGATATTTAAAATATTAGTATTCTGCCCTTCTCGCTCCCTCCCCGTCGGGGGAGGGTTGGGGAGGGGCTTTTTGTTTTATTTGTAAATCGGTCCGTAGTTCTTGCAAGCGCGGAAGTCTGCGCCTTCCTTGTCCATGCCGAATGCGTTCCATGAAGCAGGACGGAAGATCTTCTCGTCCTCCACGTTGTGCATGCAAACCGGAATGCGGAGCATAGAGCAGAGCGTGATGAGGTCGGCACCTACGTGTCCGTAAGTGATTGCACCGTGGTTAGCGCCCCAGTTGTTCATCACAGAGTAAACGTCCTTGAACGGAGCCTTGTCGGTGAGGCGTGGAACGAACCATGTGGTAGGCCATGTCGGGTCGGTGCGCTTGTCGAGAACAGCGTGTATTTCGGGGTCAACGTCTACGGTCCATCCCTCAGCGAGCTGCAGAACCGGACCGAGTCCCTTCACGAGGTTCAGACGAACCATTGTTACGGGCATACCGCCGCGTGTGAGGAAGTTTGAAGAGAAACCGCCGCCGCGGAAGTAGTCGCGGTTAGCCGGATACCATGTCGTAGCCTGGAGGCAAGCGTCTACATCCTTGTCTGTCATCTCCCAGAAGTGCTTCATCACTGGTTTGCCCTCTGCGTCAGTAGCTGCGCCAGAGCCGTCGAGTGTTGTTGCACCCGAGTTGATGAGGTGGATGATACCGTTAGCTGCCATACCGGTGAGCTCCTTGCCAGTAACGCGCTTCACAGCCTCGGGGCTCCAGTATGTGCGCACGTCAGAGAAGATTTGTGCTCTGCCCGTGAGCAGGTGGTTGAAGAGCATAGCCACGCCGTTGCCAGCATCGTTTTCCGTAGCCAGTGTGATAGGCTCGCGCAGACCGTTCCAATCGAACGAGGTGTTCATAAGGGCCTCCGGGTAGTCACCGTTCGGGTAGAAGTCGGTCCACTGGCGCTGTCCCTGGAAACCGCCTGCGATGGCGTTGTGTCCGATAGCCTCTTCCTTGTAGCCAAGCTCTGCGAGACGCGGGTTGCCGTGCATGAGGTCCTTCATAATCATCATCATCTTCACGATGAACTCCCAGTCCTGATCCTTCTGCTCGCGTGTCTTTGCCTTCTCAGGACGGTTAGCGATGTCCTCGCCCTCGTTGGTCATGCAGTTCTCGCGTGTCCACTCCATGGCTTTCTCAAACTCTACGTGGTCGTAGATGCCTTCTGTCATGCGGCGGATGATTTCGGTGAGGTCAACGCTCTCGTTGCGCATACCGAGGTACTCCTGGAAGAAGTTCGGGTCAACTATAGAGCCTGCGATACCCATACATGCCGAACCCATAGAGAGGTACGATTTGCCGCGCATTGTAGCCACAGCCTGAGCAGCGCGTGCGAAGCGCAGAATCTTCTCAGCTACGTCAGCCGGGATAGAGTCGTCGGCGAGGTCCTGCACGTCATGTCCGTAGATGCCGAATGCGGGCAGACCCTTCTGTGCGTGAGCAGCGAGCACGGCTGCCAGATATACTGCGCCCGGACGCTCTGTGCCGTTGAAGCCCCATACAGCCTTCGGCCAGTGCGGGTTCATGTCCATTGTCTCAGCACCATAGCACCAGCATGATGTGAAGGTGATGGTAGAGCCAACGCCCTCGCGCTCAAACTTTTCAGCGCAGGCAGCACTCTCTCCGACGCGTCCTATTGTAGTGTCAGCGATGACACACTCCACGGGTGAGCCGTCACCGTTGCGTAAGTTTTCTGTGATAAGCTTTGCAACCGAACGTGCAAGGTTCATTGTCTTCTCTTCAAGACTCTCGCGAACGCCACCCTGACGACCGTCGATGGTGGGGCGAATACCAATTTTTGGATACTTGTTCATAGATTTGTTTTTTTAGGTTTTATGTGAATGTTTTGTTTTCTTCGGTTTTTAGTGCGCATGGTGGCGCACGAGTAGTGCAAATTTACGGCAAAAAAATGATATGAGCAAATAGCTCTACATATTTATTATTGTGCTGTGTTATTTCATGTATTACATTGGTTGATATTTTCGTAGCACTAAAACAATGTTGCCGTAGCACTCAAACAATGTTGCCGTAGCACAAAAACAACATTGCCGTAGCGTGGCAATAACACGAGCTTTCTACTGCTGTCTTTTGATAGTATTTCTCGCGCGTATAATAATATAATGTGTGCGTCCACAATGTGACGTTTAAATTGTAAACAACTGTTAAAACGAGTGTAAATTTTCAACTTTTCCCTGCAAAAGTTTTGGTGGTTTGCAAAAAAGCTATACCTTTGCATCCGCTTTCGAACAGCAACGGTGTCTCAAGCAAACGTGAGAGATGCGGAGCGAAACAGGAAGCGAACAGAAACAAGAGTTCTTTGAAAAGATTTACATAAGACAGAAGTAGTACAAGAAGCGAGAACGATGAACAATCGTTCTTGGGTAGAAGAAAAACGAACCGTCAAGTTTGTTTGACTTTAAACTTAAAAATGGAAGCTCGTTCTGAACAGATACAAACGAACAGCAGTTTGAATTCCTCGCGAAAG
>ERZ791879.193-NODE-193-length-63869-cov-92.846789_pt1 | contig 63869 bp, 49 predicted proteins | sample MGYA00510162_ERZ791879 | MGnify/ENA primary metagenome ERZ791879 (study PRJEB30046, sample SAMN00792113) | human gut metagenome | study: EMG produced TPA metagenomics assembly of the A metagenome-wide association study of gut microbiota in type 2... | reverse complement strand
TAAGAACGTGCAACGAGTTTTTAGTTATTTATATTGGGAGTTTTGACACGCCCTCGTTTTCTAATCCTGGTTTCCGATTGTGAGTTTCTTCAGCGCATAGAACGAACCGTTGAAGATGTTGAAGTCGACGTAGCCCTTAATGCCTGGTAGTTGTCCTACATCGGTGTGTTGCCAGAAGTGCCACGTGCCCTTGTATTCCACCTTGTCTACATAGTAATGCGCTATCCAGTAGGGATAGTCGTCGAATACGGGCGCATTAAGGTAGCTCTCCTTAAATTTATAATAGGTATATATGATAGGCTTCACGTGGTATTTATCCTCTACGATGTGCAGCCATGTAAGAATGTCGCGCTGAAAATCCTCCACGTTGCGGTCCTGCGGTTTGTGCTCCACGTCGAGCACGGGCGGAAGGTCGCCATCCTCCAGACGCACTTGCTTTAGGAAGAAATAAGCCTGGTCGCGTGCCGACGATTTGTTGCTCCAGAAGTGGTAGGCTCCGCGTATAAGTCCGTGCTCACGAGCCTGGCGGAAGTTCTCCTTAAACCTGTTGTCGGTGCGCGACGAACCTTCTGTCGACTTAATCATCACGAAGCGCAGCGGATAGCCTTCGATATTGCTGTCGCGCAGCTTGTCCCAATCGATCTTGCCTTGATAGTGCGAGATGTCTATGCCGTGTATCTCGTAGCCGGCAGGGTAGTTGGTATCGCCGAAGAGCGCACGCCAGCGAAATCCGGTAGGACTGACGAAGTAGGTGTAGAAAGCCCAAACATATACGCATATCAGCACAGCCGAACTTGTCCACCATACGGCACGCGGATGGCGTGAGAGTAGGGCGGAGAGGCTTGAGCAGCGCTTTTGTTTGGTTGTTGAGCGTCGTTTGCGAGGTTTGTATGTGCGTTTGTTTGCTTCCATATTGTTGTTTCTGTCACCATTTGCGTCCGCTGTCCAATCGGATTGCGTTCGCCATCTGATCGGGTTGCGTCCGCCGTCTGATCGGATTGCGTTCGGTGTCCGATGATAATCTCTTTATATAAGGACGCTTAAAGTCCTGCTTTTACATAAAAAAAGAAGAGCAGAATGACGGTTGTCACTCTGCTCTTGCTGTATAAAGTCTTTTGTTTTGAACAAGCAGAGTTTTTACTTAGCCTGCTCAAGCTTCAGAGTCTTAGTTGTCTGGTCGCATACCTCTGTTGGTCCCCAGTACTGGATTGGGCCAGGATATACGTAGCATGTGTTCTTAGCCCACTCCTCGCGATGAGCAGCGAAGAACTTGAACGGAGCACCATCGAGTTCAACAAGAGCCTTGCGGATAACAGGCTTGTTAGCACCGTTGCGACGCTCGATGTTCATCATCATTGTGATAGGTACACCACCTGCGATCCACTGCTCTGCAGGTGCTGTTGTGTTCTGGATGATTGACATGTAGCCAGTCTTGCCGTTGCTGATGAGGCGTGATGCGTTGAAACCGAGTGAGTAGCAGTAGTCAGCGTCGTAGTTAGACGGAGCTGCGCAACGTCCCTCGTAGCCGAAGAAGTGGTGCTGTGCAGAGAACTTGCCGCAGAACTTGCCCTCAGCCTTCCATGCATCGAGCTTGGTGGCTACCATGCGAGAGAGAAGTTTCTCTGTCTCGATGAGCGATACCTGAACGTTACCGTGTGGGTCGCGGTCGAGGCAGAGCTGGCGTGCAACGTCAGCAGGGAGCGACTCGAGAACAGCGAGGTTCTCCTTAGCGATAGAACTCTTAACGAATGCAATCTGCTCCTCTGCGTTAGCGAACTCGCGTGACTCGCCTGTTGCAGGGTCAGTGAGCACCTCGTTGAGCTCAGCGATGAGCTTCTTGATAGCAGGGATGAACTCGATGAGACCCTCCGGAATGAGCACTGTACCGAAGTTGTTGCCGTCAGCAGCGCGGTCAGCAACAGCCTGAGCGATGTATGTTACAACGTCGTCGAGCGACATCTCCTTAGCCTCAACCTCCTCTGATACGAGGCAGATGTTAGGCTGTGTCTGCAATGCGCACTCAAGAGCGATGTGAGAAGCTGAACGGCCCATGAGCTTGATGAAGTGCCAGTACTTACGTGCAGAGTTGCAGTCGCGCTGGATGTTGCCGATAAGCTCAGAGTATGTCTTACAAGCTGTGTCGAAACCGAAAGAAGTCTCAATCTGCTCGTTCTTCAAGTCGCCGTCGATAGTCTTCGGGCAGCCGATAACCTGAACACCGTACTTCTTTGCTGCGTAGTACTCAGCAAGCACACAAGCGTTAGTGTTAGAGTCGTCACCACCGATGATAACGAGAGCCTTGATGCCGAGCTCGCGAAGAATCTCAATACCCTTCTCGAACTGCTCTTCCTTCTCGAGCTTTGTACGACCCGAACCGATGATGTCGAAACCACCAGTGTTGCGATACTGATCCATGAGCTCTGATGTAATCTCGATGTACTTGTGGTCAACCAGACCGCCAGGACCGAGGATGAAGCCATAGAGCTTGTTCTCTGGATTCAATGATTTAACACCGTCAAACAATCCTGAAATTACGTTGTGACCGCCAGGAGCCTGACCGCCAGAAAGAATAACGCCTACGTTGAATGCAGGAAGCTCTGTCTTCTCGCCAGCCTCGAAAGTGATAACCGGCATTCCGTATGTGTTGGGGAACAACGCCTTGATCTCTTCCTGGTTACCTACTGACTGTGTTGCCTCACCCTCTACGGCCTTAACCGGACCCTGGAGAGCCTTAGGCAATTTGGGCTGATAAGCAGCTCTTGCAATCTGCAATGCACTAATTTCCATGTGATTTTAAATATTAAAATATGTAACGTATAAATAGATACTTTTTTTGCACTGCAAAAATACTCTTTTTCTGCGATATACTGAAAAAAAAAGATAAGAAAACATACAATTAGAAGATTTTTAGCAATAAAACTTGTTGCGTATTAATATTTTTCTTATCTTTGGCATGTTAATTTAATCTTTTAATCAATAATCATTTTATTTGTTATGGCAAACAAACGAAACCTGAAACGCAATATCAATTATGTTTGTAGCGAACTTTTTTCGGAGGCAGTGGCTGCTTCCATGTACAGTTCAAAAGCAACAGAAGAGGACGTGAATGCATTGCTCGCTTCTATCCTTGTAATACATAATGACTATGTACGACGTGTGTCGCATCAAGAGCCAGGACTCTCGCCAAAGGTGTTCTATAAGGATCTTGTGAACAACTTCAATAAGCAGGTGTCTGAGATTGTGGACCAGGTTGTAAATCTCGGCTAATCAGAATTTTCAAAACATAAACATACATAATACACAATGAGTTTTTTGCAACGCATTTGCAAGACACTGTTGTATAAACGCATGGGGTGGACCGCTCATATAGAAGTGGACCACCCCGAAAAGTATATACTCTGTCTTGCTCCACACACCAGCAACTGGGACTTTATCATCGGACTTCTCTACTCGCGTGCAGAGGGAATAAAGGCTAACTTCCTTATGAAGAAGGAGTGGTTCTTTTGGCCACTTGGTGTATGGTTCCGTCATCTTGGTGGCATCCCCGTCAATCGTTCGAAACATACAAGCATGACCGACGCTATGGCTGAGGCTGCGCGTCGTGCGCCAAACTTCAAGCTTTGTGTTACTCCGGAGGGTACACGCTCACGTAACCCAAACTGGAAGAAGGGATTCTATTTCATCGCTTTAAAGGCAGAACTGCCAATATTGCTATATGGTCTTGACTTTGAGCGCAAACTGATAGAGTGTAAGCACATGATTGTGCCGACAGGAGATGTGGAAGCGGATATGAAGCGTATCAAGACTTATTTTAAGGACTTCAAGGGTAAGAACCCTGAACTGTTCACCGTCGGTGAACTTTAATTTATATGAAGAACAGGTTATTGTCGATTTTGGTATTTGCAGCAACCCTTGTGACGCTTCCTGCTTCAGCAGGGGAGCATAAGACATCGTCAAACGGGGGGCTGGATATTCGCCTTAAGAATTATGTGCTCGCCACACGAGCCAAGAATGTCGTCTACGCCGTACAGCCATATATGGAGTCGTACAGCGTAGACGACGCTCGTCGTGTGCTTACGCTCAACGTGAGTACAGGCTTCGCTACGCAAAACTTTACGGAGAAGAGCGTTGGCTACTATTATAAACGTCTTGCTAAGGCGTTGCCAAAACCTTACAATCGCTATAAGCTATGCATCAACACGGCTGGTATGCCGATAGAGATGCTTGTGCCAGGAGCGAAGTTGCGCGACGGTAGTGCACCAGCAGGGTGGGGGCGTATCGATTACTGTGATGCACCATGGGTGATGAACGAGTCGCAACCACATTTCGTTTCGCACGGACTCTTCGACCGCCATATCGCCCTGTGGCAGTCGCACGGCATCTATTACGACCAGAAGAAAAATAAATGGAAGTGGCAGCGTCCGAACCTTTTCTGTACTAACGAAGACCTTTTCACACAGACTATCGTTGTGCCTTATCTCATTCCGATGCTCGAACGTGCAGGTGCTGTGGTGTACACACCGCGCGAGCGCGACTGGCAGCGCAATGAGGTGATTGTGGACAATGACGGTCAGCGAGGATATGTGGAGGATAATGGTCGCGAGAAATGGCGTACAACCGAAGAGCGTGGTTTCGCCTTCCATCGTGGCATGTACCGCGATGGCGAGAATCCGTTTGAGCAAGGCACTGCTCGTATGGTGCGCACTACTAAGAAGAACAACGAGTCGTGGGCATCATATCAGCCTACCATTCCGCAGTCGGGTCGCTATGCCGTTTATGTGAGCTATCAGACCATAGCTAAGAGCGTAAGCGATGCGCAATATATAGTAGTGCATAAAGGTGAACGCACTTTGTTCCGCGTCAATCAGCAGATGGGTGGCAGTACGTGGGTGTACCTCGGAACGTTCGACTTTGATGCAGGCAATAGTGCTGCCAATCGGGTGATTGTCACCAACTCATCGGCAGAGAAAGGCGTAGTTACTACCGATGCCGTGCGCTTTGGCGGCGGTATGGGTAACATACAGCGAGGAGGAGCAACAAGTGGTATGCCTCGTTGTTTGGAAGGTGCGCGTTATAGTGCCCAGTGGTCGGGTGCTCCTTATTCGGTATATGCAGGTAAGGGTGGCTCCGACGACTATATTGATGATATCAATACGCGCTCTAATATTGTAAACTGGCTTGCCGGAGGGTCGGTATATGTGCCTACACACGAAGGCAAGAAAGTGCCTTTCGAGCTTAGTCTTGCTGTGCATAGCGACGCAGGAGCCACGCATGTGAACGACTCGATTATTGGTTCGCTTGCTATCTGCACCACCAATTTCAACGACGGACGTCTTGCTGCTGGTGTGTCGCGACAGATCTCGCACGACTTTGCCGATATGCTTCTTACAGGTGTACAGCGTGACCTTACTGCCACCTATGGCAAGTGGACACGTCGCTACCTGTGGGATCGCAACTATAGTGAGACTCGTAAACCGGAAGTGCCGTCGGCAATTATAGAGACGCTTTCGCATCAGAACTTCGCTGATATGCGCCGCGCACTCGACCCTAACTTCCGCTTCACCATTGCACGCTCGCTTTATAAGACCATTCTGCGTTACGTCAATGGTAATCATTCGCTTGCTTGCGTTGTGCAACCACTACCAGTGAGCAACTTCCGCATAGTGCGTACTGCAGACAACCAGCTGCAGCTCTCGTGGCTGCCAGTGACCGATCGTTTAGAGCCGAGCGCAGTGCCTACTACATATAATATATACATAGCCGAGGGCAAGAACGGGTTCGACAACGGACGTAGTGTGTCAAGCACATCGTTCACGTTCACTCCGAAGCCGAATGTAGTGTATCAGTTCCGCGTTACGGCAGTAAATCGTGGTGGCGAGAGCTTCCCGTCAACAACGCTTGCCGCCTGTGTAAGTGCTCAGGCAGGAGCACGCGATGTGCTTGTAGTAGATGGCTTTACACGCTTCGCCGGTCCGGCAGTGGTTGACGATGGCACACGCCAAGGCTTCGATCTTGATGCAGACATGGGCGTGTCGCTTGGCATTAATGCCGGCTTTGTGGGCAGACAGATTGATTTCGACCGCACGCGTGTGGGCAGTGAAGGTCCCGGCGCTTTGGGCTATTGTGAGGACGAATTCGCAGGCAAGTTCGTCATGGGTAAGCAGCAGAACGAGTCGGTGTGTCATGTGGCAGACATAGCTTTGTCTGGCGCATACAATGTAGTGTCGTCATCTGTCGAAGCGGTAGAGAACGGCTTTGTGAAACTTGAGAACTATCGTGTGGTCGATATCATGTTCGGACTGCAGAAGGGCGATGGCTATTCGCTTGTGCGCTATAAGACCTTTTCAGCGTTGCTTCGCAAGGCTTTGGAGTCTTATGTGCGTGGCAACGGACGAGTGTTTGTGAGTGGCGCATACGTGGCGAGCGATATGCAGCTTGATGCTGAGCGTAGCTTTATGTCCAACTTGTTCAAGGTTGGCTTCGGCGGACAGAACACCAATATAGCTACAAACTTGGTGGACGGACTCGGCATCAGCTTCGACATCATACGCCGTCCAAACGACCGCCATTATGCCGCGCAGTCGGTAGATGTAGTCAGTCCGCTTGCACCAGCGTTCTGCGCTATGCGCTACGCCGACGGCACCGATGCGGCTGTGGCTTACGACGGCATCGACCATAAGGCGTTCGTAATGGGCTTCCCCGTAGAATGTATCAATAATGTGCGCTCACGCCAGCAGGTGATGAAGGCTGTTATGACATTTCTTGCCAAGTAATTTGGCTATTTCACGCAAACAATATAACTTTGCATGTATATTTAAGAAAAAACTAAAACATATAATATAATGTATAGATCGAATACATGCGGAGAGCTTCGTCTCTCTGACTGCGGCAAGACCGTAACACTTGCCGGATGGGTACAGCGCGCCCGCAAGATGGGTGGTATGACATTCGTCGACCTTCGCGACCGCTATGGTATCACACAGCTTGTCTTCAACGACTCTGACGACAGCGACCTTTGCGCACGTGCAAGCAAACTGGGACGCGAATACTGCGTGCAGGTGACTGGTGTAGTAAACGAGCGTGAGAGCAAGAACGCTAATCTGCCTACTGGCGATATCGAGATTATCGCCAAGGAACTGAATATCCTCTCGGAGAGTGTTACACCTCCGTTCACTATCGAGGACAACACCGACGGCGGCGACGATATCCGTATGAAGTATCGCTACCTCGACTTGCGCCGTCCGACAGTGCGCAAGAATCTTGAGTTGCGTCACCGCATGACAATCCTTATCCGCAACTTCCTCGACTCGCAGAACTTCATCGAGGTAGAGACTCCTATCCTCATCGGTTCTACACCTGAGGGCGCACGTGACTTCGTTGTGCCTTCACGCATGAACCCAGGACAGTTCTATGCACTTCCGCAGAGTCCGCAGACGCTAAAGCAGCTGCTCATGATTAGTGGCTTCGACCGCTACTTCCAGATTGCAAAATGTTTCCGCGACGAGGACTTGCGTGCTGACCGTCAGCCAGAGTTCACTCAAATCGACTGCGAGATGTCCTTCGTTGACCAGGATGATGTTATCAACCTCTTCGAGGATATGGCTCGCCATCTGTTCAAGGAAGTACGCGGCGTTGAGTTGCCGGCTAAGCTGCAGCAGATGACATGGCACGAGGCTATGCGCCGTTTCGGTAGCGACAAGCCCGACTTGCGTTTCGGCATGGAGTTCGTAGAGCTCATGGACGTATTGAAGGGCACAGGCACATTCTCTGTATTCAATGAGGCTGAGTATATTGGCGGTATCTGCGTACCTGGTTGCGCTGACTACACACGCAAGCAACTCGATCAGATTACCGATTTCGTAAAGCGTCCGCAGGTAGGCGCAAAGGGCTTGGTTTACATCAAGTTTAACGCTGACGGCACAGTGAAGTCGTCTGTAGACAAGTTCTACACACCTGAGGTACTCGCAAAGGTTAAGGAAACAATGGGTGCTAAGGATGGCGACCTTGTTCTCATTCTCTCTGGCGACAACGCCAACAAGACACGCGTTCAGCTCTGCACTTTGCGTCTTGAGATGGGCGACCGTCTCGGTCTGCGCGACAAGAACAAGTTCGAGTGCCTGTGGATTGTCGACTTCCCTCTCTTCGAGTGGAGCGACGAGGAGCAGCGCCTTATGGCTACTCACCATCCGTTCACAATGCCTAACCCCGACGATATCCCATTGCTCGACGAGCATCCTGAGCAGGTACGTGCCAAGGCATACGACTTCGTTTGCAATGGTATTGAGGTAGGCGGTGGTAGCCTCCGTATCCACGACAGCAAGCTTCAGGAGAAGATGTTCGGCATCCTCGGTTTCACAGAGGAGCGTGCTATGGCACAGTTCGGCTTCCTCATCAACGCCTTCAAGTACGGAGCACCTCCTCACGCAGGTCTCGCATTCGGTCTCGACCGCTTCGTTTCTATTATGGCAGGTCTTGATTCAATCCGCGATTGCATCGCATTCCCGAAAAATAATAGTGGTCGCGATGTAATGCTCGACGCTCCTTCAGCTATTGATCAGAAGCAGCTCGACGAACTTCAGCTGAAGGTAGATTTGACTGAGGAATAAGTATTTAGATATGCAAAATACGTTGATATAAATCAATAAATGCAAAAAATATTAAGAAAAAGTCCGGGTTCCCGGACTTTTTTTTGTATAAATATGGGAAGTTTGCAAAATATTTAACTAATTTTGCAAACAAAGAAACCCATAGCGTGCTCTACGTGAGGGACTTTATTAATGTTTTTATTAGATTATGGCAGAAAAGAAAGCAACAGAAAAGAAGGTAGCTGTAAAGAAGACTGCTACTAAGACAACTGCAACAAAGACTACTACAAAGCGTTGTGCTACAAAGAAGGCTGAAGTTGTTTTGAATGTGAATGCAGAAAGCGTAGGTTTCCGCGCTGGTGATGTTTATCAGGCACTGGCTGCAGCTGAGAAGGCTTTGAGCATTCAGGAAATCGCAAAGGCTGCTAACATCAGCAGCGAAGAAGTTTACCTCGGTATTGGCTGGCTCTTCAAGGAGGGCAAGGTAAAGAACGAAGAGAACCTCATCACCTTGGCATAATCAAGGCAAAATTGCATACGAAAGGAGCTTTTACATATTATTATGTAACAGCTCCTTTTTCTATTTGTATATACAGATAAATATTGTTCATATTTATTTTAAGAAGTGATAAAAAATATTTATCTTTGCATATCTAAAACTTTTTCGATATGACTCAAGATAGAAATCACCTGGTAATCATGGCTGGTGGAGTAGGAAGTCGTTTCTGGCCTATGAGCACGGAAGACAATCCGAAACAATTTATTGATATCCTCGGAGTTGGCAGAACCCTTCTGCAGCTTACGTATGACAGATTTAAGGAAATCTGTCCGCTTGAGAATGTTTGGGTGGTCACGAATAAGAAGTATGCAGCTTTGGTGCGCGAGCAGCTTCCGGAGGTGCCAGCCGAGAACATCCTCCTTGAGCCATGTCGTCGCAACACAGCTCCTTGTATTGCTTACGTCACCTGGCGCATCAAAGCAATAAACCCTAAGGCTAATGTTGTCATAACACCGAGCGACCACTTCGTGACTGATGTGGAGGAGTTCCGTCGTGTCATCAAGTCGTGCATGAAGTTCACGGCAGAGACAGACGCTATCGTTACATTAGGTATGTCGCCAACCCGTCCAGAGACGGGCTATGGCTATATACAAGCCGATCTTTCCACCTCTTCGCCACGCAATCGTGAGATTTATCGCATAGACTCATTCCGCGAGAAACCCGATTTGGAGACTGCAAAGGAGTACATATCGCATAAGAATTACTTTTGGAATGCTGGTATCTTTGTATGGAGCGTTTCGACTATCGTTAATGCATTCCGCGTTTATAGCCCTACAATCAGCAAAATATTCGAGAGTATGCTGTCCATCTATGGAACGCCTGCAGAGCGTGAGACAATTGATCAGCGCTATCCGGAATGCGAGAATATCTCTGTCGACTATGCCATTATGGAGAAGGCAGAAGAGATATTTGTCTGTCCGGCAAACTTCGGATGGACTGATCTTGGCACATGGACATCGCTGATGCTTCTCAAGCATCACGATCTCTACGGCAATACTACTATAGGTGAAAATATCCAACTATACGATTCGCACAATTGTGTGGTACACACTCTGAATGAGAAGAAGGTTGTTGTTCAGGGACTCGACGGATATATCGTTGCTGAGAACGATAATTCGCTTCTTGTGTGCAAACTTTCTGAGGAGCAGCGCATACGCCAGTTCGCTGAAGAGTAGGGCATTGGGTATCAGAACATAAAAAGAGAGTGGGACAAAACAACAATTACGTTGCTTTGTCCCACTCTCTTTTTATCATCTGTTCGGGTATCAAATGCTGTTACAGACGTTATCTATTCGGCATCCAACGCTGTTCAACCGACACTTCCACACTAAAACTCGGATTGAAATTGTAGCGTAGCGTAGCTCCGATGCGGTCGCCAAAGTTGCCGAGGTCGTACATGGAGTAGGGCGATATGCCGAAGGCGTTGCGACTGAAGCGTCCCATGCCATAGCCTCCGTAGTAACCGTCGTACAGCCCATATTGTAGTCGGTTAGCAATGTTGTTTGTTATAGACTTCTGTCCGTAGAGATAAGCCTCCCAATGCTCATTGAACCGATATCCAAGAACTGCTGACAGACCAGCATCGCGCCAGTTGTTACCGGCATAGTTGATGTTGTTGAAGTATCCGCCGATGGCTACCGACAATTTGTCGGTGACAGGCATGGCGTACATCAACGCTATGTTCTCCTGAAAACCAGCACCACTGTGTGCTCCCTTGCCGAACGCAGCGAACACAGATGCACCTAACTGTACGTTCAGTCCGCGATGCAACGCCCAACTGTTTAACCCGCAACCCCAACCGAATGGATAGCGGTTGATGGGTGATGCTGTTGCGGTGTTGAGCATGGGCAGATGTAGCGAGTCGTCGTGATTCGGTTGCAAATCGTACGACGGTTCTTCTGCTTTCTGCAGTTTGCGCAAACGTCCGCCGTAGCGTGTCGGCATGATACGCTGCGGAGCCGATTCGTCGAAGCGTGCCTGACAGTTGCTTAGAGTGCTTGTTGTCGTAGCATTGACCTCTTGTGCTGTAGCCGACGTTGTGAAGACTACCGACAAGACCAATGCTACGAGTGCTCTTGTCTTTTTTGTCATAAATGTTTTTTCTTATTCGCCGAGATACTGACCGACGAAGAATATCGCACCAGTCTGTCTTTCTGTGATGATGTAGACGAACGGACGGTTGGCGTGGAACTTCACGTGGCGTGGCTCATCGGGGTTGAGCGCCGTCATCGCAACCATTCCTGCTGTTATAGCTGCTGCCTTTGTTCCCTCTTCGCTGACCTCTATCTTCGCCTTCTGCAGCATCTTTGATATGAAGATGCTTGCGTCAGACATGTTCTTGAAGTTGGCTGCGCCTGTGAAGATAGATGGTGCGCCGAGTTTTGAAATGGCATCGTTGAGAACCACCTCTGTGCTTGTGGTAAACTTCGGCAGCTTCAGGTCGACAACGCACTTCTCCATATCTCTATATAGTGAGCCTATCTTCTGCGCGTCAAGCTGTTTCATCATCTCCTCAATCGACACGCCTTCCTTAGGCAGCAGCACAGTCATGTTGTATGTGCGATTGCCGTAGGGCAGAGTGACCGCCTCAAAGGTGTTGTTGTTGAGGTAGCTGAAGTTGTCCTCCTGGTGCATCATTTGTACGCGTTTGATGTCGCGTGTGTAGCCACGGAAGTTTTCTTCTTTCGTCAGCTCCTTTTCAAATGGTGTCTCCCACGTGCCTTCAAAGTATATGGCGTTCATCAGTACCGCAACGTCAGAAGCCGAGAGTCGATCAACGATCTTCGGAATCATGCCATTGGTCTGTTTGCTGCACCACTGGTTGATTTTGTCTACTGCCTTGCTCGATGAGAAATCAAGACTCTCTACGCCAGCATCGTACATCTTGCCGACTGTGTTTCGAAAGTCGCTTTTCAGCGAGAAGTGTTTGTCGGCAGCTATGTAGTTGGCAATGTTGATTGTTGTCTGCTTGTCGGCGGTTGCCGTACTGTTGAGCAATGCACGATACGACTCGTTAAGAGTCTGCAACGTCACATCGCCGACACCGAGCGATGCGAGTATCTCTTTCTGCGTGTCGCCATCAGCACCATTCGCCAGCATACCCATCAGATATGATACGCTAAGTGGCGATATAACTTTGCTCTGCATATCAATCTGAGTCTTGAACAGATTGACGGCGAACTCATTGCCCTTGTTGATAGTGGCACGCTGGTCGTTTGAGAGAATCAAGTATTTCGCATCGGTATCCATATACGAATTGGGTTTTGTGGCGTTGTCCTCCTTTACAATCTTGTTTGTTGAAGAGCAACTTGCCAGTGCCAATGCTGACAAACCGGCAAGTGCTGCAGTCTTTATCTTTTTATTCATATCGTATTTACTGTTATCCTTTTCTCCTTTTCTCTTATTTACGTTATTCCTCCTCAGGAGTAATCAACTTGTAGCCCTTGCCATGGATGTTGATAATCTCAATCTGATCGTCGTCCTTGAGATGCTTGCGCAACTTGGTGATGTACACATCCATTGAGCGAGCGTTGAAGTAGTTGTCGTCAATCCATATTGTCTTCAGGGCGAAGTCGCGCTGCAGAATTTCGTTGGCATGGCTGCAGAGCAGCGCAAGCAGTTCGTTCTCCTTTGTGGTGAGCTTAGTCTGCTTGTCGCCGATGACGAGCAACTGTTTCTGTGTGTCGAATGTGAAGCGACCGATGTGGTACACCGAGCTCTCTTTGTTCTTCTTGCCACGAACACGGCGGAGGATAGCCTCAATACGGAACACCAACTCTTCCATTGAGAACGGCTTGGTGATATAGTCGTCGGCACCAATCTTGAAGCCTTCGAGGATGTCCTCTTTCATTGTCTTCGCTGTGAGGAAGATGATAGGCACTTCGGTGTTTGCCTGGCGAATCTCCTGAGCAAGGGTGAAGCCATCCTTCTTAGGCATCATCACGTCAAGAACACAGATGTCGTATTTTGTTTTCATAAAAGCCTTGTAGCCAGCATCGCCGTCGGGGCATAAGTCGGCTGCGTAGCCCTTTGCCTGCAAGTATTCACGAAGCAGCATACCGAGGTTCTCATCGTCTTCACAAAGTAAGATTTTCAAATTGTCTTCCATAATTGTATTATTTAATTGTTTTTATTCTGTTATTTTATATTCTAATTGCGCACCTTGCGTGTTGAGCCGTCAGCGTAGCGCACGATGGTGATACCCTTTGCAGGAGCGTTGAGGCGTTGTCCGTCGAGCGAGTAGTAGCCGGTAACGGTGTTTGTTTCGTTGTTGCCAATCTGCTTGATGCCAGTCTCGCCCAACTCTACGCGGCATTTTGCTGCATTCTCGATAGTCGCCTTTATCTTGTCGCCATTAGTAACCTTCTTGATGATCAGAGCACAAACGTTCAGTTTCGATTTGTCCTGAATCAGCTTGTGCTGCGAAATATTCTCGAAAGTTACTTTGTGAGTCTGCGTGGTGCCTACAGTATAAGGACGGGTCAGCGAACCTTCTACGCCATACTGCACGCCTCTGCTGTCGATTGCAACCTGATTGAACTCCAGTCCGTATAGGGTAGATTCGTTGCCTTTGAATCTGTCATATTCAGGTAATGTCTGGTCGTCCCATTCACCTACACGGTTAGCTTGTCCCCAATTATCGTTCTTCAGTCCATCGGCTGTGAGCACGTATGCCACATCATATTCGGTGCCCTCTTCCACATCCAGACAAGGCAGTACATTAGCTGTTACGTTGATGTCCTTTCCGTCGTATGCAGCTTTCACGCTGATGTCGAAAGATGCAGTCTTGTCCAACTCGTATTTGAAGTTGCTTTGACCGTCATGGGTGTTTACCTTTTCGTCTCTTGCGCACATGATGAGTGGACGGTTCGTATTACTCCATGTTGAAGACAATATGCTGCTATATGCATTTGTTGCGAGAGCATCGCCATCGTGTATTGAAATACCGATGAATTCGTCCGGATAAAGTCGTTCCAACGACTCCATAATGGCAATACCGCGTGGGCAATACTGGCACCACAATCCGGTTACGTCCTCGAACACCACACGTTTCTTGGCAGCCTGCAGCACAGTCCAACGCTCAATGTATGTATAGGTTATGCTTGTCTCATTAGGATGTCCGTCCACCTCTGTCACGTTGAAGATGACGTCGCTCTTGCCGAGTGTCTTGCCTGGCTTAATCGGAATCAACACCTGCTGCGTGTTGTCGAACGGAGTCTCGAAGTCGATGGTCTGTGGCTCGCTTGATTCCTGTGTGTCGAAGTCGTAGAGCGTGTATGTAATCTGTTTCACCGGATTTGTTCCGTAGTTGACGAGGTTTATCGGTGCGTTTACGAACTCGTCGTTCGGGCTTACTGTCACCTTGCCTGCTGTCATTGGCGCTACTTTGTATGAGTCTGCCTTTGCAGTGAGTGTCGTACCCATCAGCATAACGAGCAGTAGGGATAGAATGTGTAGTAGGTTTTTCTTCATAGCTGTGAATTTTAAGTGTTTATGTTTAAGTGATTAATCCTTTCTTGTTGATATTTTCTTTTATCATATAGCATATTAATCTTTAATTATCGGCAGTTTTATGGTGAACTTTGTTCCCTTGCCGTATTCGCTCTCGATAGAGATGTCGCCATCGTGGAGCATCACTATTTTCTTCACGTAAGCCAGTCCTAATCCGAAGCCTTTCACATCGTGCACGTTGCCGGTATGTACACGGTAGAACTTGTCAAACACCTTGCGGAAGTTGTCCTTCTTTATGCCTAAGCCGGTGTCGCGCACCGAGAAGTAGAGGTGGTCGTTGTCGTTCCATGTGCGTAGATATATGTCTACCGGCTGGTCGGGCTTGCGATATTTCACTGCGTTGTCCAAGAGGTTGTTGAGCACGTTCTGGAAGTGCACCTCGTCGACGTACAGTGTTGAGTCGATGGCCTCAATCTCTGTGTAGATCTTTCCGCCGGTGTGCTCCACGCGTAGCGAGAATGAGTTGGAGATATTCTCCACCATCTCGTTCAGGTCGAGCTTCTTCTTCTTGAATACCGCCTTCTTGCGGTCGAACATCGACATCTGCAGCACCTTCTCTACAAGGAAGCGCAGTCGTTTCGACTCGTCGAAGATCACCTGTCCCAAATGCTTCGTCATAGCCGGACTCTTCGTTACCGACTCGTCGTTCATCATCTGTGCAGCGAGCGAGATGCTGGCTATAGGTGTCTTCAGTTCGTGGGTCATATTGTTGATGAAGTCGTTTTTTATCTCGGTGTAGCGTTTCTGTCTGAAAATCACTACTATAGTGAAGATGAACGTCACGAGCAATACGAGCGTGAAGGCTACCGACGGTATCATAAATCTTACTGACGAGAAGATGTACGAACCCATGTCGGGGAAGTGGATGCGCACTACGCCCATCTTCGACTGTGGGTCGTTGCGGAACAGCACCTGCGAATAGGTGAACTCTTCGCCCTCTTCTGTGTAGTCGGGACAACGATACACCTCGCGTCCGTCTTGTGTGCTGACGGTGAAGTGATATGGTATGTTCACTCCGTTGTTCATCAGCTCGGCTTTGAGGTCTTGATCGAGCAGCTTGAAGTTGATGCGCTCCTTAAGCGGACGTTCCGAGGCGGAGTAGAGTATTGAGTAGACCACCTCGTCGAGCAACGCCTTCTGATAGATATAGCGGTTCTTCACAATCTCTTGCAGCGACTTCGAGGCTTCGCTGAGCGAGTTCTTGTCCGTGCTCAGAATCATTCCCTTCGGCATCTGCGACGGCTTTATCGTGATAGTCTTCAGCTCGAACGACGAGTATACCGTGCCGTCCTTTCCTGCAACGCTGTATTGGTGCGACTGCTGTATGCTTCCGTCCAACTGTCCTGAGCGTGTGCCGATGGAGTCTTTGCGGAAAGCGCGTCGCTCTGTCTCGTTCACGTCTTTCTCAAGATAGCGCAGAGTCTCGTTGAGTTCCAGGTTGCGTGATGCCTGATACAAGGCGCGGTTGACCGACTCGTCAAACTGCTCCTTCTTCATGTCCACCATCGCTTGGATGTATTTTAGCTGAAGGAATAGCAAACCAAGGAAAGAAAATCCCATAATGATTGCTATTGTCCATATTGTTTTCTTCTTCATAATTTAAAATCTTACATCTGCAAAGATAGAAATCTTAGTTGATACTAAAGTTGAAATAGTTAATAAAAAACGAAAGATTCGCAATTATTAACCAAATTAGGTGGTTATAATTACGAATCTTTAATTATACACATTGTATATGTCTGCTTATTGTCTTGAACTGATAAAGCCTTCGAGGTTTTCGTATTTGCGTTTCATCAGTCGGTTGTAGACGTTGCGCAGCCACAATCGATGGGTAGCAATAAAGCCTAATCCGATGAGTAGCATTGTCAGGTATGCGATATTCTCTGAAAACAACGACTGTAGTATGTTCACAAGAATGTTTGGCACGATGAACACGATAGCCACTAATACTAATTGTATGTAGTTGGTCTTCAGACCTGCCTTGTCAGTCATCTTAGTGTTCAGCGGAATAGTTATCTTGTTATATACAGCCGTCTGGAAGGCGATGAAGTACTGGAAACCCATTGTGAATATCAAGTAGCTCACGAGCATCAGCAGCGACCACTTGCCGCTTATCACTGCAGGCAGCATAAGCAGGAACGGCGCAATCAGTAGCAGCGAGTAGAACACATACTTTGCCTTGAGCAGTGAGAGGATGTTCTCGCGGTGTGTCAGCATACAGTCGATGTAGTTGCCCTCGTAGCTCATCAGTCCGAGCAGGTTCATTGTGCCGAATATCATAAACGCATACAGTCCCCAAAAGTTTGTCATGCCGCTTGAGTCGTACACGTCCGATAAAACAATAAACGCGCAGATCATAGCCATAGTGAAGAAGCCCGACCTCAAGGCTTTCTTTGGAGTGGCGTTCCTAAGCAGCAGCTTTATCTCGAGTTGCATGAAGAGTCCAATCTCGCCATACTTCTCGAAGAAGGCAAACCGGTTCACCTTCTTCACACTCTTCTTCACCTCCGTGCGCATCAACTCGCGCTCTATACTTACGTATTGCAGTCGGCGGTTGACAGCAGTAATGCCTGCAAGCACCACGATTGCAATAAAGATTGGTAGCACGTTGTGCTTGTCGAGCATCGTACCGACGGTGGAGTAGAGGCTGCAGAACTGATTCCAACCAGCATTGCTGCCAACGTACAGCGGCATTGCTTCTATACCATATATAATAATAGGTAGTATCCACCATATTACCGAGCGGTTGATGAGCGTGCGTGCTATCGCGTACCACTGACTGTTGATGAGGATGAGCACCAGGCAGAGCAGCATTGTCAGCGTAGCTGTTGCCATGCCGTAGCTGAACACTATCGACATCAATGCGTAGGGCAGGAAGAATGCGAACCAGACAAAGTTGCTTTTGCTGATGAGCGAGCTGTATATGAAGGCGTCGATGCATGTGTATCGTGGCAATGGTAGTAGTATGTAGGGCTTGATAATGTGTGCAGGTGTCTGCTGCATCGTAAACCTCATGTTGAAGTCGATAAGTAGCAGAAACGGTATGCCTATGCACAGATTTTCGGTTGCCGTTGCAGTGATGTCGCTATTTACAATGAGTGATAAACCAACCGCCAGTCCCATAAGGTAGATGACGATAATGAGGATAGAGAATAAAATGAAAAACTTGGCAAACTTGTTTTCCGTTGCGCTCAGACTGCGGTCGTCGGCAAGCTTACGATGCCGCAACAGCAGTCTGATAAGTTCAAATTTAGGGATGGTGCATTTCATGTTGTATTTGTCTGAAGCCAAGTCGTCGACCTTAAAATCTTATCTAAGGTCGATAACTTCAGCTGTGGGATAATCCTTTGAGTTGAATGTGAAGATTGCGTTAGAGAGGCTCTTCGGCGAGAAGTTGCTCACAGTGATGGTGCTCCACTTTCCCTTGTGCTTCATCTTTACCTTTGATGGCACACCAGTCTTACGGTTGATGGTGATGTACATCTCCGCGATGCTTTTGTTTTTGTTCTGTGCCACGAGGTGCACCTCGTCGTTTGCGCCAGAGGTTGTAGCCGACATCCTGTAACCCGTCTTATATATATTGATGAACGAGTAGGGGTTCATCATCTGCTGTTGAGCTTGTGTAGGCGTACTTACGTTCACCTCGTTGTTCTTCTTCATGTATGTCCACTGCGTCTTGCCGTTGTACCATACTGTCATTTGCGATGTGCGAGCGTTGAACTTGTTGCCCTTAATGGCTATGGTGCCCGACACGGTTCCGGTTGAAGCATTGCTCATTGTGAACGAAGCACTTGCTCCGCCCGATCTGCCTATTACTTTTGCCGTGCGGTCCAGTATCTTTCGTGCTGCGGCATCGTTCTTCTGTGCTGCGCTTGTGCTTACACCAAACCAAGCCATGCACATTGTAATGATAATTCCTAAAAACAAACGTCTCATAATTCTACTATGTGTTTTGTTATTTATATCCAGTTTCTTATTAACCTCTCAGTTGGTTCATGATAGCTGTTAGCTGGCCCTCGTCAGCGATGAGCACATCGCGCGGCTTACTGCCGTGTGCTGCGCCCACGATGCCTGCCTTCTCGAGCTGGTCCATGAGTCGTCCGGCACGGTTGTAGCCGATAGAGAAGCGACGCTGAATCATACTCGTGCTGCCTTGCTGACTGACGATAACGGAGCGTGCTGCCTCCTCGAAGAACGGGTCGAGACTGCCCATGTCCGCACCGCCCGTGTTGCCACCGCCCTCCGAGTCGTCGCCCTTCGGTTCTGGCAGTTCCATAGGATGTGTCGGACCCGACTGATGTTCGATGAATTCGTTAATCTCGCCAATCTCTTTCGTGCTGATGAATGCACACTGCACACGTGTCGGCTCGTTGCCGTTGAGGTAGAGCATATCGCCCATACCGATTAGCTGGTTAGCACCCGGACGGTCGAGGATGATGCGCGAGTCCATCATCGAGCTTACCTTGAAGGCGATACGTCCAGGGAAGTTCGCTTTGATGTTACCAGTGATGATTGATGTGGTAGGACGTTGTGTGGCAATAATCATATGTATGCCGACAGCACGTGCCAGCTGAGCGATACGTGCGATTGGCATTTCCACCTCCTTGCCGGCTGTCATGATAAGGTCGCCGAACTCGTCGATGATAACCACTATGTACGGCATGAACTCGTGACCGTGTTCCGGGTTTAGGCGGCGATGCAGAAACTTGTCGTTGTATTCCTTCAAGTTGCGTGCGCCTGCCAACTTCAGCAAGTCGTAGCGGTGGTCCATAAGCGTACACAGACTCTTCAGCGTGCGTACTACCTTTGTCACATCGGTGATGATTGGCTCGTCGTCGTCGTCGACCTGCGCCATGAAGTGGTCAGCGATAGGCGAGTAGACACTGAACTCCACCTTCTTCGGGTCGATGAGCACCAGCTTCAGCTCGTTCGGGTGCTTCTTGTAGAGCAGCGAAGTGATGATCACGTTCAGACCTACCGACTTACCTTGACCCGTAGCACCGGCTACGAGCAGATGTGGAATCTTCGTAAGGTCTGCCATGAACACCTCGTTGGTGATGGTCTTTCCGAGCACGATAGGCAAGTCGTACTTCGTCTCCTGAAACTTCTTCGAGTTCAGAATACTCTCCATCGATACATTATGGCGCTTTTTGTTCGGCACCTCAATACCGATAGTGCCCTTGCCTGGGATTGGTGCAATGATACGCACGCCGAGAGCCGAAAGGCGTAGCGCGATGTCGTCTTCGAGATTGCGTATCTTTGTGATGCGAATGCCCTCTGCCGGAGTGATCTCGTAGAGCGTGATAGTCGGACCAACTGTAGCTTTTATCTCGCGTATCTCGATGCCGAAACTCTTGAGCACCTTGATAATCTCTTCGTTATACGCCTTGATTTCATCCATATCGATGTATGGCTTACCGTCGTTCTCGTCTTTGGTGAGCAGACTAAGTGTCGGGTACTTGTATCGTGTGAATGGTTCAAGCGGATTAATCGGCGTATTGATAGCCTCGTCGGTGAGTTGTTCGCCCTTCGCTTTTTCGTCTTTACCTACCTCTACGGTCAGTTTTTCGCTATCCGTTTTGATGGGGGTAGGGGTGGGAGTAGCGGTTATTATCGGTTCGGCTGTAGCCTTGTTCGGTTTCTTTGCTCCGAGGTTAGAGAATTCGGTGAGGTCTATAACCGGTGTTGGTTCGCTCTCTTTTCCCGTTTCTTTAGCAGAGTTTGTTGTCTTGTCATCTTCCGTGCTTAACTTGGTGTGCCCATCCTCAATGCCCGTTGTGTCGCTATCGGTGTTCGATAGTTTGTCCGTTACAATCTCCGAAGCCTTACCCGTGAAGCTCTTTATGGGATTGAACATACGGCGCACCCATGTAATGGTCTGCTTGCTGACGAATGTGAGCAACGCTATCGCCGTGAAGAATAAGACAGCAGTTAGTCCCGGAGGTCCAATCACATTTTCAGTGAAGTCGACGCAGACAGATCCGTGGTAGCCGCCAGGGTTGAAGATAGCCTCTGGCATGAGTGGTGCGAGTACTTTAGCAAGGAACACCGACAGCCATATCATGGCTATGCCCATTCCGAAGAACCACTTCCAAATGTTCAGCACATATATCTGCATCATCTTGATGCCCGAAACAAGCAAGAAGCAAGGCACGAAGAATGCTGCGTAACCAAAGTTTTTAGTAACGAGGGTGTAGGATAATATAGCTCCCATCGAACCACAATAGTTCTTAAACACCTTGCCTTGATTGAGCCATTCGCCAGGGCGTGTGTGTTCGAGCAGGCTTTGGTCTTCAGCTCCCGTATTTATGTAAGAGAACAATGCCACGAAGGTATAGACAGCGAACAGTGCTATCACCATGCCCAACAGGAAGTCGGTACGCTCACTTTTGAGAATACTTTGCAGTCCTATTGCTTCTTTAAAATTAGAGGCTTTGCGCTCCGTCTTTTTCTTTGCCATATATTTTGTTTGAAATTGTGTTCATATATTAGGAGGTATGGGCATCCTGCCCATACCACGCATCCCACACCGTAGGAGTTATAGGCATCCTGCCTAAATTGTTTACAAAATTAGTGGAAAAAAGTTGGAAACGACCATAAATTCGCAACTTTTTTCTAATTTTGCAAAATCTTTCCACATCAAGATGAAAACAATATACAATAAATTTGATAAAAGCATTATAAATTCTCTGCCATTGGTCGATTTTCAGGGTCGGATAACAGTGGTACTCAACGAGTCAGAAGCCGACCGCGCTGTCGACTATCTTCTCACGTGCGACGTGTTGGGGGTCGACACCGAGACGCGCCCTGCATTCCGCCGTGGGCAGAACCATAAGGTTGCGCTATTGCAAGTTGCCACCCACGACCAATGCTTTCTGTTCCGTCTCAACCACATCGGTTTGCCCGATTCGCTCGTGCGCTTGCTCAGCAACAAACTCGTGCCAATGATTGGTCTCTCGTGGCACGACGACCTGCTCTCGCTCCATCGCCGTCGCGAGTTCGAACCGGGTTGGTTCATCGACATCCAGGACATCATCGGCAATATCGGTGTCGAGGATAAAAGCCTGCAAAAACTCTACGCCAACCTCTTCGGCGAGAAAATCAGCAAGCGACAGCGCCTCACCAACTGGGAGGCGGACGTGCTTACCGACAAGCAGAAGGAGTATGCCGCTATCGACGCATGGGCGTGCATAAAGCTCTACAACGAGATAATGCAACTGATGGCTACCCACGACTACGAATTGAAGACAGTCGAAGAAGAATAAAACTACGCACCCCACCAGGGGGTGCAGTGGTCCCCACTGCACCAACCAAATAGATATTAATAGATGGTATGGGCATGATGCCCATACCTCCTAAGTATTAGAATATGTACAAAACACTATATTTAAAGAAAGGTAAGGAGGAAAGTCTCAAACGTTTCCATCCTTGGATATTCTCTGGTGCCGTAGCCGAGATTGAAGAAGGCGTAGAAGAAGGCGAAATCGTGCGCGTATTCACCTCGCAAGGCGACTTCATCGCTGTCGGCATGTATCAGATCGGTTCTATCGCAGTGCGCGTGTTGTCTTTCCGCGATGTCGAGATAGACGGCGAGTTCTGGTTCTCGCGCCTGCAGTCGGCTTGGCAGATGCGTCAGGCTATCGGACTCATCGGCAGAGAGAACAACAACACGTTCCGCCTTGTGCACGGCGAGGGCGACAACCTCCCCGGTCTCGTCATCGACTGCTATGGCGACACCGCAGTCATGCAGGCACACAGCGTTGGTATGCACCTCGTTCGCCATGAGATATGCGAGGCTCTTGTGAGAGCTTCCGAAGGCGAGATAAAGAACGTCTACTACAAGAGCGAGACAACGCTCCCGTTTAAGGCAGACGTGGAGCACGAGAACGGCTTCATCTACGGCTCGATGGGCAGCGACGTGGCTATGGAGAACGGCTTGAACTTCCACATCGACTGGCTGAAAGGACAGAAGACCGGCTTCTTCGTCGACCAGCGCGAGAACCGCCACCTCCTCGAGACTTACTCCAAGGGACGCTCCGTCCTCAACATGTTCTGCTACACGGGCGGCTTCTCCGTTTACGCCATGCGTGGCGGAGCAAAACTCGTCCACTCCGTCGACAGCAGCGCAAAGGCCATCGAGCTCACCAACAGAAACATCGCCCTCAACTTCCCCGGCGACGAGCGTCACGCTGCCTTCTGCGAGGATGCCTTCAAGTTCCTCGATGCCAACGACAAGACCTATGATCTCATCGTGCTCGACCCGCCCGCCTTCGCCAAGCACCGCGCAGCCTTGCGCAACGCCCTCAAAGGCTACACACGCCTCAACGTCAAAGGATTGCAGCGCATCAAGCCCGGTGGCATCCTCTTCACCTTCAGCTGCTCGCAGATAGTCACAAAGGAAAACTTCCGCAACGCTGTCTTCACAGCTGCAGTGCAGGCCAACCGCAAAGTGCGCATCTTGCATCAAATCCACCAGCCTGCCGATCACCCGATTAACATCTACCACCCAGAGGGCGAATACCTCAAGGGATTAGTCCTTTACGTCGAATAACAGTAGGAGGGTATGGCATCCTTGCCATACCCACGCACCCCCACTGGGGGCACTTGTAGGGGGTGCACTTGTCTCAAGTGCACCAACCAAGCAAGAACTGCACCAACCAATAAGTGTACAAACCAACCTCTGTTGGTGCACTTGAGACAAGTGCACCCCCTAAGGAACCGCACCCCACTTAGGAGGTATGGGCATCCCTGCCCATACCACGCACCCAAGTTGTTTACAAAAGTGGTATGGGCAGGGATGCCCATACCTCCTACCACACAGCAAATGAACAAATTACCAACAATCAGCACATTCGTCAACCAAGTACGACACTTCGCCCACCACCACCAATTATTCACCCCCCGTGGCAAGTACATCATCGCCCTCTCCGGCGGTGCCGACAGCGTGTCGCTGCTCCTCGTGCTGAAACACTTAGAGTCCGAGTTAGGCATAAGCCTCGAAGCCGCCCACTGCAACTTCCATCTGCGTGGCGACGAGTCCCTGCGCGACGAGCAATTCTGCCAGCAACTATGCCGCCGCCTCCACGTACCCCTCCACCTCGTCCACTTCGACACGCACGCCTATGCCGACCTGCATCATGTCAGCATCGAGATGGCAGCACGCGACCTGCGCTACGCCTATTTCGAGCAACTCCGCCGCGACATCCGAGCGCAGGATATCTGCGTCGCCCACCATCGCGACGACAGCGTCGAGACCCTCCTCCTCAACCTCGTACGCGGTACAGGCCTGCGCGGACTGCGAGGCATACAACCGCGCAACGCCCACATCATTCGCCCCCTCCTTTCCCACAGTCGCCAGCAGATAGAGCAGTACCTCGACGCCCTCGGCGAGAGTTACGTCACCGATTCAACCAATCTCCATAACGACGTAAAACGCAATAAGATACGTCTGAACATTATACCATTACTGCGTGAGCTAAATCCAAGTGTTAGCCAGTCGATTTTCGAGACATCGCTGCGTGTCACTGAAGCCCTGAAGGTCTTCGACGAAGCTATACAGCGCAGCATAGCCGACGTCACCATCCCTCCAAGGGAGTGCCCTTCAGGGGGTGCACTTGTCTCAAGTGCACCAACCAAGCAGTCGAGAACTGCACCAACCAAGCAGTTAGGAACCACACCATCTCACCCCCTCATCATCTCCGTCCCCCGACTGAAGCAGCAGCCCTCCCCCGAGTACACCCTCCACGAAATACTCAGCCCCCGAGGCTTCACCTCAGCACAAATCGAGCAGATATACACCTCGCTCGACACCAACCCCACAGGCAAAATTATCACCTCCTGCACACACGAACTCGCCTTCGACCGCAGCACCCTCATCCTCCAACCCAAAACACCAACACCCCTTGTCCGCCCCATGCACATACCCGAAACCGGTACATACGTGCTTAGCGACAACCTGAAGCTGAAGGTAGAGACCGAAGAATGTGGCGACCGCTACGAACCCAGCCGCACAGCCGACTGCGCCTCCCTCGACGCATCCGACATCAAGTTCCCCCTAACCCTGCGCCACATACAGCCCGGCGACCGCTTCGTTCCTTTCGGCATGACCGGCACGAAACTCCTCAGCGATTATCTCACCGACCGCAAGAAGAACATCTTTGAGAAACGAGCACAACTCGTCCTTACCGATGCCCAACAACGCATACTCTGGCTCGTCGGCGAACGCACCGACAACCGCTTCCGCATCACCCCACACACCCAACAAGCCCTCCGCCTCACTCTTCAATAGGAGGTATGGGCATCCCTGCCCATACCACGCATCCACATAAAAAGAAGTGCACCAACCAAGCCAACCATGTTGCCGTAGTGTGGTAACCATGTTGCCGTTGCGTGGCAATCAAGTTGTTGTTGCGTGGCAATCAAGTTGTTGTTGCGTGGCAATCAAGTTCTCCCAGGGGGTGCACTTGTCTCAAGTGCACCAACCAAGTAATCGTGCACCAACCTGTAGACAAGTGTACCTCATAAGCAACTGCACCAACTAACCTCTGTTGGTGCACTTCTTGCTCTGGCAAGCGGCAAAGCCGAGCGGAGACAAGTGCACCCCCTAAGCAACTGCACCAACCCAACCAAAATCTCCCAGCATCTCTGGCAGATAACCTGGTAGATATCCCCATCTAAGAAATATCTACCAGCCTTTATTTCCTTGATAATAAGTGCAGTATGCCGTTTCTGGGAGATATGGTAGATTTTTATCCCAACTGACTTATAATTCGAAAATTTTATCTAAATTTGCATCAAAATCAAATAAGCATAACATGGAACCATCTATATATAGTTTTTCACTTTGTATCGCGCTGCCGTTGATGTTATTCTTTGGCTTTTATTTTTTGTTTGCCAAGACACCGGAAAAGAAAATTTTCGAGAATTATCTTCGCTCCCGGCGGATAATGGGTGTCGCACTGCTGTTGCTTGCCGCCAATTATTCGGTACACTTCTTTTTGGGAATAAGGTTCCAAAATGTCAATTCTGCCATATTGATGAATCTGTCCACCTACTTTTTGTGCTACTATCTGTTCAGTTCAGCAATGATAACACTGCTCGACCGTTTCTACATAACGCGCAAAAGGTCATGGACACACATCATTCTATGGGTTATCTTCTCAATCCTTTCCGGAGTCGTATTATTGCTGTTGCCGGGTGGCACCATGCAAAAGATTGGGTTGCTGGTTTTGGCTGCATGGCTGGTGATTTACGGGCTTATGCTTGCTCGAAGAGTCATTGTTGCATACCGCAGAGCCGTCAGAATTTTTGATGACACGCATGCAGATGACATAGGGGCATATATAAAATGGCTGTCCATCTTTACCTATTGGGCAGTTATCTTCGGTGTCGGATGCGGATTGTTGACATTTCTGCCAGACAAATATGTTTTTATCTGGATTTTGTCGTCAATCCCGTTCTACAGCTATCTTTTCTACAGCTATCAGAACTACCTGCTATTCTATGAACAGGTAGAAAATGCTTTTGAGCAAGATATACAGTCTGAAGAAAAACTTCTGACAGATACTGAAACAGAACCTGAAATAGTTTCTGGGGAAGAAGTTCCTGTGTCCTATACTGAAATTATAGAGAAAGTGGACAACTTGATAAAGGCAGACGGCTATGTCCAGCAGGGACTTACCATAAAAGAACTGTCCAAAATACTTTATACGAACCGTACTTATCTTTCCGCCTATATCAAGACTACGTATAAAATGACATTCCGCGAATGGATAACTGGTCTTAGGTTGGAGTATGCGAAAAACATACTGAAAGAGCATCCGAAAATTAATATACAGAAGCTGGCTGAGTCTTCCGGTTTTCTTTCCCGCAGTAACTTTATCAAATCATTTACCGAGAAGGAAGGATGTACGCCTGCCAAATGGAAAAAAGCAAATCTGGAATAATTTGTGTGGTAAAAAGCCGATGAAAAAGGTCTCAGAAACCCATTTTCAAAAAGTGTTCACATGATAAAAAAGTGCTCATTCGACAATTTGAAAAGTGCTCATTCGACAAAAAGGTGCTCAAACGACAAATTCCATGAAAAACACTGTATTTTAACAGAAAAATTTTGTGTGTTTTTTCTTGCGCTTAATGACATTTTATTAACTTTGTGGAAGACAAAGATAATAAATTCAAGTTTATATGAGCAGAAAAATCACTTTTCTTACCTTATTTCTGTGGCTGATGACGGTCACTTTTCCTGTCATTGCGCAGCAGAAAGCAGACACGACCTGCATCTTCCGATTCGTTCCGCAGAAGGACATGTTCTACGTGCCTTGGAATGGCAATGAGACGGAACTTGCCCACCTGTTGGAATATATCGAAAACAACAAAGCAACAATTCTTGACGGCAAACTGCCGCTATTGGTTGACGGATACTGCAATTCGAAGAGCTGTGAAGTCAAGAACCTTGCAACAGCGAAGATTCGTGCCAATCGTGTGAAATCAGAACTGATTATACGCGCGAAAATCAAGGAAGAAAACTTCATTACCCACAACCATGCGACTGAGGGTGATTTTGTCACCGTGCGTCTGACGGTACCACTAAAAGAAACAGCCGTGACGGATGCGGAAGCAGAAGCCCGACTTGCCGCTGAACCAACGGTCGCCGACCGAAGGGAAAGGCAAAAGGCAGAAGCCGAGAAAGCCGCTCAACAAAATACACTTGCCGACACGCCGTCGGAAACCAAAATCACAACTGATTATCATCTCTCCCTGCGTGCCAACCTGCTGCGCTGGGCTACCCTGACACCAGATCTTGGCGTGGAATGGCGCATCTGCCCATCGTGGGGCATTGCCGTAAACGGCTCGTGGACTTCATGGACGTGGAGCGACAAGGACCACCGCTATGCACTCTGGGAAGTGGCTCCGGAAGTGCGTTACTATATGGGTGAGAAGAAAGCCTGGTATCTGGGCGCGCTGTTCAAGGCCGGACAGTTCAACTACAAGCTCTCCGAAACAGGCAAACAGGGCGACCTGATGGGTGGCGGCATCACCGCCGGCCACCAGCTGCGGCTGAACAAGGCACTGGCTCTTGATTTCAACCTCGGTCTGGGCTACCTGAATGCCGACTATGAGAAATATGAGGTCATCGACGGCGTGCGTGTACGCCACGGCAACGAGACAAAAGATTGGTGGGGCCCCATCAATGCCGGTGTGACATTGGTATGGAAGTTATTCTAACACGGAGGAATAGAATATGAAAGCAAAACAATATATAAATATGATGGGAATGGCAGCCGCCGTGCTGCTCTCTTCCTGCGTGAAGGACACGCTTTATGACACGCCGCATCCCGACTATGGGAAAATTGCGGTGACAGCCGACTGGTCGGCCCGAGGTGAGGGTATCAACATACCTGCCACGTGGACGGTCACCATGGGCGACTATACGGGTACGGAGACTTCCGCCACCCATGCCCCCGACCATCTGTTTGCTCCAGGCAGCTACGCCCTTGCGGTGTGGAACCCAGCTGAAGGAATCACGGTAAATGGTACCACCGCCACCATTGCCGCAGCCACGGGAAACCGGGCAGGCACGGATGCCTTTGTGAACAATGCCCCTGGATGGTTCTTCACCTATACGAAACAGGTGAGCATCGAGAAAGACAAGGACTATCCGCTGACCGCCGCAATGAAGCAGCAGGTACGCGAACTGACGCTTGTCGTCAAACCGACGGGTGATGCCGCCGGACGCATCACGGAGATTGTTGCCCATCTGACGGGTGCAGCCAGAACACTCGATTTCGCTACCGATACCTACGGAGCCGCTTCAAACATCGTGCTGCCCTTCACCAAGATAACCGAAGGTGACGATGCCGGCAAGTGGAAAGCCACGGTGCGGCTGCTGGGTGTGACCGGCACGGAACAACTGCTGATGGGTGAAATCCGCTATGCTGACGGCAACCCGACCCCCACCACGCTGAAAAGCGACCTCACAGAAGCTCTCAAGGAGTTCAACACAAGAAAGGGCAAATCGCTGACCCTCGGCGGAACGCTGGTTGAGACACCTGAAGGCATGGAAGTGGACGAAGCCGAAATCAACGGCTGGGAAGAAGTGAAAGGTGATGATGTAAATGCCGATTTGTAACTAATATAATGACAGATATAATGAAGATAAGATTTTTTGCACTTGCGACGCTCGCCCTCGCATTGGCAGCCTGCAACAACGACAACGAGAACCTGAATGGTGACCCCGTGGCCGCCCAGTTTACCGCCGACATCGCCCCCGCCACCCGCGCCAGCGGAACCACCTGGACTGCCGGCGACCGTATCGGCATCACCGACATCGGCAACGATTCCCAGTACGGCAACGTGCCTTTCATCCTGAAAAACGGGAAATTTGAGGCAGAAGGAAAGGTTATCTATATCGAAGATGCAAAGACCCATACTTTCCGCGCCTACTATCCGTACAACGCGGCGGGAGGCATCCTCACAGCCACGACCGATGCCACGGCGCAGCAAAACCAGCCTGCCATCGACTTCCTCTTTGCTTCAGGAGCCACGGGAGACAAAAACAACCCGGTAGTAAGCTTCACCGACAAAACCGCCAAAGGCGGTGAAGACAACTCCTTCCACCACCGCATGAGCCAGATAACCCTTACCTTCGAGGCGGGCGACGGCGTGAATTTCAGCGTGGTCAAGCCTGAACGTTACACGCTGGACGGATTGTTACTCACCGGTACGTTCAACACGGCCGACGGTATTGCCACCGCAGACAACGGACTACAGACCGGAGAACTGACCATGAATCTGGCAGACGGCAATCTCACTTCATCGATCATCCTCTTCCCGCAGACAGTTGCATCCCTGCCGTTGGTTGTGAATTACAAAGGTCAGGAATATCATGCCACACTCACCATGCCCGAAGGCGCACTGCAGGCGGGCAACAACTATACCTATACCATCAAGGTACGCAACAAAGTCCTTGAAGTCAGCGAAGCCACCATTGCAAAGTGGAACGATATAGACGGTGGAGATGTGGGTGCTGACCTGTAAGATGTTAATAATTAATCGATTAGAATGAAGAATTATGAGACATAGATTATTTATCCCCGCAGCCACCGCACTGCTGTTCGCCCTTGCCGCCTGCACGCAGGACGAACTTGCTGGCGATAACCGTCTGCCCGAAGGTGAATACCCCGTCGTCATCCGTGCCACCGGATTGTCCGTAGAGGCAACGCCGCAGGCAGCCCCTTCCACCCGTGCCACCGTGGACGGCGACTGGCAGGGCATACAGACTGTGGCACTCAAAATGGGTGACGTGGTAAAGGAATACACCGTAACGGCTTCTACCGATTTCAAGAGTGCCACGCTTTCACGTGAGAACGACCCGCACTACTGGACCAGCCGCGACCCGATTACCGTATCGGCATGGTGGCCCTTCGATAATGCCGACATCACACAGATGCCTGCCGTGAAGGTGGCCGAAGACCAAAGCAAATTGGCTGACTTTCAGAACAGCGACTTCATCGCCGCTGAGAACAGGAAGGTGGAATTTAACAACCCGGCACTTGAATTTACCCACCGCACGGCACGCGTGACTATCGAACTGAAGCCCGGCACGGGATTCACGAGCGTCGCCGGTGCCACGGTGAGCCTCGTGAGCCTGTCTGCCGATAACGGCAACCCGACCGCCATCAAGACTTACAACGCAAGCGGCAACACCTACGAGGCACTGACCGCCCCGCAGACCGTTGTGGCAGGCAAGCCGTTCGTCCGGGTGGAACTCGGCGGCGGCACCTTCTACTTCCGCCCGCAGAACAACGTCGTATTAGAGGCTGGCAACCGCTATTCTTACACCGTTAAGGTGAACGCCACCGGCCTGACGTTAGAGGGTTGCACCATCGGCAGCTGGGTTGACGGCGGCGGCGAGAGTGGTGAGGCTGAGGATTTGGGCTACAACTACGACAGCAACACCAAGACCTACACGGTCTATAACGCAGACGGCCTGATGAATGTAGCCGAATTAGTGAACGGAGGTAAGACCGACATAAACATTACCCTCGACAAAAACATTGACCTCACAGGCAAAGGCTGGACGCCGATAGGCACAGACTACGACAACTCATACACCGGCACCTTCGACGGCGGCGGCCATACCATCACGGGGCTAACCGTTACGACAAATGACGAATATGCGGGTCTGTTCGGCTATCTCGGTAATTTCAATAATGGCGCCGCTACGGTGAAGAATGTGGTGATGGATGGCATACAGATAACATGCAATCACAGGTCGGGTTATGCCGGCGGCGTGGCAGGATATAGCTGGGGCACCATTGAAAACTGCTCGGTGTCGGGCAGCGTCAGCGGCACGATGTATGTCGGCGGTGTGGTGGGTGTTCAAAGGGACGGTTCCATCACCGGATGCAGTTCCTCTGCCACAGTGAAGGGAACGATCAAAGTCGGCGGCGTGGCAGGTCAGACGATTTTTGGTGCCACCTTGACCGCTTGCTATGCCACAGGCAACGTGAACATAGAAATAGACCGCACACAGGATATCTCTGGCGGCGGTCTGGTAGGATTCAACGACGGAATCAGCCTCCTTTCCTGCTATGCCACGGGCAACGTAACCAGTACTGGTAGTAGCACTGGCTATGTACATATCGGCGGCTTTTTGGGAGATAACTACATTACCGTGACCGCCTGCTATTGGAAGAACAATCATGAACAAGGTATCAGCTACAATAGGGGAAGCACCAATGTCACGAATGTGGACGGCACTAACGTTACCTGGGAGAATGCCGTTGATGCCATGAACACCGCCTTGCAGAACGCAGGCTCAGAGTGGCGTTACGAACTTAAAGGAGCATTGCCCACCTTGATGAAGCAGTAAACCGTCGGGGGAAATGTTCCGCCCGCAACGGAAAGAACCAGAGTAATAAAATAACAGATATTATGAGGATAAGATTTTTTGCACTTGCAGCGCTCGCCCTCTTATTGGGCGCCTGCACGCAGGACGAAGCGGGCTTCCTACCGGAAGGGGCGGAAGGCACACCCATCGTCTTCACCGCCACGGGGCTGAATCCCGCCGCGACAGCCACCGCCGGCACTCGTGCCCCCGCGAATGGCAATTGGACGGGTGTGCAGAGCGTGGCAGTTCTGATGGACGGCATGGTGAAGACGTACAACGTGACGCCCTCCACCGCCGACCCCACCAGCGCCACGCTGACCTCCACCGACCCGTACTACTGGACCAACCACAACGACATCACCGTCACAGCGTGGTGGCCCTACACCGCTGGCGAGACAACCCCACCTGCGGTAAAGGTAAAAGCCAACCAAAGTGCCCAGAAAGACTTTGAGACCAGCGACCTCATCGTAGCCGACGGACAGAAGGTGATCTACGGTAGCCCCACGCTCCGCTTCACCCACCGCACGGCGCGAGTGACCGTCGTTCTGACGGACTACACCGAGGGGCTGGCATCCGTGCAGTTGACGGGTCTCTCCACCGAAGGCGACAACCCGGATATAATCGTCCCGTATGACAAGGGCAGCAACACCTACACCGCCATCGTCGCCCCGCAAAGTGTGGCAGCTGGCACAGCCTTCATTACCAGCACCTTCACTAACGGCAAGACCTTCGTTTATAAGATGAAGAATGCTACCGACTGGCAGGCGGGCGGTGAATATACCTACACCGTCTCCCTCGCTGCGGCAAAAGACCTGGGCTATACCATAGAGAGCAACGGCAGCTACACGGTCTATAACGCCGACGGCCTGCTGAATGTAGCCGAATTAGTGAACGGAGGTAAGACCGACATAAACATTACCCTCACCGCCGACATTGACCTCACAGGCAAAGACTGGACACCGATAGGCACAGACTACGACAACTCATACAAAGGCACCTTCGACGGTGGCGGCCATACCATTACGGGGCTGACCTTTACGACAAATGACGAATTTGCGGGTCTGTTCGGCTGGCTCAATAGAGCTGGTACGGTGAAGAACGTGGTGATGGAGGGCGTACAGATAACAAGCAATCAAATATATGGCGGCAGTATTGGCGGCGTGGTAGGATCTGGCTGGGGCACCATTGAAAACTGCTCGGTGTCGGGCAGCGTCAGCGGCACGGTGTATGTCGGCGGTGTGGTGGGTGTTCAAATAGGCGGTTCCATCACCGGATGCAGCTCCTCAGCCACAGTGAAGGGAACGGTCGATGTCGGCGGCGTGGCAGGTCAGACGAATTCGAGTGCCACCCTGACCGCTTGCTATGCCACGGGCAACGTGACCATAGAAATAGCCCCCAAAAAGAATATCGCTGGCGGCGGTCTGGTGGGAATGAACGCAGGAAGCAGCCTCCTTGCCTGCTATGCCACGGGCAACGTAACCAGTACGGGTAGTAGCACCGGCTATGTACATATCGGCGGTTTTTTGGGAAATAACTACGCCAACGTGATGACCGCCTGCTATTGGAAGAACAATCATGAACAAGGTATCGGCTACAATAAGAAAAGCACCGAAGCCACGAAGGTGGACGGCTCTGTCGTTACCTGGCAGAAAGCCGTTGATGCCATGAACACCGCCTTGCAGACCGCAGGCTCAAAGTGGCGTTACGAACTTAACGGAACATTGCCTACCTTGAAGAAGCAGTAAACCGTTGCGGGCGGGTGTGCATTCTTCGCAATTCTATAGTTTTGCCCCCCCTAAAGACTTCTGTGAAAATCTGTGCAATCTGTGGGAGGATTTTACCTGAAGGGGCATACTTGCTTTGTTGGTGCAGTGGGGACCACTGCACCCCCTAAAAAAACAAAGAGCAATAAAGTGATTGCAACATAGAAACAACAAAAAGGGTGCACGAAGCACCCTTTTTGTTTGTTAGTATCTGAAGTGTTTTCACCCCTTGCTTACAGTTTCTTGAACACGCCCTGCATCTGCTCGCCCAGACCGATGGTGTAGCCCTGCGATACAAACACTACGCGGTTGAAGGTATCGGTGATGATGAACATCGGCATCTGCTTCTCGTTCAGCAGCTTCATCTCACGGGCAATCTGCCCACGTACCGATCCGTCCTTGTCGAGGGCGAACTGCACGGTAGACGGCAGACCCGGGAACTCGTCGTGGTTGAACTTCGCTGCGTCGGCTTCGCTCTCGAAGAGCAGCACTACCGGACGGCCCCATGCCTCGAACGCTTCCTTCATCTTCTCGATGTCGTGCAGAGCGTGGTTGGTGGGCTCCTGACCTACGCCGAGAATGCCCACAACGTAGTAGCCGCGACCAGTCTGAGAGAGCAGGCTTACTTCCTTGCCGTCCTTTGTTACAAGACTCTCCGAGTTGAACGAACCGATGACAGACACCTCGTTGGTGTTCTGGCGTATCTCAAGAGGCAGAGTGGTGGTCTGACCCTCCACAATTTCGAACAGACGGTTCGAGGCGAGCACACTGCCGCTCGCAAGGCGCGTGCCCGTGGTGAGCATATATGTGCCCGCATCGAGCTTGTAGCCCTTCTTGAACGTGTTGCTCCATGTAGTGCCGTTGCCCATGTCTGCCTGACCCTCCTCGAAGTTCAGCAGATGAGCTGTGCCGTTTTCAATACGGCTGATTGTGAAGTGGCTGTAATACTTCGGGTTGTCGAGCAGCTTTGTAGGCTCGTATGTCAGCATGATTGTGCCGAGCGCGGCAGCGGTAGATGTCTTCTCGGCTGTGTTGTCGAACTTCACATCCTGCCATTCACTGTTGGTCTTTTGGTGCACTTCCTTACTATTTGGTTGGTGCACTTGAGACAAGTGCACCCCCTGGGATTTGTACTGTATCTTGCCCGTCACAGCATCCTTCCTTGCTTCGATGCCCAGGCTGCGAGCCACGTCTACGAAGAAGATGTCGCGCGAACGCTCGTCGGTAATCTTCGACTTCATCACGCCAACCGGAGTCTGTGCGATGCGCAGAGCCTTCTTGTCGGGGTTGAGGCGGATGTTCTTCTTTATCCATTCTACGAGCTTCATCGGGTCGGCGCGGAAAGCGTCGGCAGTCTTCTTGCTGAACGCCTTCTCGAAGTACTGCTTGAACGGTATTGTAATCAGCTCGTCCTCAACACGCGGCGAGAGCTGGTCGGTCGTTGCGTTGTAGCTGTCCTCAAGAATCTCGGTTGTGATATCGCGCAAGTCCTTGTCGCTGAGTGTGGCGAGTATGCCCATCACGCGGTCTACGTTGTCGCTGTGGCGGTTGATGAAGTCGACGATAGTCTGCTTGTTGCCGCGCGACTTGAAGATGTATTCTGCTCCGCGCTCACTGATGCGCTTCGCCTCCTCCATAGTGGGGAAGGTGGCTGTGTATGCCTTGCGGATGCTGTCCTCAAGAGCAAAGCGGCGCTGGTTCTCCTTGTGCATCTCGTCGCTGACATAAGGCAGCTGTGGGTTTTCCTTCGGCGGAACGAGGTCCAAGTAGGTGCATTTAGGGGGTGCACCAACAGAACCGGTTGGCTGCGTGGGTATGGCAGGGATGCCATACCCTCCTACAAGTGCACCCCCTGGGAGGGTGAGTGTTGCCTCCTTCTCCTTGCCGAACGAAACCTTCTGATATGCATACTTGCCGTCCTTCGATGCCCATACCACCAAGTCACCGATACCTGCAGAGAGCGACGTATGGCCCTTTGCGTCGGTGTATTTCGTTACTGCCGTGAAAAATTCAGCGTAGTTGTAAATCTTGAACTCGACACGGGCGTTCTCTACCGGCTTGCCTTCGCTGTCCTTGACATAGAAGTCGATAGGCGCAACAGGTGCATAGTTGGAGGTGAGGTTGATTTCTGTGAAGTTGCTTGTGCGCAACATCACCTCCTCAGGTCCGTTATAGTCGCCGAAAGCACGTGTGTGCATGAGCATTGCTCGCGAAGCCGGCGCATTGAACCAACCGAGGTTGAGCACCGGCTCCGGTTCGCAGGCACCGAGGAAGTACCACTTGCCGTCTGCCCAAGCCTCTACCCAGGCGTGGTTGTCGTCGGTGTGAGCCCAACGCGGTGTGTACACCTGGCGTGCAGGAATGCCCACGGCGCGCAATGCCGCAACGGCAAACGTACTCTCCTCACCGCAACGGCCGGTTGCGGTCTTCAGCGTAGCGAGTGGTGCCGATGTACGGGCATCTGAAGGCTGGTAGGTCACCTTCTCGTGGCACCAGTGGTTCACCTCAATGATAGCATCCATCATCGACATACCCTTGATGCGGTCCTTCAGTTCGGCGTAGAACACCGAGCGTGCATTGTCCAGTGCCTCGTTGTTGACGCGGATTGGCACAACGAAGTGGCGGAAAAGCAACTCCGGAACGTTCTTGCCCCAGGGCATCTCCTCGCGAGCCTTGAACGCCATGCGCACATTGTCGGCGAAGAACGAGGTAGGGTAGTCGGTGACATCGGCAAGCGGCATGTAGGCATAGAGGAACTTCAACGCTTCCTGCTCGTCAGCCGTAAGCTTTTCTTTCTGTGTGTTGTAGAATGTCTTGCCGACAGTCTTTACGCGCTCCTTGAAGATGTTCTCTACTGTGTTGCGGTAGTTGGTGTCGGATATGAATTGCCCTTGCGCATTCGCCGTGAGGCTCAATGCGAATATGGAGGCAGAGATGAGTATTTTTTTCATTCTCGTTAAAAGTATTTTGGTGCACTTATAGGAGGGTATGGCATCCCTGCCATACCCACGCACCATTTGATTTATAAAAAAGGAGACTATGGCGTGTGGTCATAGTCTCCTGTATGTGTTTAAAGTTAGGGGGTATCAACAGAGCTGGTTGGTGCACTTGAGACAAGTGCACCCCCTGAGGGTGTATCAACAGAGCTGGTTGATTGCGTAGGTATGGCAGGGATGCCATATCCTCCTACAAGTCAATCTTGTTTACACGCTTCTCATGGCGACCACCTTCAAATGGAGTCTTGAAGAACTCGTCCATAATCTTCTCTGCTGTCTTGTTGTCGATGAAGCGACCCGGCATAACGAGGATGTTTGCGTCGTTGTGCTGGCGTGTGAGCTGAGCGATTTCCGGGTTCCATACCAATGCTGCACGTACACCCTTATGCTTGTTGAGGGTCATTGCCATACCTTCACCGCTACCGCAGATGCCGATGCCAGGATAAACGTCGCCGTTAGAGATAGCTTCGCCTAACTCATGAGCAAAATCCGGATAATCGCAGCTCATATCGCTGTATGTACCGTAGTCCTTAAACGGAATGTTGTGGCTCTCAAGGTATTCAACAACAAATTTCTTCAATGCGTAACCTGCGTGGTCGCATGCAATGCCTACTGTCTTAATTTCCATAGTACTGTAGTTTTATTGGATTATTAATAAAGCAAGCTTATGCAGAATTTCTTACTTAACGTGAAGTTCTGTATAAGCTATGCCTGTTTATTTAGATAAGTAATCTTTCACCTGCTTAAATACGTTCTCGGCGTTGAAGCCCAATTTCTCGTCGAGCACCTTGTAAGGAGCTGAGAAACCGAACGACTCAAGACCGTAAACCATACCCTCTACACCTACAAGGCTCTGAAGTGTGACGGGCAGACCTGCTGTCATACCGAATATCTTGGCACCCTTCGGCAGTACACTCTCCTGATACTCCTTGCTCTGTGTACGGAACAGACCCTCTGACGGAACGCTTACGATACGTGTCTTGATGCCGTCAGCGTTGAGCAACTCGGCACCTGCGAGGAGTGTAGACACCTCCGAACCAGAAGCGAGGAGAATAACGTCGTAGTTAGGATCGTCCTTAACGATGTATGCACCCTTGCGAACCTGAGAGTAGTCAGTGCCTTCGGGCAGAGAGTTCACGTTCTGGCGTGAGCAAATCATTGCTGTCGGTGTGTCCATGTTCTCGTTAGCCATCTGCCAGCATACTGTTGTCTCGTCTGCATCTGCAGGGCGGAATACGCGTACAGAGTCCTGTCCCTTGTGGTTCTTCAGCTTCTCCATGAGGCGAATCTGTGCTTCCTGCTCAACCGGCTCGTGTGTAGGTCCGTCCTCACCAACGCGGAATGCGTCGTGCGACCATACGAACTTGATTGGAACGCGCATGAGAGCTGCCATACGGATAGCCGGCTTCATGTAGTCGGAGAATACGAAGAATGTGCCGCAAGCCGGGATAACACCACCGTGGAGGTACATACCGATGCAGACGCAAGCCATTGTAAGCTCGCTGACACCTGCCTGGAAGAATGCTCCGGTGAAGTCGTCAGGTGTAAGCTCGTGAGTCTTCTTGAGGAAGCCGTCGGTCTTGTCCGAGTTGCAGAGATCGGCAGAAGAGCAAATCATGTTAGGCACCTGCTCTGCCAGTACGCCGAGGCAGTTGGCTGAAGCAACACGTGTTGCAACGTCGCGCTTCTGAACAAGCTCGCTCCAGTCTACCTTCGGAGCATTGCCTGAGAACCAAGCATCCATCTGCTCTGCCTTCTCGGGGTTTGCCTTGCGCCACTCTGCTTCTGCTGCATGTCTTTCCTTTACAACCTCGCGGAGCTCTGCGTTACGCTTCTCGTAGAGTTCCTTAACGTCGTCGAATACTACGAACGGGTCGTTGAGGTCGCCGCCGAGGTTCTTCACTGTGTTCTCGTAAGCACCACCACCAAGCGGTGCGCCGTGAGTCTTCACGCTGCGCTCGTAGCTTGAACCGTCTTCCTTGCGTGCGCCCTTAGCCATAACGGTGTGACCGATGATGAGGGTAGGACGCTGCTCTTCCTTGTTAGCGAGGATGAGGGCTGCACGAATCTCGTCAGGGTCGTTACCGTTTATTTCAAGAACGTTCCAACCCCATGACTCGTACTTCATACGTGTGTTCTCGCGCATTACGACATCGCACTCTGTAGAGAGCTGAATCTCGTTGGCATCGTAGAACATGATGAGGTTGTTGAGCTTGAAGAGACCTGCGATACGGCCTGCGCCCTGAGATATTTCTTCCTGAACACCTCCGTCAGAGATGTAAGCGTAAATCTTGTGCTGCATCATGGTGCTGCCAAGACGAGCCTCAAGGAACTTCTCTGCAATAGCAGCACCTACAGCGTAAGTGTGTCCCTGGCCGAGGGGTCCAGATGTGTTTTCAATTCCATGAATAATGTCACGCTCAGGATGTCCCGGACATATAGTGCCCCATTGACGGAATGTCTTCAAATCGTCAATTGTGTACTTGCCCTGCAAAGCGAGAGCTGAGTAGAGCATTGGCGACATGTGACCAGGATCGAGATAGAAGCGGTCGCGGCCCTCCCAAGTCGGCTGATCTGGATCGAACACCAGGAACTCCGAGAAAAGAACGTTGATAAAGTCAGCACCACCCATAGCACCGCCAGGGTGACCTGATTTGGCTTTTTCTACCATCGATACAGCAAGCAGTCGGATGTTGTCTGCCGCATGGTTCATTAAATCCTTATTATTCATTTTATTATTTAAAGTTTAACAGTTTCTTTGTAGAAAAATAGGTTTTAAATTATTTTACACAGTCTTTTAATCACCATTTTTCGTCGTTTCCTTTTGCAAAGATAGCGAATATAGTTGATATAACGGCTATATTAATTGCGGAATTTAAAAATAATTCTATAATTTGCCGACTTTTACTTGTGCTTAGCTCCTAATTTTACTATAACCTACGAGGCGATATGTGCGTTGTCCTATACCTTTATAATATATAAGCATTTGATAGCTGTTTTCGGTTTGGAAAAAGTTGCCTTCTGTTGAAACCGGATGCAGGCTGTTGTCGTTGTGCTTCGTGAGGTACTGATAGGAGTAGTAACCTTGCTTCAGTGGCACGTTTGCCTCATAAAGCTTTGTCTGCTCGTTGTACTGCATCTCGTATTGCGGCGTGAAACGGTCGTTGGTCCACACACCGTTGATAAACACTCTGCCGTTCTGTCGTGGTGCTTGTAGGCGGAAGTTGACGACGACGTATTCCGAGATGCGGTCGTTTTCGATGTTGTCGCTGTTGCGTATGTAAAAACTGCCGTTGGCATCTTCGTCGTAAACATAGCTTGGACGTGGAAGGTCGGTCCATATCTGTGCGTGGTAGTTGGTGCCGTCCCACCATGTGTTCTCAATGCCAAGGGTGGGGTGGGTGACATCAAGTATCTCGAACTTATGATACTCGTTGCCTCCATCGAAGATGAGATTGCGGTTGTACTCCCAACGTAGTCCGCTTCCGGTTTGGTATTGTGGCGTAGGGTTTATGCGGGCGGTGCTCCAACGCCCGTTTTGCATGACGACGGTGTACAACTCGGTGCTTGGATTAGTGATGTTAAGAGCAGAGTAGTTTATTTCTGCTCCCACTTGCTGATGGGCTTTGTTGATGCCGATGTCCGTGTTTGTGGTTACGGACATGCTTGCCTTTACGAGTGGTTCCACTATCATGAAGCAAGCCGTGAAAATAGTGTCGCCGTTGTTCTCGTCGTAAACCGTCAGACGATAGTTGCCGCTCATTTTGATGCGGCAATTCTCGTTGGGGATAGAAAGGCGATAGTGGGTGTAGAGGGTGTTGGTGTTGAGCGACTCTTCTATGTCGTCGATGGTGCAGCTATCGGCAAATCCCTCACAATAGTCGGAGTCGAAAATGCCCTCCGATACACTCCAGTCTGCCTCGCAATGCTGCAGTCGATACACATAGCGGTGGTACTCGTGTGTAAGGTCGTCGAAACTGATGTTTATCGGTTCGCCGTTAAGCGTAGCTATAGGCATGGATAGCCAGTCCTTGCCAGCCACAACCTGCAATGATGCAATATTCTCCGACTTGATGTCGTTGTATTGCGCAAAGCTATTAGTGGCGACAAATGCCGACAATGTGAGTATTAATGCCAATAGGGTCGTTCTCATAGTTTGCTATTTGTGGGGTGTGGTCTTTCTGCTTTAAAAGTCGACCGACAGTTTGACGTTGATTTGTCTGCCCGTCAGATAGTTAGGCACGGCGTATTGCTGTCCGGTGACATCTGTAATCCAGTAGTAGGAGTTTACGTTGTTGATGCCGAAGAGGTTCAGACACTCAGCTCCAACCCACAGGTTGCGAATTGGGTTGCGCTTCTTGTGGCGGTCGCTGTTGTCGATGATGCGGTAGTTCAAGCCAACATCTGCTCGTTTGTATGCCGGAGCGCGGAACACGTTCGATTCGAGCTCTCGGTGTGGGGCAGAGAAGGGCAGACCGTCGGCAAGTGCCAACTTGAGCGACATCTTCCAGCGTGTTGTGCCAGGGAAGTAGTCGGTGAAGAAGAGGTTGACAGCATAGCGTTGGTCGGTAGGCAGAGGGATTGACTTGCCGTTCAACTTCATGCTTGTGTTCATCAGCGATAGCGACACCCACGAGTCTGTACCCGGTACAAACTCACCAAAGAGTTTGAGGTCTAAGCCTGCTGCATGTCCGCTGCACATATTGTCGCCATAATACACCACCTTCACGTTGTTCACGCTATAAGGCACAAGGTTGCCAAGTGCCTTGTAGTATGCTTCGGCTGTGAACTTGAACGGGCGGTTGTTCATTTTGAAGCGGTAGTCGAAGCCTGCGATGAAGTGTATCGAACGCTGGCTCTTCGCCTTACGGTTGAGCGAGGCATATGTAATGCCGTTCGTTGTGGTGGTGTCGCGTATCTCCTTAAAGAAAGGTGCTTGATAGTACAAACCCGTGGCAAAGCGCATCGTTATGTTCTCGTTGAATGCCGGAATGATGCCCAACGACAGACGCGGGCTGAGTATAGTCTCCTTCGTGAAACTCCAGTAGGCGAGACGCAGACCGTAGTTCAACGTGTAGAGTGTCTTGCCTTCCGAACCAGTGAAGCGGTATGTGTCCTGCGCATACGCCTCTACACGATTGGCTGTAAGCGTGTTCTTTGCACGCATACTATATATCATATATAGGTCTTTACCCGTGTGCGGAATGCTGTATTTGCTTGAGTCGCGCATTTCGTATTCTACTGAGTTCTCCTCAATGTGCTCCCACTTGTAGGTGAATGCAGCCTCAATGTCGTGCTTCTTCTGCTTCGTCTTGAACAGCAACTTGGCACTCTCCACGTGAGCCTTCAGGTAGTTGCGTGTGTGCTGGAAGTAGGTGCCTACACCGAGATTTTCGCTTGTTTCGGTCTGCGTGAGCCAGTACTGTCCTTGTATGTCGTACTTCTCCTGCTCGCGTGTATTGAACGCCGAAGCGATGAGCGAAAGGCTTGTGTTCTCGTTGAATTTGCGAGTGATGCCCAATGAACCGAAGAAGGTGCGGAACACGTCTTTCTCCTGTCCATCGAAGTACACCTTGAATGCCTTTACGTTCTCCATCGTGCCGAAATTCGTCTCACGATCTTCGGGTGTGAAGTTATAGTGGTTGTCCGAGATGTTGCCGAGGAACTTGATGTCCCAGCGCTTGTTGGGCGAGTAGGTAAGATACGTCTGATAGTCGATGAACGTAGGCTGATACTCGCCCTTGGTGTCCATCGAGCCTAATAGATATTTAGTTGTCTTGTAGCGCAGACCATTGCTCCACGAGAACTTCTTGTTGCTCATGCCGACGAATGCGCTTGCTCCAAGCATACTGGCTGTGGCTGACGCTTCGAAGCGTTTCGGATGGCGATACTCGATGTTCAGTGCCGACGACATCTTGTCGCCATAGCGTGCCTCGTAGCCACCGGTTGAGAAGCCAATCTTCTCCACCATATCGGGGTTGATGACCGAGATGCCCTCCTGCTGTCCGCTTCTTACAAGGAACGGGCGGAATATTTCCACATTATTTATATATACACTATTCTCGTCGAACGAACCACCACGCACGTTGTACTGCGATGAAAGCTCGCTGTGGGTAGATACGCCAGCCTGGCTTTGTATCATTTCCTCTACGGCGTTGCCCGTAGTGGAGGGCATACTCTTTAGATGCTCTTTGCTCAATTCCTGCGTTTGTCCCGTCTCGATTCGTTTGCCTGTGATGGTTACTTCCGACAGGGCATTGTCGCTACTGTGCAGAACAACCTGCATTGTCTGCTTACCACGTGGACGGCGCAGTGTGCGAACTTTAGTCTTGTAACCGATCATTGAAAATCTGATTTCAACAGAGTCGGCAGATTGAAGTTGCAGACTATAGTCGCCTTTAAGCGAGGTCATTGTCATCTTGCCTTGTTTAGGGCATGATACGGATGCAAATTCTACGGGGTCGTTGTTCTCGTCAATGACCCTTCCACTTAAGGTGAATGTTTGCGCCTGAGCTGATACGAAAGCGCAGAGACATATTATTTGAAGTATAAACAATTTCAGTTTCATACATAACATAACGAAAATAGTGTCGATTTATTGTATTATTGCAGCGTAAAAGCACTTGAATTTCTGAAAAAGAATTAAAGAGTGTAATTTTTACAAATATTATTTTGTAATTATTGTAAAAAAGTATATCTTTGCAGTAGTAAAATGAAAAGAATATAGACAATGAAACATAACGACGCAGTAACAAGACTTGTAGAACATGGCATCAAGCCTTCTGTTCAGCGCATTCAGATTATGCATTATCTGATGACTCACTTTACTCATCCTACAGTGGAGGAGGTGCATAAGGCTTTACTACCTAAGGTGCCTACACTTAGCCGTACCACGGTGTACAACACGCTCAGAATGTTCTCAGAGCACAATGCTGCTCAGATGATAACAATCAACGAACATCGTGTTTGTTATGATGGCGATGTGAGCCTTCATGCACATTTCATCTGTAAGTGCTGCCGAAAGGTGTACGACATTTTCGACGAAGTGTCGGATGTTGTAAATCGCAAAGAGTTGGCAGGTCACAAAATCGACGACGTACAGCTATATTATAAAGGTGTATGTAAGGAGTGCTTGGCAAAGCAGGCTGAAACTGCAGTCGGATAATTTATAGATAAGGCTTTTTTAATATAAATACTATTAACTCTTAAAACAGAAGAATTATGAAGAAGAAATTTATTTGCACAGTATGCGGTTATATTCACGAAGGTACAGAGGCTCCTGAGAAGTGTCCAGTTTGCAAGGCTCCGGCAAGCAAGTTTAAGGAACTGAACGATCCGACAGAGGGTCCAGCTTTCGCAACCGTTCATACTCTTGGTGCTGCTCGCGATGAGGAGGCTACACCTGAGATGATTAAGGATCTCGAGACTCACTTCAATGGCGAGTGCGGTGAGGTAGGTATGTATCTCGCAATGAGCCGTCAGGCTGACCGTGAGGGCTATCCAGAGATTGCAGAGGCATTCAAGCGCTATGCTTTCGAGGAGGCTGAGCACGCAAGTAAGTTCGCAGAGCTTTTGGGCGACGTTCTGAAGGATACTAAGTCGAACCTTGAGGCTCGTATCGCTGCTGAGCGCGGTGCTTGCGAGGACAAGTTCCGTATCGCAAAGAACGCTAAGGCTGCCGGCATGGACGCTACTCACGACACCGTTCACGAGATGGCAAAGGATGAGGCTCGCCACTGTGCTGGCTTCATGGGCTTGTACAAGCGTTACTTCGAGAAGTAAAACATCTTCGTAGTCGTACAAACGGCTATATGATGTAGCATAATAAAAGAGGATGCATTAGGCAAATGTTGTTGTCGGTGCATCCTTTTTTCGTTGTGTATCGTCCGCCGCCCAATCGGATTGCGTCCGCCGTCTGCACCGTTTGCGTCCGCCACCCAGTCGGATTGCGTTCGGTGCACGATGATTTATCTTGATGTTTAAGCATGAAAAAAAGGTGTGTCAGAACTCTGCAATCGGAGCTCTGACACACCCTTTGTTGTTTTGCGACCAATGGTCTTGTCGTTATTATCCGCAGAAGAACAGCACAACGAGCTGCGCTGTGAAGATACGCAGGAACATACTCAACGGATAAACCGTAGAATAGCCGATAGCAGGAGCCTCGCGCGAGCAAACAGAGTTGGCGTAAGCGAGGGCTGGTGGGTCGGTGTATGTACCGGCAAGCATACCCATAATGGTAAAGTAGTTGAACTTGTACTTCATGCGTGCTATAGTGCCGACAATCAGGATAGGGATGATTGTGATGATGAAACCAGTCAATACGTACAACAGACCATCGCCTTCCACTACTGTGTTCCAGAAGTTAGCACCAGCCTTTATGCCCACACTCGCAAGGAATAGAACAAGACCAATCTCTCGAAGCATCATGTTTGCCGATGTCGTGGTGTAGGTGTTGAGCTTCATGCGGTGGCCGAAGCGACCGATAAGAATGGCGATGATAAGCGGACCGCCAGCGATACCGAGCTTCAACGGAACCGGCATTCCTGGTATAGCGAACGGAATGCTACCGAAGATGATACCGATGAAGATACCGATGAAGATTGTTGCCACATTCGGTGCATCAAGACGCTTCACAGAGTTGCCCATCAGCTCGGCGATGCGGTTCACGTTGTCCTCCGGACCTACTACGAGAATTTTGTCGCCTACCTGGAAACGGTAGTTGCGGCTTGCGAAGAGGTCCATGCCCTGACGCGAAAGACGTGTTACGGTTACACCGTATACAGACGAGAAATGCATCTTGCCGAGTGTCTTACCGTTCATAGACGAGTTGGTTACGACGATGCGGCGCGAAACGAGCGGCTGCTTGCTTTCGTTCTCCTCCCACTCAGTCTCCAACTCCGGACCGATGAACGCCTGGATAGCCGGTGCGTCAGCCTCAGCACACACGACGAGTACCTCGTCGCCCATGTCGAAGACTGTGCGGCTGTTAGGTATGCTGTATTCGCCGTTCTTGAAGAGGCGCGAGAACACAACGTCGCGGTTGAGGAAGTCGCTAATCTCTGCAACTGTACGGCCAGAGAGGTATGCATTGTTCACCTTGAGGTGCATCTGATGCGGTTTAGCCTGTGGGTTCTCAGCTTCTTCTGCTTCAAGTGCCTTCTCCTCCTCCTCAAGCTTGGTGCGGGTGAGGAAACGGATGGCGATGGTAGCACCGATGATGCCTACTACGCCAAGAGGGTAAGCGCAGGCATAACCGGACGCAATCTGTGGCAGTTCGCCGTAGGTCTGTTGCCATACAGAGCTGAGCGCTTCGTTTGCAGCACCAAGACCCGGTGTGTTGGTTACGGCTCCGTAGAGTGTGCCCACCATCATCGGGAGGTTCGACTTCACATTAGTGTCGAAGAAGAGATAGTAGCATGCAAACATAACGCCTACGTTCAGCAAGATAGCTGTGGTAGAGAGCAGGTTGAGCGTTACACCGCCTTTCTTGAAGCTCTCAAAGAAGCCAGGACCGACCTGCAAACCGATGCAGAACACGAACAGAATAAGTCCGAAGTCCTGAACAAAGGTCATGGTGTCCTTGGGGGCAGTGAAGCCAACATGGCCTGCTAAGATACCAGCGAAAAGCACCCATGTTACACCGAGTGATATGCCGCCAATCTTAATCTTACCCAGCAGAATGCCGACTGCGATGACAGTGGCATAGAGTAGGGCGATATGGGCAATCGACTCAGTATTGGTGAATAGGTTGATTATCCAATCCATTTTTTAGTGTTTTAATGTTTTAATAGCTTTATTATAGTGTTATATAGTTTCTATACTCTGTTTGGCTTTCGTTTGAAATAGCAATTGTGATAGATAACTAAAATGTAAAATTCAAGACCGACAGTAAAAGATGCCGGTCTTGAATTGTATGATTTCAAATGCTTAGTAGCTGCGAGCAATCAGTACACGCTGTGTAGCCGGCTTGCCTGAAACCATGTCTACGCCCGGTGTCTGCTCGAACATGAATGGCACGCAGCGGATTGTAGCCTGAGTCTCTTCCTTAATCTTAGCCTCAGTCTCGGCTGTGCCGTCCCAGTGGCAGAGGAAGAAACCACCATCCTTGATGCGCTCCTTGAACTCCTCGTAGTTATCGCACTCGTAGATGTGAGCATTGCGATAGTCGAGAGCCTTCTTGTAGATGTTAGCTTGGATATCCTCGAGGAGCTGTTCAACGTATTCAACGATGCCGTCGAACGAGCGTGTCTCCTTCTCGAGTGTATCGCGACGCATGATCTCGATGGTGTTCTCCTCGAGGTCGCGACCGCCCATAACGAGGCGTACAGGCACACCCTTCAGCTCATAGTCGGCGAACTTGAAGCCTGGACGCTTGTTGTCTGCGTCGTCGTACTTCACGCTGATACCTGCTGCGCGCAACTGGCTGATAACCGGAGCGAGCTTCTCGGAGATAGCCTGCAGCTGCTCTGCGTTCTTTGTGATAGGCACGATGACAACCTGGATAGGAGCGAGCTTCGGAGGAAGCACGAGACCATTGTCATCAGAGTGAGTCATAATGAGTGCACCGATAAGACGTGTAGATACGCCCCATGATGTAGCCCATACGTACTCCGGCTTGTTCTCCTTGTTGAGGAATGTAACGTCGAATGCCTTTGCGAAGTTCTGACCGAGGAAGTGTGACGTGCCGCTCTGCAGAGCCTTACCGTCCTGCATCATTGCCTCAATAGTGTATGTGTTCAACGCACCTGCAAAGCGCTCTGTCTCGCTCTTTACGCCCTGAACGACCGGTACTGCCATCCACTTTTCTGCAAAGTCGGCGTAAACGTGAAGCATCTTCTTTGCTTCCTCTTCAGCCTCCTCCTTTGTAGCATGAGCTGTATGACCCTCCTGCCAAAGGAACTCTGATGTGCGGAGGAACGGACGTGTGCGCATCTCCCAACGCATAACGTTACACCATTGGTTGCACATCAAAGGAAGGTCGCGGTACGACTGAATCCAGTTCTTGTATGTGTTCCAGATGATGGTCTCAGATGTAGGACGAATGATGAGTTCTTCTTCGAGCTTTGCTGCTGGGTCTACCTCGATGCCAGTCTTGTCCTCATTGGTGCGAAGACGGTAGTGAGTAACCACTGCACACTCCTTAGCAAATCCTTCTACGTGCTCTGCCTCGCGGCTGAAGAACGACTTCGGGATAAGCATAGGAAAATAGGCGTTCTGTGCACCAGTTTCCTTAAACATAACATCAAGCTGATGCTGCATCTTCTCCCAGATAGCATAGCCATAAGGCTTGATAACCATACATCCGCGTACAGCTGATTGCTCAGCGAGGTCAGCCTTTGTGACGAGGTCGTTAAACCACTGGCTGTAGTTCTCTGAGCGCTTTGTGAGTTGTTTTAATTCTTTTGCCATTGAATTTATAAAGTTGTATTTATGTTTCCTGCTTTAAGTAAATAGCTTCTTATAGCGTGCAAAAATACAAAAAAAAAATGGTACAACTGCATGATGTGAAAAAAAACACATAACTTTGCACGATATTAAATAGAAAAATGATGATATGGAAACTAAATTGAAATTGGTTTATAAGATTTTGCGATGGGGATTGGCGTTGTTTTTTAGCAGCACAATTCTCGTTGTAGTTGTTTATCGTTTCGTGCCAGTATATGTTACTCCATTGATGGTGATACGTTGTGTGGGACAGATAGCAGACGGAAAGTCGCTCACGATGCACCATAAATGGAAGCCACTTGACAATATTTCACCGTCATTGCCTGTTGCTGTGATGGCGAGCGAGGATCAACGTTTCCTTCTGCATCATGGTTTCGACTTTGATGCCATACAACAGGCTGCAAAACGCAACAAGCAGGCAGCAAAGCATAAGTATGGAGCAAGTACAATATCGCAACAAACAGCCAAGAATGTATTTCTGTGGCCTGGCAGAAGTTGGGTGCGCAAGGGATTTGAGGTGTATTTCACGGCTCTTATTGAAATGTTGTGGGGGAAGCATCGTATCATGGAGGTTTATCTGAACTCAATTGAGATGGGTGATGGTATTTATGGTGCAGATGCTGTTGCTAAGTATCATTTTAGTAAGACGGCAGAAGAGCTCACTCGTTCGGAGTGTGCTTTGATTGCTGCTACTTTGCCTAATCCGCGTAAGTTTGACAGTAGTAATCCTACAGCCTATTTGCGTGCGCGTCGCGGAAAAATTGAGTTTGAGATGAAGTTTATGCCGCTTTTTCCGAAAGAAGGAGAGGACTATGATCCATCGACAGCATCGGGTGGAATTTACAAGAATAATTAGTTTTGTTGATAAACGTTCAATAGTCTTAATAAATACTTTGTAGTATTGCATTTAAATACGAATAAAAATAGTGGATACTCTTCTTAAATCATTGAACCCCAATCAGCTTGCAGCTGTAGAATATACCGATGGACCAGAACTTATTATAGCTGGAGCAGGGTCTGGCAAAACCCGAGTCTTGACGTATAAGATAGCATATCTCTTGCAGAAGGGACTTGCCCCGTGGTCTATACTTGCTCTTACCTTTACGAATAAGGCAGCACGCGAGATGAAGAGCCGCATCGCTGACCTTGTCGGTGAGGAGCGTGCACGCTATCTGAATATGGGCACGTTCCATTCTGTATTCCTGCGCATACTGCGTGCTGAGGCGGAAGCCGTAGGCTTGGAGCGCAACTTCTCAATCTATGATGATGGCGATTCGCGTGCGGTTGTAAACTCAATTATTAAGGAACTGAAACTTGATGACAAGCAATACAAGGCATCTTCCGTTTTAGGGCGTATCGGGGCGGCAAAGAATAGTTTGGTGACACCGGATGTCTACATGTCCGATCCACATCTTGCGGAGCGCGATAAGGTTTCGGGTATGCCCAAAGTGGGACAGATATATGCTCTTTATGCCGCACGTTGCAAGGCTGCCAATGCAGTCGACTTCGACGACATGCTTCTCTTTACCTATAAACTCTTTGCAGATAATCCGCAGATTGCGCAAAAATATGCAGAGCGATTTAGTTATGTTCTTGTAGACGAGTATCAAGATACTAACTATGCCCAGCAGTCAATATTGACCCTCCTTACTAAGGAGCGACGCAATATCTGTGTTGTTGGTGATGATGCGCAGAGTATCTATGCTTTCCGTGGCGCAAACATTGATAATATTCTAACGTTTCAGAACATATACGAAGGTGCACGCCTATTTAAGTTGGAGCAGAATTATCGTTCTACACAAACTATAGTGAAAGCGGCTAACAGTGTCATTGTCAATAATCAACGTCAAATACGTAAAGATGTGTATAGCGAGAATGGCGATGGCGAAAAGGTACGTTTGAATATAACTTATTCAGACAAGGAGGAGGCGAGCGTAGTATGCAACGAAATTCGGCGTTTGCATAACCGTTATGGTGTGGCGTATGGTGACATCGCTGTGCTATATCGCACCAATGCGCAGAGCCGTTTGTTTGAAGAGGAATTTCGTCGGCAGGATACCCCATATCGCATTTATGGTGGTATGAGTTTCTATCAGCATAAGGAGATAAAAGACGTGATAGCCTACTTCCGTTTAGTAGCCAATCCGAATGATGAAGAGGCGTTGAAGCGTGTCATCAATTATCCGAAGCGTGGCATCGGCGATACAACAGTGTCAAAGCTTATCACTGCATCGCGCGAATGTAATGTCTGCTTGTGGAACGTTGTAGGCAATCCGAGCATGTATAACGCAGGGGTGTCGGCTGCAACGGAGAAGAAGGTGCAGGGCTTCTATTCCATGATAGACGAGTTTATACGCGACAATAATACAACCGATGCATACGTATTAGGTAAGGCCATCTTGGAGAAGTCGGGATTGAAGCAGGAACTGGCTGCTGATAAGTCGATGGAGGGAGTGGAGCGACAGGATAACATAGAAGAGTTTATGTCGGGTCTGCACGACTTTGTTGACACTAAGCGTGAGGAGGGTTATAAGGATGAAGTGTATATCGCCAACTTCCTTCAAGAGGTAGCTCTACTTACAGATAGCGATGAAGAAAATAGCGACGATGTTTCTTCTAACGAGCGTGTGTCGCTTATGACAATACATGCGTCAAAGGGTTTGGAGTTCAACTCTGTTTTCGTTGTCGGCTTGGAGGAGAATATCTTCCCGAGTCCGCGTTCAAGTTCATCGCTCAGAGAGTTGGAGGAGGAACGTCGTTTGCTTTATGTAGCCATAACACGTGCCGAACAGCGTTGTTTCTTGTCGTGTGCAAAGAGTCGTTATCAGTATGGCAGTATGATGTTCAATGAGCCAAGTCGTTTCTTGAAGGAGATTGATAAGCAGTATTTGATTGTTGAGGGTAATGTTGGAGGCTTTCAGTCGCCAGCTCAGCAATATTCACAGCGTCCAGAGTCTCCGCTGCGCAGTTCGCATCAGTCTTCTGCGCCTTCTGGATTTCGTCGCATATCTACCGCTACATCGCAGTATCGGCAGATGTCGACTACGCCTAAACGTACACAGAGTGATCTTTCTGCTAAACAAACGATACATGTAGGTGCGCGTATTGAACATCAGCGCTTTGGTATAGGCAGCGTGATAGCCGTAGAAGGAGTGGGCGAGAACGAAAAGGCTACTATAGAGTTTCAGAACGCCGGAACCAAGACTCTGCTCATGAAATTCGCAAGATTGACAATTTTGAAGTAGGAAAAACAGAATAGTATTGTGTATGTTTGGAAAAATTACTACCTTTGCAATCGATTACACACTAATATTCATTTAATACAAATTTTATGATTCTTCAAAATTTGCAAAACGATTTCAAAGGTTCTAATTGGAAGCGCGAAATCGACGTGCGTGATTTTATTCAGTCTAACTACGAGGCTTATGACGGTGACGAGTCATTCCTTGTAGGTCCTACAGAGCGTACAAACCATCTTTGGAATGTGCTTTCAAAGATGTTCGAGGTGGAGCGCGAGAAGGGCGTTTACGACGCAGAGACAAAGTTGCCTCAGAGTATAGACACTTATGGTGCCGGCTATATAGATAAGGATAGCGAGGTGGTGGTTGGTCTGCAGACTGATGTGCCATTGAAGCGTGGTATATTCCCGAAGGGCGGTATCCGCATGGTGGAGAAGGCTCTGAAGTCTTACGGCTACGATCTTGATCCTGCAACAAAGACTATCTTTACAAAATATCGCAAGACACACAACGAAGGCGTATTCTCGGCTTACAATGATGACATCAAGGCTGCGCGCCATGCTCATATCATCACCGGTTTGCCCGACGCTTATGGTCGTGGACGTATCATCGGTGACTATCGTCGTATAGCTCTTTATGGTACAGCAAACCTTATTGAGGAGAAGAAGCGTTATTTCAAACGTATCGATATTCAGGAGTTTACAGAGGAGATCGTACGCCATCGTGAGGAGGTTTCGGAGCAGATTCAGGCTTTGAAGCAGTTTGAGCGCATGTGTGCTGCATACGGTTTCGACGTTACCAAGCCTGCAACAAACGCTCGTGAGGCAGTGCAGTGGACATACTTCGGCTATCTCGGTGCGGTCAAGGACCAGGACGGTGCTGCCATGTCGCTCGGTCGTGTCTGCGCATTCTTGGATATCTACATTCAGCGCGACCTTAAGAACGGCACACTCACGGAGCAGGAGGCTCAGGAGCTTATCGACCAAATGATTATGAAGTTGCGCATCGTACGCTTCCTCCGTACACCTGAGTACAACGATTTGTTCTCTGGCGACCCGATCTGGGCTACCGCTTCTATTGGAGGTATGGGTATTGATGGTCGTTCGATGGTTACAAAGACCGACTACCGTTTCCTCCATACACTTTACAATATGGGACCGTCACCAGAGCCAAACCTCACTGTGCTTTGGAGTGAGCACCTGCCTGAGGCATGGAAGAAATATTGTGCAAAGGTAAGTATCGACACAAGTGCTATCCAGTACGAGAACGATGACCTTATGCGTGCTGACCTCGGCGACGACTACGGCATCGCTTGCTGCGTGTCGCCAATGAAGATTGGTAAACAGATGCAGTTCTTCGGTGCTCGTGCAAACCTTGCTAAGTGTATGCTATATGCTATCAATGGTGGTCGCGATGAAATGTCGGGCGAACAGATTGCTCCGCGTTTTGCTCCTATCACTGGCGATTACCTCACATATGAGGAATTCATGCCTAAATTTGAGCAGATGATGCGTTGGTTGGCAAAGACTTACGTTAATGCTCTGAAGATCATCCACTACATGCACGACAAGTACGACTACGAGGCTTTCGAGATGTCGCTTCACGATGGCGATGTAGAACGTACACGTGCTACAGGTATCGCAGGTCTGTCTATCGTTGCCGACTCTATTGCTGCAATGAAGAACTGCCGCATCCGCATCATCCGCGACGAGAGCGGTCTTGCTGTCGACTATAAGATAGAGGAGGGCGAGTATGTACCATTCGGTAACAACTGCGACGAGACAGATGAGATAGCAGTGTCGCTCACAGAGACATTCATGGAGTATCTGCGTCAGCATCGTACATACCGCGATGCTATTCCGACACAGAGCTTGCTCACTATCACATCGAACGTTGTGTACGGACGTAATACTGGTGCTACACCAGATGGTCGTGAGAAGGGCGTTCCGTTCGCTCCGGGTGCAAACCCGATGAACGCACGCGATATCAAGGGTGCTGTGGCAGCTCTCGCTTCTGTTGCTAAGTTGCCGTTCCAGCACTCGCGCGATGGCATTTCTTACACATTCGCAGTCGCTCCGTCAGCTCTCGGCAAAACAAAGGAAATGCAGGCAGAGAACCTCACCCACTTGCTCGATGGCTACTTCACACCGACCGGTGGACAGCACATCAATGTGAACGTGTTCGATCGCGACCTCTTGCTCGACGCAATGGAGCATCCTGAGAAGTATCCGCAGCTCACCATCCGCGTCAGCGGTTATGCTGTGAACTTCGTGAAGCTCACACGCGAGCAGCAGCTTGACGTGCTTTCGCGTACAATCAACCTCGGAATGTAATTCCGGAGGAATATAACTGTTGAATATAAGAGGCTGTGGTTTCTACGACGTGGAAGCTGCAGCCTCATATTGTTAAAATCAATATTTTTCCTTTACAGGTTTTAAACCAAAAGCTCTGCGCTGCGTCATAATATCAAAACAAAGATGCTATGGAAAAAGAAGAACAGTATATATACGATCGTTACGGTAAGCAGAACCCGTTTACTGTGCCCGACGGCTATTTCGATAGTCTGCGCACAGAACTTATGCAACATGCTACAACTACTACAAAAGCAATTCCTCTTTGGAAGCGTTGGCGAGGTTATGTGGCTGCGGCATGTTTGGTGGGTGTGGTTATTGTTGGGCTTGCTACCTATTGGGGCTTAAAAACGACAGACGTTGCCGATACACATGTGGCTGTTGCCGGATATGCTACGGTCGATGATGACTTCTCTGACGATGAATATGCCGATTATACCATGCTCGATAATGACGATATATATTCGTTTTTAGCAAATAATTAAAATCATTATAGTAACCGATTTTAAAGATATAGATACAATGATAGCACTTTTTTGTAAGAATGTACGTAGCGTGTTTGTGTTTTTGGCTATAGCTGTGTTTTGTAGCCAACCAGTCAATGCGCAGAAAAAGCGAGCATTCGACCCCGTAAAATTTGAAGCTGATCTGGAAAAATTCATAGCTTCCGAAGTGGAACTAACCCCCGCTGAAGCTTCCGAGTTCTTTCCTGTTTATCGCGAAATGCGTAAGAAACAGTTGGCGTATTTTAGGAAAGAGCGTTGCTTTAGAAAAGTGGATACCAAGGACGCGAAGGCTTGTGCAGAGGCAATACGTAAACGCGACAAGAATGAGGTAGAGTTGAAGGTCCTTCAGAAAAACTATCATGAGCGTTTTCTGACCATTTTACCAGCCACGAAAGTATTTAAGATATTGAAGGCAGAGCGAAAGTTCCATAGACAATGCTTTAGAAAGGCAAAACCACAGAAGAAATAAAAACTGTAAAGTAAAGGAAAAGAATAGTAAAAAGAAGTGATGGGTAGATATTTTGTAGAGTTTGCATACGACGGAACCGACTATCACGGCTGGCAGATACAGCCCAATGGCAATTCGGTGCAGGAAGAATTGCAGAAAGCCTTGTCCACAATATTGCGTCAGTCGATAAGCGTTGTAGGTGCAGGACGTACAGATACCGGCGTACACGCACGTCGTATGACGGCACATTTTGAGATTGATACTGATGTTGATTGCGTCCAGCTGGTGTACAAGTTGAACCGCTTGTTGCCACGCGATATTGCCGTCCGCTCGGTATTCCCCGTTGCCGGTGACATGCACGCACGCTTCAGTGCTACGCTCCGTACATACCATTATTACATACATACCTCGAAAAATCCGTTCTTGCGAAAGTATTCTTGCGAGATGCACTATGATCTCGACTTCGATTTGATGAACAAGGCAGCTGGCTATTTACTTGAAGTGGAGGATTTTGGGTCGTTCTGCAAGGCTCATAGTGACGTGAAGACCACTCTTTGTGATGTGTCTGAAGCCGTATGGGTGCGCGATGGTGAGAATGCTTGGCATTTCCGTATATCTGCCAATCGCTTCTTGCGTAATATGGTACGTGCCGTAGTGGGCACACTTATAGAAGTGGGTCGCCATCGGCTCACGCTTGAGCAGTTTCGCGAGGTTGTTGCCAGTGGCAATCGCTCGTCGGCAGGTGAGAGTATGCCCGGTAACGCATTGTTCCTGGAGGATGTAAAGTATTAATATTTAGAATTCTAATATCTCACCCCTACAACATTTTTCCTTTTCTTATGTGGCTAATATTGGCATTTTGCTCAGCAGCACTGCTGGGCTTCTATGATGTATGCAAGAAGAAGGCATTGCTTGACAATGCTGTTCTGCCAGTGCTGTTTTTGAAACCGTAATCTGTTCGCTTATATTCATTCCGTTCATTGTTCTCTCGTTAGGAACAAGTGTGCTTGACGGTACTGCTTTTTATGTAGAGCCGAGCACTTGGGCAGAACATAAATATATTATTCTGAAAGCGTGTATAGTGTTGTCATCGTGGGTGTTTGGCTATTTTGCAATGAAACACTTGCCGATAACCATCGTTGGACCGATCAATGCAACGCGCCCGGTTATGGTGCTTGTTGGTGCGATGCTCGTCTTTGGCGAGCGTTTGAACGTATGGCAGTGGATTGGTGTGCTCTTGGCGATAGTTTCATTCTTTCTGTTGAGTAGAAGCGGTAAGAAAGAAGGTGTTAATTTCTCGCATAACCGTTGGATATTCTTTCTTGTTGCAGCAGCCATACTCGGTGCCGTGAGCGGTTTGTACGACAAGTACCTCATGGCTCCGCCTGCGAATGGAGGAGTCGGCTTAAGCAGAATGGTGGTGCAGAGTTGGTACAATATCTATCAGTTGTGCTTGATGGGGGTTACGATGTTTGCTATATGGTACCCGACACGCAAGAAAACTACTCCTTTCAAGTGGCGTTGGAGCATCATTCTGATAAGTGTGTTCCTAAGTATTGCCGACTTTGTCTATTTCTACGCTTTGAGCTTGCCAGGTGCAATGATATCTATCGTGTCAATGGTGCGTCGAGGCAGTGTGGTAGTGAGCTTCTTCTGTGGTGCGATGCTCTTTAAGGAGAAGAATCTGACAAGCAAGTTGGTTGATATGCTGTTTGTTATACTCGGAATGGTATTCTTGTATATAGGTTCGCATTAATTGAATTTACGTTTTTTAGTAATTACATTATTCGGCAATCCAATATAAAGTGTTAACTTTGTAGGCAAATCGTAATATAACAAGACAATATCTATGGCACGAAATATATTTAAAGGACTTGGTGTAGCACTTATAACGCCATTCACCTCAGATGGCAGTGTTGATTTTAAATCGTTGACCTGTTTGGTGGAACATCTGATTGATAATGGCGCAGACTTCCTCTGTATCCTTGCCACGACGAGTGAGGCTCCTTGCTTGTCGGCATATGAAAAGGAAGAGGTGAAAAAACATGTGATTGACATCAACCGCGGACGTTTGCCAATACTTATGGGATGTGGTGGCAACAATACAAAGGCTATTGTTGACGAACTGAAGAATAGTGATTGGCGTGGCATAGATGGTGTGTTGAGTGTTTGTCCGTATTATAACAAACCCTCGCAGGAAGGTCTTTACCAGCATTTCAAGGCAATAGCAGAGGCAAGTCCGCTGCCGGTTGTTCTTTATAATGTACCAGGACGTACCGGTGTGAACCTTAAGGCAGATACTACAGTTCGTTTGGCTAACGATTGTGAGAATATCATTGCAATCAAGGAAGCCAGCGGCAGCTTGGAGCAAGTTGACGAGATTATAAAGAACAAGCCGGCTCGTTTCGACGTGATTAGCGGTGACGATGCTCTCACGTTCTCTATGGTGGCGAGCGGGGCTGCCGGTAGCATATCCGTTATAGGCAATGCCTTGCCCAAGGAAGTGTCGCGTATGATTCGCTTAGAGTTTAACGGTGAGTATGAGGCTGCACGCACAATACATCATCGTTTCACCGAGTTGTACTCGTTGCTCTTCATTGATGGAAATCCGGCAGGTGTGAAAGCACTGCTGCATGAAATGGGATTTATAGAGAACGTGTTGCGTCTACCGCTTGTTCCGACACGTATCACAACTCTTCAGAAGATGACAGAGATATTGAAAACTCTGAAAATATAACTCACAGCATTTTGCTGTACGAACATTAACGTGGTTTGACACACAAGGCTATCATATTTCCTACGCTATGCATAGTGTTGTTAGCAATCTTTCTTGTTAATATCTTTTACGGAGCAGTTAAAATACCAGCATCCGAAGTGTTAGGAATATTAAAAGGAGACATTGCTTCCAACGTCTCATGGCAGTACATAGTTATGAGCTATCGCTTTCCGCAGGCTCTTACGGCGTTGCTTACGGGTAGCGTGTTATCGGTATGTGGTCTGATGTTGCAAGCTATATTCCGCAATCCGCTTGCCGACGCTTCTATTCTTGGCATAAGCAGTGGAGCCGGATTGGGCGTGGCTTGCGTTATGCTGTTGTTCGGTGGAGGCTTGTATATAGGCGGTTTGTCGTTTGGAGGGTTCGCTGCAGTGTTTGCTGCAGCTCTTTCGGGCGCATTGGCTGTCACGTTTATAATGCTTTTTCTTTCAAGTGTTATTCGTAATAACGCCTTGCTTTTGGTAGCTGGCGTTATGCTCGGTTATGTCACGTCATCTGTGGTTATGCTCTTGAATTTTTTTGCGTCGGCTGATGGAATAAGAGCTTACGTCCAATGGGGAATGGGCAATTTCTCGGGCGTATCCGAAACGATGTTGCCATTATATGCTACTGTTTCCATGATTTGCATAGTTGTCTCATCCCTACTTGTGAAGCCCTTGAATCTGATGCTTATTGGAAGTAGATATGCAGAGAATTTGGGAGTAAACATAAAGCGTTTGCGGACGACGATACTGTTGCTGACAGGAATAATGACCGCCTTGTCAACATCTTTCTGCGGGCCGATAGCCTTCATTGGCTTGGCTGTTCCGCATCTGGCTCGCTTATTGTTACGTACAGACGATTTCCGGCTTATTATGCCAACCACAATCCTTATTGGTGCCTTGGTCGCCTTACTGTGCAATTTCGTATGCGTACTGCCAAGCAATGGCGGAATACTGCCGCTGAATGCGGTGACACCATTCTTGGGTGTACCAATAATATTATATGTAATATCAAGAAAAAGCTACTCGTTATGATCGAAACAGAACGTATTAAACAGCTACGTCAGTTGCTGCATGAATATAACCACAACTATTATGTGCTGAATATGCCCACGGTCACCGACCGTGAGTTCGACGATTTGATGCATGAATTGCAGCAGCTTGAAGAAAAACATCCGGAACTCTACGACTCCAATTCGCCGACACAACGTGTGGGTAGCGACCTTACACAGGGCTTCGCGCAGGTCGAACATAAATATCCGATGCTCTCATTGGCTAATACATACAATGAGCAGGATGTGCAGGATTGGTACGAGTCGGTTAAGCGTGGACTTGAAGGCGAGGAGTTCGAGGTATGCTGCGAGATGAAGTACGACGGATTGTCGATATCGCTCACATACGAGAACGGACGTCTTGTCCGTGGTGTCACACGTGGCGATGGAGTGTATGGCGATGACGTGACAACCAATGTGAAGACTATCCGTTGCATACCGCTTGTGCTCAATGAGAACGTTGCATACCCGGAGGCGTTTGAAATTCGTGGCGAGATACTTATGCCGTGGAGCGTATTCGACAATCTGAATGCAAAACGTGAGGCAGCAGAAGAACCATTGTTTGCCAATCCGCGTAATGCAGCAAGTGGCACATTAAAGAGCCAGGATCCACGCCTTGTGGCCGACCGTCATCTTGATTGCTACCTCTACTATCTGCTTGGCGAAACTCTACCCTCCGACGGACACTACGAGAACCTGGCTGAGGCTGCGAAGTGGGGATTTAAAATCTCACAGGGTATGCGTAAGGTAAAGACTCTTCAGGAGATCTACGACTTTATTAATTACTGGGATGCAGAACGCAAGAACTTACCCGTGGCAACAGACGGAATAGTACTAAAGGTGAACTCTATTCGTCAGCAACAGCACTTGGGATACACTGCAAAGTCGCCACGTTGGGCTATCGCTTATAAGTTTAAGGCAGAACAGGCGGTTACACGTCTGGAAAGCGTGTCGTTCCAAGTGGGACGCACCGGAGCCGTAACACCGGTGGCTAACATGGATGCAGTGCGACTTGCCGGTACAATGGTCAAGCGTGCCACGCTTAACAATGAAGATTTCATAAAGAATCTCGGTTTACACATCGGCGACTATGTATATGTTGAGAAGGGTGGCGAGATTATCCCCAAGATCGTAGGCGTTGATGTGACGAAACGCTCTGCTGAAGCACAGCCCGTAGAGTTTGTCGATTGCTGTCCTGAGTGCGGCACTCCGCTTGTGCGTTATGAGGGGGAGGCTGCGTATTATTGTCCGAACGACACTGGATGTCCGCCGCAGATAAAAGGACGCATCGAGCACTTCATTGCTCGCAAAGCAATGAATATCGACTCGTTAGGTCCCGAAACAGTTGACGACTACTATCGTCGTGGACTGATACATAACATAGCCGACCTGTATTGCATACAAGTGCAGGATATTAATGGCAGCGGTAATCGCGAGCGTTCGGCACGCAAGATAGTATCAAGCATAGAGGCTTCCAAGCAAGTGCCCTTCGAGCGCGTTGTCTTCGCTCTCGGTATACGTTTTGTCGGCGAGACATCCGCACGCCAGTTGGCTCGCCATTTCAAAACGATGGAAGCATTGCAGAACGCTTCGTTGCAGCAGCTGATGGAGGTCGATGGAGTGGGAGAGGTGATAGCCAAGAGCATAGTGGCTTACTTCCACAATCCTGCAAACATGGCGATTGTCAACCGTTTGCGCGACTATGGTCTGCAGATGCAGCTTTCTTCTGAACAGATAGCAAGCGCAACGAACAAACTCGAAGGTAAGAGCATAGTTATCAGCGGTGTCTTCTCCAAGCACAGTCGCGATGAGTACAAGGCTATGATAGAGCAGAACGGAGGCAAGAACGTCGGCTCCATCAGTGGCAAGACTTCCTTCATTCTTGCAGGCGAGAATATGGGACCGTCGAAACTGCAGAAAGCCGAAAAACTGGGCGTGCAGATAATAGACGAGGATACGTTCCTCAGTATGTTAGAGTAATAATGTAGAAACCATACATTCAGAATATGAAAATAGTAATAGGTATAGACGTAGGCATTAGCACTACAAAAATCGTAGGTATCAACGAGGAAGGCGATGTCGTGTCCCCAATCCGAATACGTGCTACCGATCCCGTCACCTCGCTTTATGGCGCATTCGGAAAGTACCTGCACGACAACCACATCCAGTTGCATGATGTAGAGAAAGTGATGCTTACCGGTGTAGGCAGCGCATACATCAACGATCCGGTGTACGGGCTGCCGACAGACAAGGCTGAAGAATTTCTCGCCGACGGTTTGGGTGCTCGTTACGAAACACATCTCGACCGTATGCTCGTCGTCAGCCTTGGCACTGGCACATCCATTGTGAAGTGCGACGGCGACGACATCAAGCATATCGGCGGTATCGGCATCGGCGGCGGTACGTTGCAGGGCTTGTCGCGCCTGCTACTGAAGACCGACGATATAAAACAGGTGGCAGCGTTGGCAGAAGAGGGCGATCTCTCGCATATCAATGTGCTCATCAAGGATATCTGCACAAACCCTCTGCAGGGACTTCCGATGGATGCCATTGCCTCATTGTTCGGCAACGCTAAGATGAATGCCTCTCGCGAAGACATAGCCCTCGGACTAATCTGGATGGTGCTGCAGTCAATTTGTAGCGCAACGATTCTCTCGTCGTTGGGCAGCGGCATAAAGGAGTTTGTGATGATAGGCAATCTTACGCTTCTTCCGCAGGTGCGCCATGTCTTCCCCGCAACCGAACGTCTGTACGGCGTAAAGTTCCGCATACCGCGCTATTCCGAATTCTGCACAGCCATTGGTGCAGCCCTGTCTTACCGCAACGTTCAAAGCACAACGCTTTAATACTCAATGTACGGACCTATCCGTTCAATGTCATGGCTGGAGAATTCTTTCATCAGTTTCAGCTCCGATATCGAACGGATATTTCCGCATAAACGTCTGTAGTCGCTTATAGCGCGAGCTTGATAATAATTCAAGTACGGATGTCGCTTAAGTTGTGACAGCGTCAATTGGTTTATGCGCAATCTACGGATGCTACTCTCGTCAATACTGATGTATTTGACAGCATCCTCTGGGAAACCTTCTATTTCCAGCAACTGCTCCTTACTTACAAAACCGCCCAATTGGTTGCGGTACCTTACAATTTGTCGCGAGTAATAGCTGCCGATACCCGGTATCTTCATCAGTTCCGTAGTATCAGCACCATTTATCTCAATGTGTTCTCCAATGCGTATTTTAGGTGTATAGGCTTTATGTTCCACGTTCGGTGCATTTTCGTCATTATCCGATGCGTATCGGCTGCTGCGTTCGTATCCTCGTTTGTGGTTTCTTACTTCTGCCAGCGAACTCGCAGGCAAGTAGTCCGCACCGATACGTATATACGGCTCCAAACGCTTGTAGTCCTTAACAGTCAGTCCATAGACATATGCAAAGTCCTCCTTGCATTGATACACACCGCCCCTCGCCCTGTACTTATATATATTGCGAACCTGCCAAGAACGCAACCCCAATTGAAGAAGTTGCGTACTGTCCGCAGTGTTCGGGTCGAAGTAAAACAACTTCGACCCTTTGTTCGTCTCTTCCACAGCATAACCTTGCCCGTCAGCACTCTCATGGCTTTCGTCCTTTACCATGGCTGTCTCCTTTCTCTCCTCAATCTTGTTGCTGGTATCATCAGTTAGCGACACCGCACCAAAGAAGATGATTGCAACCAACGCTAAAGAGCATAAGCATATAAAAGTGCGTCTGTCGGCTCTGGTCATATAGAAGAATTCTTTCAGAAACATTGTGGCGTATTATAAATGGGTTAGTCCTCCATCAATTTTCTGTAGCGACCCTTCTTTATTTCTTCATTTCCGAGTCTGCGAGCCTTGTTGATCTCGTAGTCCGAATAACTTCCCTCAAAGAAGAACACCTCGCCGTCACCCTCAAAAGCAAGAATGTGCGTACATATACGGTCGAGGAACCAGCGGTCGTGGCTAATCACTACAGCACAACCAGCGAAACCCTCAAGACCCTCCTCCAGAGCACGCAGCGTGTTTACGTCGATATCGTTAGTCGGCTCGTCGAGCAACAGCACATTGCCCTCCTGCTTCAGTGCCAACGCCAACTGCAGACGGTTGCGTTCACCGCCCGAAAGAGTCTCGCAGAGTTTGCTCTGGTCCGTTCCCGCAAAGTTGAAACGCGAGATGTAGGCACGCGCATTCACATCCCTGCCACCCATACGTATCGTCTCGTTACCCTGCGAAATAGTCTCGTACACCGACTTCTTCGGGTCAATATCCTTATGCTGCTGATCTACGTAAGCCAACTTAACAGTCTCTCCAACCTCAAACGTACCGCTGTCAGCATGTTCCAATCCCATAATCATGCGGAAAAGCGTAGTCTTACCCGCACCGTTCGGACCGATAACACCCACGATGCCGTTAGGCGGAAGCATGAAGTTCAAGTCCTTGAACAGCACCTTCTCGCCGAAAGCCTTCTTCACATGCTGCGCCTCAATCACCTTGTTGCCAAGACGCGGACCGTTCGGGATGAATATCTCCAGCTTCTCCTCACGTTCCTTCTGTTCCTCACCGAGCATCTGCTCGTAAGCATTCAGACGAGCCTTGCCCTTAGCCTGACGAGCCTTCGGAGCCATGTGTGCCCATTCCAACTCACGCTCCAACGCCTTGCGACGCTTCGAAGCCTGCTTCTCCTCCTGCATCATTCTCGTAGTCTTTTGCTCCAACCATGACGAGTAGTTGCCATGCCAAGGAATACCCTCACCACGGTCCAGCTCCAAAATCCATTCGCTCACATCATCCAGGAAGTAGCGGTCGTGAGTCACAGCGATGACCGTACCCTCATACTGCTGCAAGTGCTGCTCCAACCAGTCGATGCTCTCCGCATCCAAATGGTTCGTCGGCTCATCCAGCAACAGCACATCCGGCTTCTGCAGCAGCAGACGGCACAGAGCCACACGGCGACGCTCGCCACCCGAGAGATGCGTAACCGGCAAGTCGCCCTTCGGGCAACGCAGCGCAGCCATCGCACGGTCCAGCTTCGAGTCCATGTTCCATGCGTCCGTCGCGTCAATGATGTCCTGCACCTCCGACTGGCGCTGCATCAGCTTATCCATCTTCTCCGGATCACCATAGTACTCCTCCAGACCAAACTTCTCGTTTATCTCCTCATACTCCTTCAGGGCATCATACGCCTGCTGCACCCCCTCCATAACGTTCTCCTTCACCGTCTTCGCCTCATTCAGCGGTGGGTCCTGCGGCAGATAACCGACCGAGTAGCCCGGACTCCACACCACCTCGCCCTGAGTAGGCTGGTCCAGTCCGGCTATAATCTTCATCAATGTCGACTTACCTGCACCATTCAAACCGATGATACCTATTTTTGCACCATAGAAGAACGAAAGATAAATGTCCTTCAATATCTGTTTACGATTCTGCGGGATGATCTTCGACACCCCAACCATAGAGAAAATAATTTTCTTGTCGTCTACTGTTGCCATTTTTATATAAATAGTTTTTTATCTGTGATTAAATTAAAAGTTATCGAAATATCCCTTTGTGAACATATCGTAGGATAAAGCCTCAAGTTCTTTTAGCGTCATATACTCTATAGCATGTTCTATTTTACGAATTATTTCTTCGCGCTTATAGTCGCTATCGTCATTAAGAGAATGTTGAAAATGACTCATTGTGATAAATAAGATTTAAGGGATGTTCTATAAATTAACTTGTTAACAATTAGAGATTTACTTTGATAT
>ERZ791879.189-NODE-189-length-64187-cov-9.577886_pt1 | contig 64187 bp, 65 predicted proteins | sample MGYA00510162_ERZ791879 | MGnify/ENA primary metagenome ERZ791879 (study PRJEB30046, sample SAMN00792113) | human gut metagenome | study: EMG produced TPA metagenomics assembly of the A metagenome-wide association study of gut microbiota in type 2... | reverse complement strand
TTTCACCTAGAATTTATATAATTGATTCCGTAAAGTTTGCTAAAGTTTTTAAACTCGCTATTCGCTCAAACAGTAAAAACTTCTTTACGCAACTTTACTCCATCAATTATTAAATTCTACGGCTTAATTTCAATGGTCCTTCCAAATTAATATTTCATTTTTTCTTTTTTTCACGTAACTACCTATAACATAACACCTTACAGTTAATGTCTTTTGCTACATGTTATATGACAAGTCGTTAACTAAAAGTATTTTAATCTGGATAAAACAAAACTTTTTAAATTAAAAGATAATTATTCTATCAAAATAATTTATAGCACAGAACATTAACTTTATAGGTATTTCTCTTTTAAATTGCAGAACTAAGCTTTAAAGCTAGTGATAGAGAAAAATTAATGATATAACCGGAAGAAAGTATTATATAATAAGCTTTAGAATTTAATTATTATTGTAATAAAATTAGCGTTAAGAAGCTGAGGTAAGCGATAGCGAACTTCGAAGCTTTAGCTAATTTTATGGAAATAATAATATAAATTCTTAGCGAAATTATATGACTTAATGGAGGTTATATCATTAATTTTCGGCATCACGGCATTAACGCTTTAGTTCGCAATCTATTTCAGTTGTTCGTTAAAAAAAGGAACGCGAAAGCGTTCCTTTTTTATATTATCTTGGATTTTTTACTTGTGCTTGTGCTGCTGCAAGTCTTGCAACTGGTACTCTAAATGGTGAACAAGATACATAGTTTAATCCAACATTATGGCAGAATTCAACTGATGATGGATCTCCACCATGTTCTCCACAAATACCTAACTTAATATTTGGTCTTGTAGCTCTACCCTTTTCTGCAGCAATTTTAACTAATTGGCCTACACCTGTTTGATCAAGCTTAGCAAATGGATCTTGTTCATATATCTTTCTTTCATAATAGTCTGATAAGAATTTAGCAGCATCATCTCTTGAGAATCCAAATGTCATTTGAGTTAAATCATTTGTTCCAAAAGAGAAGAATTCAGCTTCTTTTGCTATCTCATCAGCTGTTATAGCTGCTCTAGGAATTTCAATCATTGTACCAACATGGTAGTCTAATTTAACTCCCTTCTCATCCATAACTTCTTCTGCTGTGCTAACAACTATATCTTTAACGAACTTTAATTCTTTAACCTCACCAACTAATGGAATCATAATTTCTGGAACTATATCATATCCTTTAGCAGTTTTAACTTCTATTGCAGCTTCTATTACTGCTCTAGTTTGCATTTCTGCAATTTCCGGATAAGAAACTGCTAGTCTACATCCTCTATGACCCATCATTGGATTGAATTCATGTAAACTTTCAACTGTAGATTTTAACTCTTCAAAAGTTAATCCCATAGTCTTTGAAAGTTCTGCTATCTCATCATCATTATGAGGTAAGAACTCATGTAGTGGTGGATCTAAGAATCTTATTGTAGCTGGCATTCCTTGAAGTGCTTCATAAATTCCAATAAAATCTTTTCTTTGCATTGGAAGTAATTTTTCAAGGGCTGCTCTTCTTTCCTCTTCATTCTTAGCTACGATCATCTCTCTCATTGCCATTATTCTATCTTCTTCAAAGAACATATGCTCTGTTCTACAAAGTCCTATACCTTCTGCTCCAAATTCAACAGCTTGTTTTGTATCTCTTGGATTATCAGCATTAGTTCTAACATTAAGTTTTCTTATTTCATCTGCCCATCCCATGAATGTTGCAAAATGACCTGAAATCTCTGGAGTAACAGTCTTAATTGCTTCTCCATATACACTTCCTGTAGAACCATCTATTGAAATATAATCATTAGTTGTATAAACTTTACCGTTTGCTTCTAATGTTTTTTCTTCCTCGTTAACCTTCAAATCTCCACATCCAGCTACACAGCAAGTACCCATACCTCTTGCTACAACTGCAGCATGTGAAGTCATTCCTCCTCTAACTGTTAATATACCCTCAGCAGCTATCATACCTTCAATATCCTCAGGAGAAGTCTCAAGTCTTACTAAAACAACTTTTTCACCTTTTTCAGCTCTTTCCTTAGCTTCTTCTGCAGTAAACGCAACTTTACCACAAGCAGCTCCTGGAGATGCTGGAAGCCCCTTAGCTATAACAGTAGCTTTTTTCATCTCTGTTAAATCGAATGTTGGATGTAATAAAGAATCTAATTGCTTAGGTTCAACTTTAAGAATTGCCTCTTCCTTTGTTAACATACCTTCTTCAACTAAATCAACAGCAATTTTTAGAGCAGCTTGAGCTGTTCTCTTACCATTTCTTGTTTGTAAGAAATATAATTTACCTTCCTCAATAGTAAATTCCATATCTTGCATGTCTCTATAATGATTTTCAAGAGTATTAACTATATCTATAAATTGTTTATAGATAGCTGGATTTTGTTCTTCTAATTTAGCTATTGGAAGTGGTGTTCTAATACCAGCAACAACGTCTTCACCTTGTGCATTCATTAAATATTCACCATAAATTTCTTTTTCTCCAGTTGCAGCATTTCTTGAGAATGCAACACCTGTTCCTGAAGTATTTCCTTTATTACCAAATACCATTTCTTGAACATTAACAGCTGTTCCCCATTTACCTGGAATATCATTTAATCTTCTATAAACGATAGCTCTTGGGTTGTCCCATGATCTAAATACAGCTGTAATAGCTTCAGTTAATTGTGCTGTTGGATCTTGTGGGAATTCTTCTCCCTTTTCTTTTTTGTATAATTCTTTATACTTTACAACTAATTCCTTTAAGTCATTCTCATCTAAATCTGTGTCATATTTAACACCTTTTGCTTCCTTTGCTTCATCTATCAAATTTTCAAATAATCTCTTTTCTATTCCCATAACAACATCTGAGAACATTTGAATAAATCTTCTATATGAATCATAAGCAAATCTTGGATTTCCTGTTGATGCTGCAACAGCTTCTACTGCAACATCATTTAAACCAAGATTCAATATTGTATCCATCATACCAGGCATTGAAACTCTTGCTCCTGATCTTACAGAAACTAACAATGGATTTGTGTTGCTTCCAAATTCTTTTCCTGTTATTCTTTCTAATTCTTTAATGTTTGCATGGATTTCTTCTACAACTGAATTTGTAATTTGTTTTCCATCCTCATAATACTTGTTACAAGCTTCAGTTGTAACTATAAATCCTTGAGGAACAGGAATCCCTATTCTAGTCATTTCTGCTAAATTTGCCCCTTTACCTCCAAGAAGGTTTCTCATTGACCCATCACCTTCACTAAAAAGGTAAACATACTTTTTCTTCTCCATCTCAATACTCCTCCGTTCATACAATAATATATACTAACAAGACTCTGTCTCGTAGTTACCCTAGTTACCCTTTAAATTACTCTTAATTTGCTTCTCCAAGATTAACAAATAGTTTTGTTATGTTAGTCTTAGATATTTTGCCAACTATCTTTAAATTAACTTTTCCATTGTCTGATTCGCAGGATTTTTCTACTATCGGTATACTATCAATTTCATGTTCTATTATTTTTTTAGCTAGTGAATATGCACTTTCCTCTGGATATCCATAAATTATATTAGGCATTCTTGTCATGATAACTCCCACCGGAACTCTATGTATATCTGTTCCTCCAATTGCTATCTTAAGAAAATCCTTTCTTGAGGCTGCCCCAACTAAATTCCCATTGTTTTCAACAAACAATGTTCCTACATCATGTAAAAATAAATGAACAATTGCATCATATACAGTAGTATCACCGTTAACGGTTACAGGCTTAGACATAATATCCCCAACCTTTATCTTGGATAGATTTTCCAAGATTTCTCCGTCAATCTTTTTCCCTAAATACACATAACCTACTTTAGGTCTAGCATCTAAAGTACCAGTCATTGTAAGTATTGCTAGGTCTGCTCTTAAAGCAGCTCTTGTAACTCCAAGCTTTTCTGCTATTGCTTCACTTGTTATTGGCTGCTCATTTTTAACTATCTTAATTATTGCCTCTTGTCTTTTTGTAAACTTCAATGCTACCCCTCTTTTCGACTATTAAAGGAATATTCAGACAATTAAGAATATTTTCTATTTACAGTATAATTATAACATTTTCTCATTTTTTGACTATACTTATTTTTTTGAAAAATCCCTCATATCAGCTGAATATTCCCACTCTTCCTTTTTTTTCTAGGCCATATCCTTGTTTTTCTTTTATTTTCTAATTTTTACCATCTTCATCATCAAAATTTACAGTATAAGTAAAAGTATTATTTTCATCATCTTCTTTTTCTTTAAATTTATTAGGCATTTTTATTCCATCTAAATTTACATCTTGAACTTTTTCCTTAACCTTATCTGCAAAATCGCTTGCTTTATCCTTTGCTTCGTTAACAGCAGCTGATATATACTTATTAACAACTTCTACCGTACCATCTGCTTTTGTTATTTCAATTGTAACTTGAGTTACTACCGCTGCTACTACAACAAATGCTAGTATAGGTGGAATTATTACAGCTATAACACCTGCAGCTATTCCAGCATTAACAGGAACATCAACTAACTTTTTACCATCTTTAGTTATTTTGATTCTAGTAACATTCCCTTTATTTATTAAATCTTTTAACCAAACCTTAAACTCATCGATAGTTTCAGATTGTTTAGTTTCATTTACGTTATTATATTTTGATTTTTCTTCAAGTAATATAATTGCATTTAAGACATCTCCATTTGACGCTTCTAATGCCTGTTTTGCTTCTGCATAACTTACTCCAGTTCTTTCTCTTACTTGATCAACTTTTTCCAATGTAATATCCATATTACCTCTACTCCTTTATATAATTTAACATTTCTAAACTTTTTGGCCTTCTTGAATAATTTGAATTTATTATAAATGTTGTTACTTTTTCTATTTGCTTTTTAACTTCTTTATTTACATTTAATCGATAAATTTTATCCATTGGTGTATTATTTAAAAATCTTAAAGCATTATATCCTGCTCTAGAAATGTAAAGGCCATGTTCCTTATTACACTCTACACATACACCGCCAAAGTGTGATAATGAAATATAATCACTTGTTCCTATTGCTTTTTTACAAATACAACATTTATCAAACTCCAACCCATATCCTGTTGCATTTAACAACCTTAATTCAAAAGCTCTTATTAATAATTCATAATCCATAGCATCTGTATTTAACAAGTATAAACAAGTTATAAAATCTCTAAATAACGTCTTATTTACCTCAGCATCTTGTACACATATATCTATTAATTCACAAACATATGAAGAATATGTAAGTTTATCTAAATTATTTAATAATCCCTGAAATGAGTTTATAATTTTTCCTTCTTGAAGGTTATACAAATTTCTGCCTTTAAAAAATATATATTCCCCAAAGCATAGGGGTAAAGTCAAGCTTAAATTTTTACTTTTACTCTTCTTTGCCCCCCTAGCTATAAAGGTTATTTTTCCTAACTCTTCACAATAAGCCCATATAAGTTTATCATTCTCTTTATAATCTATAGCCTTAATTATTATGGCTTTAGTCTTCTCAATAGACAGAATACTCAACTCCTATCTACTTTGTCTTTTTATATCCTAATTCCTTAAGTAAAAGTCCATTATCTCTCCACTCTTTTCTTACTTTTACCCATATCTTTAAATTAACTTTAGCTTTTAAAAATCTTTCTATTTCGTATCTTGCAGTCTCTCCAATTTTCTTTAAAGACGCTCCATTTTTTCCAATTATTATTCCTTTATGTGAGTCTTTTTCACATATTAAATCTACTTCAATGTGATATGTTCCATTTTCTTTTTGTTTCATTTGAATAACATCAACAGCTATTCCATGTGGAATTTCATCTCTTAAATTCTTTAATGTTTTTTCTCTTACTATCTCTGCAACAATAAATCTTTCATTAACGTCTGTAATCATATCCTCTGGATAATATTGTGGTCCCTCTGGCATTTTTTCTACCATTAATTTCACAAGAGTATCTACATTTTTCCCTTTTAATGCTGATATTGGTACTATTTCTGCAAAATCATATTCCTTTGAATACATAGCAAGTGTTTTAGCCACCTTCTCATGACTATTTTCGTCAACTTTATTAACAACCAAGAATACTGGTGCTTTTTGTGTCTTTAATGCTTCTATTATAAATTTATCTCCTCTTCCAATTTCATCACAAGGATTAATTATAAATACAACTAAATCTACTTCTTTTATAGAACTAGTTGCTGCATTAACCATATAGTCTCCTAATTTATTCTTTGGTTTATGTATTCCTGGAGTATCAACAAACACTAATTGATAATCATCTCCAGTTAATATTGTTTGTATGTTGTTTCTTGTAGTTTGCGGTTTATTTGAAACTATTGATAATTTTTCTCCCATTATTTGATTAGTTAATGTTGATTTTCCTACATTTGGTCTTCCTACTATTGTTACAAATCCTGATTTATACATATTAGCCTCCTAGCCTTTTAAGTCTTTTTTTTGAAAAAACACCTGGCAATATTTCTTCAAAAGTTTTTTCTATAATTAATTTTTTTGTATTCTCTTCTCAATTCCTCCATCTAAATAGTATATCACATATAAGTAAAATTCAAAATGTTGATTTAACTTATATTATTAATCTCTATCTATTTATTAAATAGACTCCTACTTAAATTTTTATCATTACTTAATTTTATAATTTAAATATAGTAAAGATTAATAAGGTTAATAATATTCCTAATATTCCTCCTACTATAACTTCAAATACAGTATGAACCTCTGAGTCAACTCTACTTTGAGCAGTAATAAAAGCCATTAGATAAGCTAATATTATACAAATAGGCTTTTCAGTTATTAATGCTATAGCCGTGGAAATAGAAAAAGCTAATGCACTATGTCCACTAGGCATACCACCCTTTAGAGGTGTTCCTTCACCAAAAATAGCTTTTATTATAACAACAGCCAAAACAACTATAACTAACGCTATTAATATCATATATGGTTCTGAATGTTTGATTTTATAAACTACTTCAAATGAAAAGTTAGAAAGTTTATCCCAAAATACAATATATCCTACTAATATTGCATTTATTGCTGTTACAAGTACTGCTCCCGCGGCTGTATTTTTAGCTACCTTTGCTAAAGGATGATAATAATTAGTATTTAAATCTACTGCTGCTTCTACAGCTGTATTAACCAATTCAGCACTTATTACCATTGTAATTGTTATTGCCAATGCCAGAAATTCTGCCTTTGATACATCAAAGAAAAAACAAGCAATTAAAACTCCCATAGATGCTAATATATGAATTTTCATATTCCTTTGAGTTCTTACAGCATCAACTACACCATTAATTGCATGATTAAAGCTCTCTAATAATTTTTTCATCTCCATAAATTACTCACCCTACCTACATTTATCTAGTTATATTTAAATCCCCCAATATTTCCTCTTCTCTTTTTCTCATCCTTTTCTTTTCTTCATCTTCCATATGATCATATCCTAATAAGTGAAGAATAGAATGAACTACTAAGTAGCATACCTCTCTATTAAAGGAATGATTATATTCTATACTTTGCTCTTTTGCTCTTTCTAAAGATAAAACCATATCACCTAATACTAGTTCTTCACCATCTAAATATATCTCATTAAATTTAGTTTCCTTATAAACCTCTTTAAAAACCTTATCTTTAGGATAGTCTAACATAGGAAATGATAGTACATCAGTGGCCTTATCTATTCCTCTAGTTTCTCTATTTATATCTCTTATTTCTTCATTATCTACAAATAAAAGTGATATTTGATAAGGAATATTTACCTCTTCAGCCTTTAAAGCTTTTTCACAAACTTCATTTATAATATTAATAAGTTCCTCATTCACTTCTATTTTATTCTGTCTATTATCAGTATATAGCATAATTTCTCCTTTCATTTTTTCATAATTTAAATTATGTGTATTTTAAATTAGCCTTTATTAATTATAATGCTTTTTTTAAACTTCGCAATTTAGATAAAAAAGGAGGTAGCCCTCCCTTTTTATTCTTTACCCTTTTCTTTCGGATATTCTATTCTATGATGATAAATCCCCTTTAAAACCTTCAAGAAACAACTCTTTATGGTTTCTAAATCTCTAAAAGTTAAATCACATTCATTTAATTGATCTGAATTCAACTTATCTTTTACTATATTATTTACCATATTTTCAATCTTATCGAATGTAGGATCTTGAATAGATCTTACAGCTGCTTCAACACTATCTGCCATCATAATTATAGCAGCTTCTTTGCTTTGAGGTTTAGGACCAGGATATCTAAAGTCTTCTTCTTTTATACTATCTGGATCATCACTATTATTTTTTAAAGTATAATAAAAATATTTAACTAATGTTGTTCCATGATGTTGAATCATCATATCACTTATTGCACTAGGTATATCATATTCTTTAGCTAATTCCAATCCATCTTTAACATGAGATATTATTATAGATGCACTTAAACCTGGCGAAATTTTATCATGGGGATTAACTCCACCTAACTGATTCTCTCCAAAGAAAAAAGGTCTTTTTATCTTACCTGCATCATGGTAATAAGCTCCAACCCTAACTAACATAGGATTAGCTCCAACCTCTTCTGCTGCAACCTCAGCTAAATTTGCAACCATAATACTATGATGATATGTTCCCGGAGCTTCCATTAATAATCTTTTCAATAATGGACTATTAGGATTTGAAAGTTCTAATAATTTCATATTAGTAACTAAACTAAAACTAGATTCTAGAAATGGTAATAACCCCATAGCTAATATTCCTGAAATAAAAGCTCCTAATGCAGCTAAAGCCATATCAAATAATATCTTTTTCACATTATTTGATAGAAGTATTCCACTTGATAAAACTACAATAGAAACAGAAATTGCAACATAAAGAGTTGAATATAATATATCATTTCTTTGGGTAACTTTCTTTAATGAAGTCGAGGCTACAATAGTTCCAACTATACCCACTAAAATAATTTGTGGATCAAAACCTGCTATAACTGCTATAAGCATTAAATTTAAAGAACTAATTATAACCGAAACTTTATAATCTAAAAACACAGTAATAAGTATTGGTGAGCATGCTATCGGAATTAAAAATAACGATACAAATGCAAAAATTCTCGTTGTTACTAATGATAGTAAGTTTAATAATAATATTAAAAATACAAGCTTAGTATTATTCAGAACTTCTTTTTTCTCTTTTTTCAAATACATATACTGCAAAATCAATACAAATAATACGTAAAATGCTATTATTATATAAGTATATATATAATCCTTACTTATTCCTTCTCCTACTAGCCCTAGTTCTGTAAGTATAGTTATTTGTTTTTGTGTAATTGGTTCCCCTTCTTTTACTATAGTTTGATTTTTCTTTATCATAACCTTTGAAACACTTTTTAAGGCTTCCTTAACAGCTTCATCTGTTTTTGTTTGGTCAAAAAAGTAATTAGGCTGTACCTGACTATCACACATATCCTTTAAAATAGCTTCAAGATTACTATCTAAATTCTGGCTTTCTAAATAATCTTCTACAGTAGTCTTTGCTTCTTCTATTTCTTCATTATTTCCTTCTTCTATTTGATTTTCATATGCCTTATCAATTGCTGCTAGTGCTATCCATTGTAATTCTGTATCTTTATCAACAGTCAGATCTAATAATATTTTATATTGACTATCTGAAAGCTTAAAGGCCTCTATCTTTTTTAACTCATTAATTTTATCTTTCTCTTCTATTTCACTACTCTTTAAATTAATTAACTTATCAAAAAATGTTTTTATATTCTGACTTGCTTCAATTTTTACTTCATTTTTTAAAGTAAATTTTTTTTCTACCTTAGCAGCTACTTCTTGTTCCTTTGCATTAGTTGCTTCCTCATCAATAATATCTCTAGGTGCCTTTATATCAACGCTAGCAATATCCCCTTCAATGAAATTATATCTTTTAGGAGTTACTACAGTCATTATTATAAAATAGACTAAGAACGCTGTTACAGTAAATAAAAATATTCTTTTCCATTTATCTTTTTGTGTCTTTTTATCTATACCATTTTTATCTTTCATATTGTTCACCTTCTCATCTTACCCTAATTCTCTAATAGCTTACAGTATCCTCACTTACTATATTTTGTTCTACAACAAACACGACATTTATTAGCATATTTTCTTGATCTTTCATTTCTTTATCAACTAATTTATCAACTATTTTTGCATCTCTACTTAACTCATTTAATAAAGACTTTTCTAAATCATTAACTGCATTTTCTATAGCATCATCTTCTGATAAATTTATATCTTTTTCTACTCTTTCATAATATAACACCTTATTAAATATTTTGCCACTCATTTCTATTTTATCATAATGTTCAAAATCTTTTATAGCCTTTTTTAGATAAATTTTTTTACCAAAAATACTTATATAAATATCACTATCCTTTTCTCCACTTCTCTCAAGTGTAGTTCCATTAACTTTTACATTCATAGATTTCTCATAAAATGTATTGGCTATAACTATTCCTCTTGGTGGTAAAATATATTCTCCTCCTTCACTTCCATCTATTCCTTCTATTACAACATCACCTGCTTTAACTAACTGCCCACTCTTAACTTTTGCTCTACCTGCAAAGGTATATATTCTCTTTACTTCTCCTTCCATAGTAGCAACTAAATTTCCATACTCATAACTCTGTTCTTGTGGCGGATTTATTTTTTCTTCTACTACAACCTTTAAAGTAGATCCCTCAATTCTAACCCTTAACCACAATATTTCAGAACTCATATTTTCTAACTGCTTCTCTACTTCTTTTACATCTATAGATTTTTTTGCAATTCCTGGTTTAATACCTATACTATTTAGTTGCTTTCTTATTTCAAAAGGTGGTATATTTTGTTGAACATCTACCTCTACAGCCCATATGTAAGTAGATAAATAATATATAATACATAAAAATATAAATCCACCAACAACTAATGATAATTTCTTTTTAACATTACCTAAGAAGAATACAATCCCCGCGCTTTTTATAATATTTATTCTGCCACCTAAAGCTTCTACACAATCTTTTACTTCTGCATAATTTAAATAATCAATCTCTAATATTAACGTTGCGAAATCTCTTTTTTTAACTTTATAGACTCTTATGTTCTTTGTCCAAAATAAATTTAATAACTTCTCAGTATTTAATATTTTAATTTCAACTAATATTTTTCCTTTTTTCATCTTATTAAAAGCCATTTTTTATTCACCCCACATACTCAATTGAATCAAAATAACCTTTAATAGTTATAGTTGATGCGGCGATATATAGTATTTCAAATTCACGCCCTTTTATTTCTATTGGTGACATATTTGTATTTATCTTTATCTTTTCTCTCTCAAATAACATTATCCCTTTATGATTTTCTATAGTTACTTCATTTCTTCCTATAACAATAATCTTAGGTACATCCAATATTACATCTTTAGGGAGATCCAGCTTTTCAACTAAAACTTCTTTACCTCTATTAATTTTACTTTCCATAGTTTCTCTCCTTTAAATAATACTCTCTCAATGTACTTTATGATTTTATTTTAAAGAAAATCACAAAAATAAAAAAAGAACTCAATTTACATTGAGTTCTTTTAATTATTTACTATTTAAATACTCTTTAACAATCTGACTAACAAGTTTTCCGTCTGCTTTACCTACAACCTTTGGTCTAACTGCTGACATAAGCTTACCCATGTCTTTCATGTTATCGGCACCCACTTCTGTAGCTGTTTCTTTTACAATTTGTAAAATTTCTTCTTCACTTAATTGCTGAGGAAGGTAACCTAGCAAGATTTCGATCTCAGATTTATTCTGATCAACCAAATCCTGTCTATTTCCCTTTTCAAATTCAAGCATCGCTTCTTTACGTTGCTTGACTTCTTTTGCTAATATTTCTATAACCTTATCGTCCTCAAGCGTAACACCATCGGTTTTTTCTACTAGCAATACAGCAGACTTAGCACTGCTTAATACATTAGCTCTAAATTTATCTTTAGATTTTAATGCTTCTTTCCAGTCCTCTTGTAGTCTTTCTTTTATTGTTGGCATACTTAAATACCTTCTTTCAAAAATTAAAAACTACTTGAATTTTCTCTTTCTTGCAGCTTCTGATTTTTTCTTTCTCTTTACGCTTGGCTTTTCGTAATGTTCTCTCTTTCTAACTTCTGAAAGAACCCCAGCTCTTGCGCATTTTCTCTTAAATCTTCTTAATGCACTTTCTAGTGTTTCGTTTTCTCCAACTTTGATTTCTGACATCTATTATCCCTCCCTCCGCTAGCTCAAATTAGTATCTTTAACTCAGCTACGGGCTTAATAACACATATTGTATTATACAATAATGGTCACAAAAATGTCAATATTATTTATACTATTTTTCTATTAACCCGGTGGCCATTTTAATTCTCTTGCACCTAATATATGAAAATGTATATGATTTACTGTTTGACCTCCATCAGCTCCGCAGTTATTTACAATTCTATAACCTGAATCAGCAATACCTAGTTCCTTTACTATTTTATTTATTATCATGAATATGTGTGAAACTATTTCAGAATTTTCTTTAGTTAATTCATTTGCACTACTAATATGCTCTTTTGGTATTACTAAAAAATGAACTGGTGCTGCTGGACTTATATCATAAAATGCAAGAACCTTATCATCTTCATATATCTTCTTAGATGGAATTTCTCCAGCTATTATTTTGCAAAAAATACAATCTCCCATAAATTCACCTCCTTTAACTGAAACTCCAAATTTTCAATTTGGCTAGTTGAAGTTACACCTTCGACATTTAGGAGAAGGTGTTTCCTTTTCAAAGGCTTTTTTAAACCATACTTGCTATAGCATAATCTTCTACTGCTTCTTCAAGCTTTACATCTACTATTTTACCAGTAATATCTGCTGACATGCAATGTACTATTACTTTTATATAATTTCTTGTATATCCTTCATAGAAATCTGGCTTATCTTTAATTTCTTTTTCTATTAAAACATCCATTACTCTTCCAATGAACTTCTCTGTAAAGGCATGCTCATTTTCATCATTTAACTCTATTAAAGCCTTACTTCTGATATCCTTTATAGTTCCATCTAATTGATTTGGCATATCTGCTGCTTTAGTTCCTTTTCTTGGACTATATTTAAATACATGAGTCTTAGTCAAATGAATTCTTTTTAAGTATTCATAAGTTTCATTAAATTCTTCTTCAGTCTCTCCTGGGAAGCCAACAATTACATCTGTAGAAATTGATACATCTGGCAATGTTTCTCTTAACATATTAACCGCAGCTTCATACTCTTCAGCTGTATATCTTCTATTCATTCTCTTTAATGTTGCATCACAGCCACTTTGAAGCGATAAATGGAAATGTGGGCATAACTTTTTAAACCCTTTAATCTTCTCAATAACTTCTTCAGTGAAGAATGCTGGCTCAATAGATCCAATTCTAATTCTCTCTATTCCCTCTATTTTTTCTATCTCTTCTATTATATTAATTAAATTTATATTGCCTTCTAAGTCTAATCCATATGAAGCAGTATGTATTCCTGAAAGTATAACTTCTTTAAATCCATGAGCTGCTAATTCTTTAACCTCTTCTAAAACCTTATTTGGATCCTTTGAACAAACTGATCCTCTAGCATAAGGTATTGTGCAATATGTACAGAATCTATTACATCCATCTTGAATCTTTAAAAATGCTCTAGTTTTATCTTGATAATCTTCTATTTTTAAATCTTCAAACTTTTTATTTTGTAGTACAGGTTGAACATGTACTTGTGGCTGACCTTCATCCTTTGCCTTGTTAACATAATAAACTACATCACCTTTATTTCTTGTACCTAGGACTACATCTACCCCTGGTATTTCTGAAACTTCTTTAGGTGCCATTTGTGAATAACACCCAACAGCTGCAATTATTGCATCTGGATTAGCTCTTCTTGCCCTACTTATTATTTGTCTTGATTTTTTATCTCCCATATTAGTAACTGTACAAGTATTTATTACATATACATCAGAAAACTCATTAAAATCCACTACTTCGTATCCTTCTCTAATGAACTTTTCCGCCATAGCTTCTGATTCATACACATTAACTCTACAGCCTAATGTAGCAAATGCAACTTTCATTAATCATTTCCTCCTAAATCACTCAGCTCATATTGTATTAAGGATGTTGCAACAAATCCTGCTGTTTCAGTCCTTAATATTCTTTTTCCTAGAGTAACTATATAAGCTCCTTTATCTTTAAGTCTTTCAATTTCATCTTCTTCTATTCCGCCCTCTGGGCCTACAAATATTCCAATATTTTTAATATTATCTATATTATTCTCTTTTCTCAATTCATTAATCAATGTTTTTATACCAAAATTATTTGCATTTTCATATGGAACTATTAATAAATCTAAAGAATTTATTTTCTCTAAAACTTCATCAAACTCAATAGGTTCTAACACCTTAGGAATTATACTTCTTTTACTTTGTTTTGCAGCCTCTAAAGCTATTCTATTTAATCTATCTAACTTTTTAAATTCACCTTTTAATTTAACATCCACTCTATGAGTTATTGTAGGAATGAACTCTGTAATTCCAAGTTCAGTTCCCTTTTGAACTATTAAATCCATCTTTTGAGACTTTGGTAGACCTTGAAATAAATATATATTTACATCACTTTCATTATTTGATTCTAACTCTTCTAATATGTCTATTAAAACTTCTTGTTTAGAAACGGACTTAACTCTTCCTAAATATTCAACACCTTCACAATTGTTTAATGTTACTTTTTCACCTTCAGAAATTCTAAGAACCTTATATATATGCTTTACATCATCACCAATTATTTTAGCTACATCTCCGTTAATTAATTCTTTTGGAGTAAAAAACTTATGCATTATTTCATTCTCTCCTAAAAATTATTTTAATTTTGCAACTATGCAGTTCCATTCACCATCTCTATTTTTTTCAATAACTTCAAATCCAGTAGCTTCAAGTTTTTCACAAACCATATCAACTCTATCATGAATTATTCCTGATGTTATGAAAATTCCACCATCTTTTAAAACTCTCTTAACATCATCTGTTAATATGCATATTATTTCTGCTAATATATTCGCAACAACTATATCAGCCTTCCCATCAATAACTTCAACAAGATTTCCATGAAGTATTTCAATATTATTTAAATTATTATATCCAACATTTTCTATTGAAGATTCAACTGCAACTGGATCTAAATCTACACCAACAGCTAACTTTGCTCCAAGTTTTGCTGCAGCTATAGCCAATATACCTGATCCACATCCAACATCAAATACTGTACTTTCTTCTTTAACATATCTTTCTAAAGCTTGAATGCACATTCTTGTAGTTTCATGTGTTCCTGTTCCAAATGCCATACCTGGATCTAAATCTACAACTAACTCTCCATCTTTAGCTTCATATTCTTCCCATATTGGTTTTACAACTATCTTTTCACCAACTTTTGATGGTTTATAATATTGTTTCCATGTATTAGCCCAATCTTCTTCATGCATTTTTTCATGCTCAACTTTAGCTTCACCTAAATCAAGCCCCATTTCTTTAAGTTCTGTTAATCTTTCATTAACATATTGTAATACATCTTCAATATTATCTTCTTCTGCAAAATAAGCCTTTACAACTGCAACTTTTCCTTTATGCTCTAAAACATTTATATCTGCAAAATCCCATGTTAACGGACCTTGTTCTCTTCCTAAAATATCCTCAGGATCTTCTATTGCAACACCTTTGCAATCTAAGCTATAGAAAATTCCTGATATTGGTTCTAACGCCTCACTTTTAGTTATTACTCTAACTTCTATCCATGTTCCATCCATTATTGAATCATCCTTTCAAATCTTTCTCCTTGACTAATACTATATTTTACACGTATGTTTACATAAAGTCTAGAATAATTTATATACAAAAAGGATAACTACATTTTTACATATAGTTACCCTTAAATAGCTAATTTAAATTGCTATATCTTTATTCTTATTTTTCTTATTCTTATTTTTACCGAAATTAACTTTTCTAAGCATTTTATTATTAGCCATATTATAAGTCACTGTTCCTATAAAAATAAACATTATAGCTAACTGTGGTGCATATAAAGTACAATCTACAATTCCTTGAATAATTATCATTGTATTTACAGATGCAATTAAAGGTAGCATTTTATTATGTTGTTTATATAAACTTACCATATCCTTATACAAATTAAATTTAATATATAGATATATTAAAAACCCTACAACTCCTAAAGTCACCAAAAATGTCAACCATAAATTGTGAGGATGGATTAAAAAAGTAATTATTTTATTATGTAAACTTGGATCATCACTATAAACAAAATTTGATCCCTGTTGCATCATCCCTAAGATTCCCCATCCGGTGATAGGTTTTTTTAATATCATATTTATAGCTCCAATCCAAATACGATATCTTGAATTAAAAGATATTACTAATTCGCCAATAGGTGTTGTATTAGCAATCTTATTCTGAACTATAAAAAATAAAATTGAACTTATTCCTACAGTGATACAAATTGCTATTAATCCTCTTATATCCTTTTTTTCCTTTAGTAAATAGTATACAAATATTGATCCTACTAAAGCAATAAATGCTCCCGTTGATTCAGTTAATAACAAAGCTATTATTATTAATACAATTGAAAAATTATATATTATAGAATCCTTTTTTCTTTTATTAATGCACTTTAAATAAAATATCATTAATATTATACTTCCAAACCAAGCTCCTGCCATGTTAGGATTTCCAAAAGAACTAAAAACTCTATGCTGAGGCATTCCTATCAAAATAAATATTATCTTTTCTATTACTCCTCCAATAGCTGCAATTACGCTTAAATATACTACATACTTAATAACTATATTTATTCTACTTATCTTAACAAAATAATTTTGAGAGAATACATTTAAGCCAAAATATAAAAATAATACAAAAGATGCCAGTAGGGATAATAAATTTTTATTTATAATACCACTAAATACAGAGTATATAAATAATAAAAATAAACCGATATTCCAATAATTTTTTTCTATTTTTAATCTCTTTTTAAATATTAAGTTCACTGCATATACAGCTGGAATTACAGCTGTAAAAGGCGAAAAAACAATCATAATAATAAAATATATCATAATTTACCACCAACATTTTTTATTTACACAACACTGTGTAACTTGCTTTAGTATACACACAATAAAAACTTTATTCAAAAAATTTAACTATCTTTTTATTAAATTTAACATAAATATTTTAATATATACTTAGTATCTCCAATAAATACTTTTATTTATCTAATAACATGACGTTTACATTTATATATCTACTAATAATGTTGTTATAAATTATATATATTTCTAATTTTTCTTTTTATTTGATATTCATTTAAGTTTTTTTGTATTTATAGGCATTTTTATCAACTTATATTTAAAAGATTGTAATATATAATTTTTTATTTCTAATTATATATAGCAATTAAGAATTTAGTTTTTATTCCTTGGGCTGTAAACATTTCTTCATGTTCAGTTGTAACATTCCCTTCAAATCCACTATTATGTAAATCATAAGTAATATATTTAATTTCTAAGTTACTTTCTTTAAAGTACTCAAGTGACTCTTCAAATAATTCATCATCATCTGTCTTGAACCAAATTTCAGCACCTTTTTTTAAGAACTTCTTATATTTTTCAAGTTGTCTTGTGTGTGTTAATCTTCTCTTTTTATGACGCTCTTTTGGCCATGGATTACAGAAATTAATGTATATTCTTTCTATAACATCATTTTCATCTAACATATCATCTATTAATAATATTTCTTGAGACATAAGAGCAACATTGTCTATTTCATGACCAACTTTTTTATATGCTTCTTCAATATTTCTTTTAGCTAAAACTAAAACCTCATCTTTTATATCCACTGTTATATAATTTATATCTGGATTTTCAGACCCATGTACAGCCATAAATGTTCCTTTTCCACAACCTAATTCCATATACATTGGTTTATCATTTCCAAAAAACTCTTTCCATCTACCTTTGTATTCACTTGGCTTCTGTATAAAAAATTTACAACTTTCTAATTCCGGTCTTGCCCAAGGCTTTCTTCTCATTCTCATAACTTTTGTTCACTCCAAATCATTTCTTTAAGTTTATAGATTAATTATACAGATTATTTCTTTTATTTCAACTCTCTATACATCTTTATAACAACTTTTATTTATATAATAAATCCACAATATACATTCTCTTATCCGAAAGATAGTATATTGTGGATAACTTTAACAATTATTAATTCTTATTAGCAGTTATATTTTTCAACTAAAGCCTTAAATTCACTCTCATTACTCTTTATATAATCACAGAAGCTCTTATTAACAGAGTTTAAATTATTAGCTAATTCACAAATAAACATTGGAATATCTTTTCTTGCAATATCTCCATAGCATTTTCCTAATCTTGCTTCTCCCTCTACAAAGCTTCCATCAACATGAATTTCATATGCTTCTTCTACAACATCATTAATTCTCTTTTTCTTTCCTGTAAATCCTATCTCAGCTATTTCATGTACACCACAAGAGTTACCACAACCTGAGAAGTATAATCTAGGTAATAAATCAATATTTGAAACATTTTCTTTAACATAATTTAATGTCTCTCTCAAAATTTCTTGACTTTCACATATACCTATTTGACATGTTGGTACCCCTATGCAAGATACACTATAATCAAATGAAGTTGTTCCTCCAATTGACTTTGTAGCTTCTAATAGCTCTTCAGCTTCTTTTCCATTTAAGTTTCTAAAGTATACACCTTCTGTCATTGATAATCTAATTTCAGGATCATCAAACTTTTCTAATGTTGATATAATAGTTTTTAAATCATTTAGCTTTATTTGACCTCCTACTGGATGTACATAAACACTATATAGTCCAGGTTGCTTTTGTGCAACTAGTCTTGAATCAGTTATATTTGTCTCTATACCAGCTTTAGTATACTTTTTACCTTCTACTGATAACTTGTAACCTTCTTCATTTTTTACTATTTCAACGTATTTTTTATATTCATTTATAAAGCCTTCTTCTCCTAATTTATCAACCATATATCTTACACGAGCTTTAGCTTTATTATCATAATTTCCTTCAGCTTTAAATAATCTAACCATAGCTTCAACATAGTTTAATACTTCACTAGGCTCAATAAGTTCTGGATATATTAATGCAAGTTTAGGGTTTCTTCCTAATCCTCCACCAAGATATACTCTAAAATATTCTTTACCATCCTTATTTACTGCTAAGAAGCCTAAATCTTGTACTGTACAATGTGCTGTATCACTTGAACCATTAGAGAAAGATACTTTTAACTTTCTTGGTAACTTGTAACTAGTTATTCTCTCCATAAAATATTTCCCAGTAGCTACTGCATATGGTGTTGGATCAAATGCTTCTTCTTTATCAACACCTGATAATGGTGATAAAGCAACATTTCTTGGAAAGTTTCCACCTGCTCCTCTTGTATATATATCCTTATCTAACGCTTCCTTCATTAAATCACATATTTCATCTATTGATAAACCGTGATATTGAATTGCTTGACGAGTAGTAAAATGTAATCCACCTAGCTTATACTTTTCTGCCCAATCATATATCATTTTTAGTTGTGGCATAGTTATTATACCTGAAGGCATTCTAAGTCTTAGCATAAACTCTTTTCCACCACGATGAGCATATGCTCCCATTCCACCTGATGCATGCTTAAAGTCCATTACGGACATTTCTCCATTTATAAACTTATGTCCAACTTTTCTAAATTCTTCGATTTCTGGTAAAAGTACTTCTTTTAATTTTTCCATCTTATCACCTCATATTATTGCTACTCTTTTTAATATTCCTACTTATCATAACAAATATTCACTTCTATATTATACTACAATCTACTCTATTTTCTATTAATTAACTATTTAAATATTTAATTATAACCATTAACTTTTTAAATGTTTACCAATTTTTAAAATTTATATCAATTGATTTTTTCTAATTTTTTCTATAAACTATATATAATATACATATCTACAAGGAGTGATTATATGGTACAAGAAAAAAATAAACCACCTTTAGATTCAGAAGTATCTGTTAAAGAAACTTTTAAATCTTTATCCGGTAAAAAGAAAATTGAATTCATATACGATTATTATAAACTTCCTATAATAGGTACTTTGCTTGCTATCATAATTATAAGCTATATGGCATATTCATTTGTCACAAAACAAGATACTTATTGTAATATAACTTATTACGGTTCTACTATTAATACAGATAACTTTAATAAAATTAAAGATATCCTAAATGAAAACATTTTAGGAGATGATAAAAAATCTACTATATTTACAGATAGTCTTTTAATTTCTGCTAATTCAAACTATGGTGATGATCCAACAACAACACAAGCCTTTGCTGTTAAATTGGCTGCTAATGAAATCGATATCCTTTTAGTTGAAAAAAACAACTTTGAATATTTTGCTGCTAACAATATGTTATTAGATTTAAACTCTTTAGAAGGATTTAATTCATTAAATATATCTGAGGATGAATTAGTAACTGCAAAGGATGAAACTGGAAATGATAATTTATATGGTATTAAAGTGGACAATCTAAATTTATTAAAAAATTCTGGTTTTAATAATGAAAATACTATTTTATGTATAGCTATCAGTTCAAATAGACATGAAGAAGTGATTAAAGTATTAAATGAACTTACTAAGTAAAAAAAGATGTTGCACATTTGCAACATCTTTTTTATTTCTTATTAAATAAATCTTTGAAGCCCTTTTTGTGTGTAACTTCTCCATCAACACTTTCTCCACAAGCTTCCATAAATGCTTCTAAGGCCTCTTTTTGTTTAGAATTTAAATTCTTAGGAGTATCAACTATTACTTTTACATATTGATCTCCTCTAGTATTTGAATGAACCTTAGGTACACCCTTACCTTTTAATCTAAACATTGTTCCTGATTGAGTTCCTGCTGGAATAGTATATTTAACATCCCCATCTACTGTTGGAACTGTTATTTCAACACCTAATGCAGCTCTTCCCATTGATATATGAGTTTCTATATAAATATCATTTCCTCTTCTATCAAATTGTTTAGACTTAGCAACATTTATTCTGATATATAAATCTCCTGGAGGTCCATCATTAGAACCATGTTCTCCTTGCCCTCTAAGTGGCATTACATTACCGGTATCAACACCAGCTGGTACATTTACCTTAATCTTTCTAGTCTTTCTTACCTTACCTCTACCACTACAGCTTGAACATGGAGTTTCAACTATAGTTCCTTTTCCTCCACATCTATCACAAGTAGAAGTGCTTACAAAACTTCCAAGAGGAGTTTGTCTTTGAACTCTAACTTGCCCACTTCCGTTACATGTTGGACATGTTTTTGGTGATGTTCCTGGTTCTGCACCAGTACCTCTACAAGATTCACAATTTTCATTTCTATTTATTGTAATTTCTTTTTCTACACCAAATATAGCTTCTTCAAAAGTTAAATTTAAAGTGTATTCTATATCAGCACCTTTTACCGGTCCGTTTCTTCTTCTTGAAGAACCACCACCGCCTCCAAAAAAGCTTTCAAATATATCACCAAAACCTCCCATATCTGAGAAGTCAAAGCCACCAAATCCACCTGCTCCAAATCCACTTCCATCAAAGTCAGCAGTACCAAATTGATCATATCTAGCCTTCTTCTCTGGGTCAGAAAGTACTTGATATGCTTCATTTATATCTTTAAATTTTTCTTCTGCTTCCTTATTACCTTGATTTTTATCAGGATGGTATTTAATAGCTAGCTTTCTAAAGGCTCTTTTTATTTCATCATCACTTGCACCTTTTTCAAGACCAAGTACAGCATAATAGTCTTTATTCGCCATCTATATAGTCACCACCTTATTCATATTTTTCTTAGTCTATATTAACATTTATATATTTTTTCGTAAACACCTAAACTTTTAAAAAGGGAAGACGACTTATGTCTTCCCTACTTATATAGTATATTATTTATCTTCTTTTACTTCAAAATCAGCATCAACTACATTATCATCATGTGCTGCATTTGAATTTCCACCCATATTATTTGGATCAAATCCTGCTCCACCTTGAGCTCCTGCTGCACCTTGAGCATCAGCATACATCTTTGAAGATATAGCATAGAATTCTTGAGTTAATTCTTCTGTAGCCTTCTTAATAGCTTCTAAATCTTCTCCATCTTTAACAGCTTTTAATGCATCTAATTTAGCAGTTATTTTAGCTTTATCATCAGCAGAAATCTTATCACCAAGTTCTTCTAATTGTTTTTCAGTTTGGTAAGTTAATTGATCTGCATTATTCTTAGTTTCTATTGATTCTTTTCTCTTCTTATCTTCTTCAGCAAATCTTTCAGCTTCTTTTACAGCTCTATCTACTTCTTCATCACTTAAGTTAGTTGAAGCAGTAATTGTGATGTTTGCTTCTTTACCAGTTCCTTTATCCATAGCAGATACTTTAACAATACCATTAGCATCTATATCAAAAGTAACTTCGATTTGTGGAATTCCTCTTGGAGCTGGAGCAATACCTGATAAAGTAAATCTACCTAAAGTCTTGTTATCAGCAGCCATTTGTCTTTCACCTTGTACTACGTGAATTTCAACTGATGTTTGACCATCTGCTGCAGTTGAGAATACTTGGCTCTTCTTAGCTGGTATAGTTGTATTTCTTTCGATTAATGGAGTAGCAACTCCTCCTAAAGTTTCAATACCTAATGTTAATGGTGTAACATCTAGTAATAATACGTCTTTAACTTCTCCAGTTAAAACACCTGCTTGAATTGCAGCACCCATAGCTACACATTCATCTGGGTTAACTCCCTTTGAAGGTTCTTTTCCAGTAAAGTTCTTAACAGCTTCTTGAACTGCTGGAATTCTTGTTGATCCACCAACTAATATAACTTTATCTATTTGACTAATTGAAAGTCCTGCATCAGATAATGCTTTCTTCATTGGTTCAATTGATCTTTGAACTAAATCATGAGTTAATTCGTTGAATTTTGCTCTAGTTAAGTTCATATCAATGTGTTTTGGACCTGTTGCATCAGCTGTAATAAATGGTAAGTTGATGTTAGTTTGCATTGATGAAGATAATTCAATCTTAGCTTTTTCAGCAGCTTCTTTTAATCTTTGAACTGCACTCTTATCATTTCTTAAATCAATTCCATATTGAGCTTTAAAGTCATTTGCTATATAATCGATAATCTTTTGGTCAAAGTCATCTCCACCTAAGTGAGTATCTCCATTTGTTGATAATACTTCGAATACTCCATCACCTAATTCAAGGATAGATACGTCGAATGTACCTCCACCTAAGTCATAAACAAATATCTTTTCGTTTTGTTCAGTCTTATCTAATCCATAAGCTAATGAAGCAGCTGTTGGTTCGTTTATTATTCTTAATACTTCTAATCCTGCTATTCTACCAGCATCTTTAGTTGCTTGTCTTTCAGCATCATTAAAGTAAGCTGGAACTGTAATAACAGCTTGAGTTACAGTTTCACCTAAGTAAGCTTCTGCATCAGCTTTTATCTTTTGAAGTATCATTGCTGATATTTCTTGTGGTGAATAAGTTTTATCATCAATCTTAGTTTTGTGATCTGTTCCCATTTCTCTCTTAATTGAGATTATAGTGTGTTCTGGATTTGTAATTGCTTGTCTTTTAGCTATTTGTCCTACTAATCTTTCACCGTTAGCTTGGAATGAAACTACTGATGGAGTAGTTCTAGCACCTTCTGAGTTAGTGATAACTACTGGTTCTCCACCTTCCATAACAGCTACACATGAATTTGTTGTACCTAAATCAATACCTATAATTTTTCCCATAATTTTTTCCTCCTCGAATCACATATCTATTTAAAGATTTTCCTTGATTTGCTATTTTGCTACTGTAACCATTGAGTATCTGATTACTTTTTCGCCTTTTTTGTATCCTTTTTGGTATACTTGAGCAACATCATTAGTATTTAAATTTGCATCTTCAACCACTGAAATTGCTTGATGTACATTAGGGTCAAAACCATTAGTTGTATCTATTTCTTCAACACCTAATTTTTCTAAAGCGTTTAAGAATCCTTTTATTGTCATCTCAACACCTTTTTTAATGTCTTCTACATTACCCTCTACAGCTAAAGCTCTTTCTAAGTTATCTGCTACAGGCAGCACTTCTTTTAATACATCTGTGCAAGCATCTGTATAAATACCTTCTTTTTCTTTTGCTGTTCTTTTTCTATAGTTATCATACTCAGCAGTTAATCTAAGTAATCTATCTTTTAATGCATCTAATTCATTAGAAAGTTTTTTATTTTCATCTTTTAACTTTCTTATCATTGATAAATCATCAGTTTCAGAATACTCTTCTATTATTTCTTCTACTTCTTCATTTTCTGTAGTCTCTGTATTCTCTTCTACTGTATTACCTTCTTCTAGTATTTCTTCATCTCTTAAATCCTTGTTTTCCTCCATCTTTACACCTCATCTCTATTTATTCAATACTCTTGGTCCTTAAGACTTTTATTTAATTCTTTCATTACTTGTGCCATTATAGAAATAACTTTCGAGTAGTTAATTCTCTGTGGACCAATAAGGCCGATACTTCCAATTGGTCTTCCTCCTAAGGAGTACTCTGCTGTTATTACTGAACAGTCCTTAGCTTCTGGAATATAATTTTCATCACCAATTTTAATTGAAATATCACCACTACCTTCTAGTAATTCTATTACACAATCTTTATTACTTATTAATTGAAGTACTTCCTTAGCCTTTTCAATATCGTTATACTCAGGATAATTGAAAAGATTAGTGGCTCCCTCAACAACTAACTCTGATTTTGAACTATTATTTAGACTCTCATATAAAGCTGGAAGCATTGCATTAAATAAATCATCAAATCCTACTAAGTCATTTTTAAGCCTATTAATAACTTCTAAATTAATAGCTTCAATTGTTAAGTTTTTAAGTTTAGAATTTAATACCTCATTAATTCTAATAAGTTCCTCATTACTTGGTACAGCCTTAACTTTAATTCTATGATTTTTTATAACACCACTATCTGTAACTATTAAAGCAATTAAATTCAATTCATCTATTTTTATTAATTGCAATGATCTTATATAACTTCTTTTCATAGAAGGCGTTTGAACTATACAAGTTAAATTTGTTAATTCAGATAATAAAACACAAGCTTCCTTTAAGATAGTATCAACTTCATGCATTGCTGAATTAATTAAATACTCTTTAATTCTTAGTTCTTCATCTTTACTTAGCTTTGGTGTTTCCATTAACTTATCAACATATAATCTGTATCCCTTACTAGATGGTATTCTACCTGCTGATGTGTGAGGCTGTTCTAAATATCCCATTTCCTCTAAATCTGCCATTTCATTTCTTATAGTTGCAGATCCCACACCTAAATCATACTTCTTAGCTATTGTTCTTGAACCAACAGGTTCTCCTGTTACTATATAGTCATTAATAATGGCTTGAAGTATTCTTATTTTTCTTTCATCAATAGCCATTTCATCACCCCTATTGTTAGCACTCATTAAAGTCGAGTGCTAATGACTACATTATCAATATATTCTTATTTGTTTTTTTTGTCAATTTCATATTTCTTTAAATTTTCAACTATTTTTTTATATAATTTGATTCTTTCAGGATTATCTCTTTGCATCTCTAAATTTCTCCTTATTACTTTACTTTTCATTTTTATGATTTATCTAATATAAAATCTGACATTACACTGTTTGATAACTCCATCCCTTTAGCTGTTAAAAACATTTTATTTTCCTCAACAACAAGTAATCCATCCTTTATATTCTTCTCAATGACTTCTTTATATATACTATTTATATCTACACCAAATTTTTTCTTAAACTTTAATAAATCTATGCCTGAAACCATTCTTAATCCCATAAAAACAAACTCTTCCATTTCATCCTCAATGGAATTTTCATACTTATCTATTACTACACTTATATTATTATTTATCTTTTCTATATAATCATTTATATTGCTTATATTTACTAATCTATATCCATCAATATAAGAGCTACTTGCACTTCCAACACCAATATATTCTTCTAATGACCAGTAAACCTTATTATGCTCACATTCCTTTCCAGACAAAGCAAAATTAGAAATTTCATACTGATGATATCCATTAGATTTTAATATATCTTTAGTTAATTTATCCATTACCCTTTCATCATCTTCACTTGGAAGTTCAAGCTTATCTTTTTCGTATAATTTATAAAAAGCGGTTCCTTCTTCAATTATTAGACTATATGCTGAAATATGCTCTGGTTTTAATTCACATATTTTTTCTAAAGTATTCTTCCAATCCTGTATAGTTAAATTAGGAAGACCATACATTAAATCTATATTGATATTGTTGAATCCTACTTTTCTTGCTAAGTTATAGTTTTCTAAAAACTCTTTAAATGTATGTATACGACCAATTTTTTTTAATAACTGATCATTACAAGATTGAAGCCCAAAGCTTATTCTATTTATTCCGTATTTCTTCATTATTTTTAATTTCTCTTCATTTACCGTCCCTGGATTACACTCCATAGAATATTCTAACTTATCTGATAAATTCAATTTAGATACTGCTATAAGAAGTTTTTCAAGCTCCTTTTCTTCAAGATATGAAGGTGTTCCACCTCCAATAAAAATAGTTTTTATTAAATAATTAGAACATTTATCTTCTATTTCCTTAATTAAAGCCTCAACATACTCTTCTCTGAATCTTTCTTTTCCTGCGAATGTTGGGAAATCACAATAAAAACATCTTTGCTTACAAAATGGTATATGTATATATAAACTAACTTCTTTCATTATTTTTCCTCCAAATCTATTTTTTAATTATGAAAAAAGACATTGCAAAAGCAATGTCTTTTTATTAGTCTACTTTAAGAACAGCCATGAATGCTTCTTGTGGTACTTCTACAGATCCCACTTGTCTCATTCTCTTCTTACCTTCTTTTTGCTTTTCAAGAAGCTTCTTCTTTCTTGAAATATCTCCACCGTAACACTTAGCAAGTACGTCTTTTCTCATAGCCTTAACTGTTTCTCTAGCTATAACTTTAGATCCTACTGCTGCTTGAATTGGAACTTCAAACATTTGTCTTGGAATAATTTCTTTAAGCTTTTCAGCAATTCCTCTACCTTTATGGTAAGCTCTTTCCTTAGGAACTATCATTGATAAAGCATCAACTACATCTCCATTTAATAATATATCAAGCTTAACAAGTTCAGTCTTAGTATATCCTTTAAATTCATAATCAAAAGATGCATATCCTCTTGTTCTTGATTTTAAAGTATCAAAGAAGTCATATACAATTTCATTTAATGGCATATCATAGTTAATACAAACTCTTGTAGTTTCTAGATATTCCATATCGATAAATGTTCCTCTTCTCTCTTGGCATAAATCCATTATAGCTCCAACATAATCAGTTGGTGAAATAATAGAAGCTTTAACGACTGGCTCTTCCATATAATCTATTTCAGTTGCTTCTGGTAAATTTGTTGGATTTGTTAAATCTAAAACTTCTCCATTAGTCTTTGTTACTTTATATACAACCGAAGGAGCTGTTGTTATAATATCTAAATTAAATTCTCTTTCTATTCTTTCTTGAATTATTTCCATGTGAAGTAATCCTAAGAATCCACATCTGAAACCAAATCCTAAAGCTATAGATGTTTCAGGTTCAAAATCTAAAGCTGCATCATTTATTTGTAATTTTTCTAATGCTTCTTTTAATTCATCATATTTAGCTCCATCTACTGGATAAATACCTGAGTAAACCATTGGAACTGCCTTTTTGTATCCTGGAAGCGCCTCTGCTGTTGGTCTATCAGACTCTGTTATAGTATCACCAACTCTAGCATCTGCAACATTTTTTATAGATGCAGTTATATATCCAACATCACCAGCTCTTAATTCACTTATAGGCATTAATTTTGGTGTGAAAACTCCAACTTCTGTTACATCATACACTTTATTTGTTGCCATAAGCTTAATTTTAGTTCCTGGCTTAACAATACCATCTTTAATTCTTACATAACAAACAACACCTTTATAACTATCGTAGTAAGAATCAAATATTAAAGCTTTTAACGGAGCTTCTTCATCTCCAGTTGGAGCAGGAACCTTTTCCACTATAGTTTCTAACACTTGTTCTACATTCAATCCAGTTTTAGCTGATATCATAGGTGCATCTTCAGCCTCTATTCCTATAACATCTTCAATTTCTTGTTTTACTTCATCTGGTCTTGCTGAAGCTAAATCTACTTTATTAATTACTGGAGCGATTTCTAAATCGTTATCTAATGCTAAATAACAGTTTGCTAAAGTTTGAGCTTGAATACCTTGTGTAGCATCAACTACTAGTAATGCACCTTCACAAGCAGCTAAACTTCTTGATACCTCATATGTAAAGTCTACGTGTCCTGGTGTATCAATTAAGTTTAATATATATTCTTCTCCATCTTGGCGTCTATATATTAATCTAGCAGCCTGAGACTTAATTGTTATACCTCTTTCTTTTTCGATCTCCATATTATCAAGAACTTGCTCTTCCATTTCTCTTTGTGTAAGAGTCCCTGTAATTTCTAATAATCTATCCGCTAGGGTTGACTTACCGTGGTCTATATGTGCTACGATTGAAAAGTTTCTAATCTTTGATTGTCTATTACTTTGCATATATCTTAACTGCTATTTTATTAAGCAGCTTCTTCACCCCCATATTGTTAAATCAAGCTAAATTATAACATAGAGTATAGAGTAAGTGTCAAGAATATTAACATGGAAATCACATTAAGATTACTAGGATTTTATTAATTATTAATATTTTCAATAAAATCATCTACACTTTTATCAAAATCATTCTTGTCATCCTCATCTGTTTTTACGCTATCTTCATTATATTCACTATTAGTTTTTGTACTTTTATTTATTTTATCATTTATATTTATAAAAGCATTATTTATATATTCTCCAGCAGTCTTTATAGTATTCATAAATAAATTATCACTAGTCAATTTAATTTCCTTATTATATATCTTTACAGTTGCTAAACCATCCTTCTTTTCTCCAACATAAATTTTCACTGTACTATTATCTTTAATGAATTCTTGAAAATCTTCTCCAAACTCCTCACTTACAACTTTAAAGTTATCATCAGTATTCCCCAATGGTGATAAAGATTCTGTATTTATTATATTTATCTTTACAAAGCCTACAATAAGTAAAATCACTGCAAATATAGGTATAAGAATTTTTTTAATAATTTTCAACCTAAAACCTCCTTCTTAGCTAACTTTATAACATATATAGTAATAAAAAAATGAGCTCCTTAGTTATTAGCTATAAGGATGCTCACTTTTCAAACTTTTATTCAATTATTCTTTACCATTTAAATGTTCTGCAATTAACCTAGCTAAATATTTTGCACTTAACTTTGCTTCTTGCGCTGTATTAAGATCTGTTCCAAACTCTGTCAATATACATGCTGGACTTAAATCTTGATTAAAGTTGTTTGATCCACGATTGTATTCATAAAGACCAACTCCATTATTTCCATCTGCAAGCAATCCTGGGAAAAGCTCTTCTGAAGTAGAAATCATGTCACTTACTGCCTCCATCATTTCCGTATAATATGGTGAAGCCTTTGAAGTAACAAACATAATTCTTGCTAAACTTTGCCCATTAATTTCTACCGTGGTTCTATCCTTACTAGGACCACTATTTCTATGCAAATCTATTACTAATTTTAAATTAGGAAATTGATTTAAATAACTTTGCACCGTTGGTCCTGATCTATAATAAGATTGATTATAAGGACTAGTATCGTGTATTGTTTTATCATGAACTACTGATATTCCATATCCTTCTTCTAACTCTTGTGCTAATACATCACCTACACCAACAACACTAAAATCTTCTTCTTCAGTATCTGCTCCAGCTTCCGCATAGCCTTCATGAGTATGAGTATTATAAATTAATACTTCTACATTTGAAGCATCTAATGTTTTCTTAAGTGAAGGATCATAAGCAGCACTAGTTTTATTAAGCTCTGCTAAATCTTCTTCTGTAACTCTAGCAATACTTTCTTCCTTAACAACGTAGGGCTCAAATAAATTAAAGGTTGATTTTGCGCTATTATCTAAATTACCGTTACTATTAACGTTATTTATATTGCTAAAAAAAGCTACTTCATTACCTATTATTCCATAAGTAGTTATCTTATTTAATCCTAAAGCTTCAACTATTACTCTTTTAATAGTAACTTTATTTTCTCTATATGCTGTACTATCATATATTTGTGTTTCAACCACTGGCATGGAGTAATTAAGCAATTGTACATACGCCAATCCACCACGCTCTCTATAATTATTAAGAATACTACCAGCTCTTATAAAAAATATAATCATAAGAGCTAATAGAACTATATATCCTATGCTAATACCACTTTTCTTTCTCTTAACATTATTAGTTTCATTAATCCACTGCATTTTATATACCTCCTCATTCTTTATAAATATATGGGAGGTTTTACATAATTATTAATAAATAATTTTAATTCATAAATTTATTTATCTCTTCCATATCCATATTAGGCTGAACTGCGATATTAATTCCGTTTGCTATTATTTTTGATAAAGATTCAATAACTGTATCAACATCTTTTGGAGTAACCATTAAATCTCCAAATGATGGATTTAATATTTCTCTAATAAGCATATTCTTCTCATTTCTATCTACGCTTTTTAGCATATTATAAAAGTCTTTTCCTTGTTGTGCTTTACTACATAAATCATCTAATAACAAATCCATAGTATCATTTGCTATAGTTGCAGCATCAACAACAGTTGGAACTCCTACAGCTAATACTTTAACCCCTAAACTTTTTTCATTTATTTGCATTCTATGATTTCCAACTCCAGCACCTGGTGAAATTCCTGTATCTCCAATTTGAATAGTTCTGTTTACTCTTTCTAATCTTCTAGATCCTAATGCATCTACGCATATTACTAAATCTGGTTTAATTTTATCAACTAATGATTTTATAACTTCTCCAGTCTCTATTCCTGTAATACCTAAAACTCCAGGTGCTATTGCACATACTGGTCTTACAGAATCATCTATTGCCTCTGGCATTACTTGTTTTAAATGCCTTGTTATCATAATTTTCTCTGTGACCTTTGGTCCAAGTGCATCTGGCGTAACATTCCAATTTCCAAGTCCTACAACTAATACAAGTTTATCCTCAGAAATATCTACAAGTTTTTTCATAACTCTTCCTACTACTAATGATAATTCATCCATTGATTCGCCATCATAAGGGGTAAATTCAGGAAAATCTATAGTTATATAATGACCTTTTGGCTTACCCAATTCTTTTCCGGCCTCATCACTTTCAATAGTTACAGTAGTAATTTTAACCTCGCCTTCCATTTCTTCATCAACTTTAACACCATCAAGCTCTCTTTTATTCTCCTCTGTATATGCCTGCTTTGCTTCAATTGCAAGGTCTGTTCTAACACTTATCATAATATTCCTCCTAAAATTTATTACTCCTCAAATGTATTTTCCCAAATAAGTTTTAATTTCATACTTGAACTTAAAAACTTTAGGTGTTATAATATGATTTGTTGAAAATGAACTCGTACGCAGATTTCCCCAAAAACTGCAGAGGCCCTATAAAATATCAAGGGGGTGAATTGAATGGCAAATATTAAATCAGCACAAAAAAGAATTAAAGTTACTGAAAAGAAAACTTTACAAAACAAAATGGTTAAATCAGCTTTAAAAACTGCTATAAAGAAGTTTGAAGCTGCTGTAGCTGCTAACAATGCTGAAGAAGCTAAAGCTTTATTCGTTAAAGCTACTAAGTCTTTAGACATGGCTGCTCAAAAAGGTGTAGTTCACCAAAACATGGCTGCTAGAAAGAAATCAAGATTAGCTGCAAAATTAAACGCTATGGCGTAATAAATAAGAAGCCGGTGATTTTTCACCGGCTATTATTTTACACTTTTTAAATTATGAAATATTGTTATATTTTTTTATCTATTTTTATTTAATTAAACTTTATTTAAAAATATATCTATTTAACCATAAATGTTTTAAATAACATAAGCTCCATTTCCATTTGCTTTTCTGAAGCAGAAGATTTTAACTTTAATTCACTCTCTACACAAACTCGAATAAGTTCACTTAATTGTTTCACAGTAAATTTAGCTGCTTGATTCATTAATTTTTCACAAACAAATTGAGGTAATCTATATTTAGACATAAAAAAATCTATTCTTTTTCCTTGTACTAAATATACTTTAATTTCATATAATCGTCTAAAATGATTTCCTATAGATGATATTATCAACATATGCTGATCCGCTTTAAACAATAATTCATCTAGCAAATCTAATGCCTTTTCAACCTTTCTAATAGAAATATATTCTACAAGATCAAATATATCATCCTCACTTTTATTTTGAATTAATTTATCAATATCTTCCTTAGTTATTTCTCTTCCGATAGTATAACAATCTAACTTATCAACTTCTCTTTTTATAATATCAAAGTTATTTTGTACCTTATCTGCAAAATATCTTAGTTGTACCTTTCCTATAGTTCTACCTTTCTCTTTAAATAAATCATCAACCTTCTTATAATATCTATCCTTCTTTAATTTATCACAGTGAACTACTTTCACATACTTATCAAGTGTTGTTAGCTTTTTATTTTTCTTAGGCGTATCTCTTTTATCATTAAATAAATAATACATAATAAGAACCGTATGAGATGGTAAGTCTTTAATATATTTTAAAATTTCAGTATAAGTTTTAGCTCCATCTTTATCTGACTTTTCCTTCAAAAAATTAGCCCTATATACTACTACAACCTTCTTATCACCAAAAAAAGGCAATGTTTCACAAGCATTTTCTATATCCTCAAATGTAGTTGTTAGTCCATCTAACTTTATAAGATTTAAATCTAAAAAGTCTTTTTCAACAACCTTATTTATTATAGAATTAACGCTTATCTTTATAAGTTCTTCATCTAAGCCACAAAATATATAACCATTTGATATATCATTTTTCTTTATTTCACCATCTAGTATATCTATATTAATCAATGCCTATTGCCACTCCTAACTAATTATTTATTATCTCATTTTCAAAAATTACAATTTCTTTTATATCACCTTTTCTAAAATCTATTATATCATAGTCATTATTTAAATTTTCATAATTTACGAATAGTAAATATTCATTATTTACTGTCTGTAAAATATAATTTTCACCATATCTTTTTATCTTAATTTCTTTTTCAATAATAATTTCATTAAAATCTTCAGATATATTGCTTGATAAGGAAACTGCCATAAGCTTATTCTCATCAACTTCATCTTTTGTTTGAATAAGCACTCTATTTCCTTTATAACTTATTAAAAGCCCTCCCTCATTATAATATCTTATCTTCGGTAATGGAGAATATATTGCTACTAATATATAAAAAAATATAATTAAAGGATAATATATAAACCTTTTAAACCCTTTTTTATAAAAATAATATGTCATTAATAAAGCTATATAAAAATATGCTACAGTATAATGAAAATACATCAAATCAAGTGACATATTATCAATCTTATACATAATTATATCAATATATTTAATTATATAATGGCATATATACATAATGTAATTAAATATAATTGGAATTTCTACTATAAATATTAATATATTTCCCAAAACCACTAGAACATTTATAAAAGGAATTACAATAATATTTCCAACTATAAAATTCAATGATACTTCATTAAAATATAATATTATAATTGGTAATGTTAATATTTGTGCGCTTAATGAAATTGCAATAGTATTTCTAATAGAATTAGGTAATTTATATAACTTTTTATTTAAGTCCTTGTTAAATAATATTATTCCCAAGGTAGCTAGAAATGAAAGTACAAATCCAAGATTATAAATATAATATGGCTTTTCTAATATCAGTATTATCCCTGCTAAAGATAATGCTGCTATAGGGTTATAATTGCGCTTAACTATTTTCCCAACATTTAATATTACTATCATTATATATGCTCTTACAGCCGGAGCTGATGCCCCTGAAAACAATACATATACCAATGCTAATACCAAACTTAATTTTACGCCTAAAAACCTTCTCAATACACTATATACTAAAACTAAATGCAAACCTGAAATTGAAATAACATGAGATATTCCTAAATTTTTCATTAATTCCTTGTGATCTTCATTTAATTCGCTTTTATATCCAAATGATACTGATGTTATTAATGCAGCTTTTCTTTCTCCTAGCTTACTTTCAATGCTTTCAAATACGTACTTTCTTCTTTTATAAAGCTTATCAATAAAATCAGACTTTAAAATTTTATAATCTTCTATTTTATAATCTCCAATTACTCCAGTGCCTATATTCTTATTTTCAGTAAACTTACCTTTAACTAAAAGTTTATTTCCTACTTCTATTTTCTCATTAACATTAGATAAGCTAACTATTCTTCCATTAATCTCTCCTTTTCCATAATAGTTTTTAACTTCAGTTATTCTTACCTCTTCAATTTCTCTTGGAGTATAATTATAAAAACATATAATATTATTTAATGCTACAATAAAAAATAAAGCTAATATGAACATTATATATTTACCTTTAAAATACATTATAAAAATAAAAAAACTGACAACATAAAAACTTACCAGAATAGTATTCTTGCTATACATTTCATAAGTAAAATATGATAACATAAACACAATAAATATATAGGGTAATGGATTATTAAAGTAATTATTATTCATACTATCCATCTTGGCAACACCTCATTAAATAAGCATTACCAAATTTCTAATATATAAATCACAAACATAAAAAAAAGACTTTACTTAGTTAGTAAAGCCTACAACTATCTACTAGATTATATATAATTAATTACAAAAATTTAATAGCTATAGGTAAATATATGAAAAATCCTATAGTAAATATAATATGAAGCTTCTTATAAAGCTTGTAATTCTTCTTCATTACCATACCAGTTATTCCGATGGCAAGCATAATAACAGAAAATCCTATATACTTTATAAATCCTTCTTCTCCAAATCTATTAATTAATTCTCCTACCATTGCTAGTACTGAGATAGCTCCTAAACTTATATGTGCTTTTAAATATATTTTTCTCTTTACCTTTAATAATTTTAATACATAATAAACTATTAATGATAAACAAAAAAACATAGATGATATTCTTTCCATTTTTACTTATCCCTACTTTCTCTTCTGTAAATTAATACTTTTCATTAAGCCATTTCTCTTCTTGCAGCTTCCATAGCACTCTTTTCTTCTGGAGTAATTGTCTTAACTTTAAATATAAAGTAATATAATTTAATTATTATTAATACTATAATAGTTATTCTCATAGGTAATACATCAACTAATATTAAAGGAAAAGCTAACATAAAATTAACAAAACTTAATAATACAACTTTTTGTTTTAATGTCATAGCTCTTTCTTTAACAAAGCTCTCTAAGTGCTTTTTATAAATATTTGTGTTTGTAAACCATGTATGAAATCTCTCAGAACCTTTTGCAAAACAAAATGATGTTACTAATAAAAATGGTGTTGTTGGTAATATAGGTAATATTACTCCTATAAGCCCTAATCCAAGTGCTATAAACCCTAAAGTTATATAAAAATATTTTTTTGCCTTATTCATGTTTTACTCCCCTTTTAATTAATACTTTTTATATTTCCTAATATTTATCCCTTATTTATTTAACGCATGTCTAACAAGTTCAACTGGATTATAAATAATAAGTCTTGGTCCAGAAAACTTCATTACTTCCTTTACCTTTTCCTTCATATCTTTTTTGTAACAATGAATTGGACATCTTGAACAAGTAGATTTGTTTTCACCAAACTTACAAAAACTAAGTCTTTTATGAGCATACTCTAATAACTCTGAACATTCTTCACATAATTCACCCTTATTATTACCATGCTTCTTTTGACAATATATATCTATCATTAGTTTTATAGTTCTTTTTTCTCTATCTATTCTTCCCATAATGACTGTCCCTCCGAATATATTAATGATAATCATTATCATATACTTTTTTTAACAAAGGCTGTATCAAAACTCATAATTTCATTATGATACAGCCTTTATTTAATTAGCTTAATACTAACTTACTATTTTCAAGCTTATATGTCTTATTACAAACAGCTGTTGTTGACTTTCTATGTGAAATAAGTACTATTGTCTTATCTTCACAATTCTCTTTTATTGATTTTAGTATTTCACCTTCATTTAATGTATCTAAATTACTTGTAGGCTCATCTAATATTAAAACATCACCTTTGCTTAAAAAGGCTCTAGCAAGTCCTATTCTTTGCTTTTCACCTGAAGAAAGATTTCCTCCAAGCTCTCCTACCTTTGTGTCATATCCTTTTGGTAAAGTTTCTATAAACTCATGTATAGATGCCATCTTTGCTGCTTCTATAACTTCTTCTTTTGTAGCCTTTAAATTACCAATCTTTATATTATCTAATATAGATTCATTAAATAAATATGTTTCTTGACTTACTAAAGTCTGACTATTTCTAAGTGATTTAGTATTAACCTCTTTAATATTCTTATTATCAAGATTAATCTTTCCTTCATTTACATCCCAGAATCTCATCATAAGTTTAACAAATGTACTTTTACCTATACCACTTTCACCTATAAGAGCAATCTTATCTCCTCTTTTTATATGAACTGATGTATTATCAAAAATCTTCTCTTTTCTATTTGGATAAGAGAATGTTACATTATCATAAGCTATTGATTCACCATTTATTTTATGTCCATCTGCAACTTCTTCTACATGTGGTTCTTCATCAATTAATTCAAATAATCTTTCTGCACAAGCAAAAGTTTGAAGTAATGTATTTGAAAGGTTACTTAAAGCAACTACAGGTCCAAATGATGATGCTATTATAACTATTCCAACAAGCATCCATGTAAATGATATGTTTCCTATTGAATATTGTGCAAATCCAACTCCAACAAAAGTCAATATTGCAATCATTATAGTTAAATCTGTAATGGCTCTTATTATACCTTCATGCTCTTTAATTTTATCAAGACTTTCATTTATTCTATGTGATTTTGAATTAATTTCATTTAATCTCTCATCACCAGATTTAAATAATAATACTTCTTTTAAACCTCTTAAAGAATCAAGTATATAGTTATTACATTCACCAAACATATTTCTATAAGCAACACCTGCTTCTTTTCCTAAACTAGAAGAAGCATAAGGAATAACGAATCCAACTATTAGGAAGAATATTACTGATAAAATTCCAAACCAAGGATTTATCATAAATAATATTATAGATATAATACTGTTTGTTATTATCGCAATTGATATTGGAGCTATTGTATGAGCATAAAATACTTCTAAAAGCTCTATATCTGAAGTAATTAACGAAATAAGATTTCCCTTTTCTTGTCCTTCTAATTTAGCTGGAGCTAATTTTCTAAGTTTAGCAAATATCTTATCTCTTAATATATAAAGTATTTTAAAGGCAATATAATGCCCTGATAATTGTTCAGCATATCTTAAGAAACCTCTTAAAACTGCTGAAACTATCATAACTACCATAGCACCAGTAAAACTTATAAATGTAATATCACCTATAAATGCCCCTATTGCTATTGCCCCAAAACTTGCTATTGCTATTGCCGCTAAAAATCCTATAACACCCATACTTATAGTTATTGCCATAATTGGAGCTAAAGGTTTTAATTCAACTATTAATCTCTTCATTATTTGGAAGCCTGATCTTCTTTTCATATTAGCAAACCTCCCTTATCATTTCTAATTCATTTTGTTTATTAACCATATCATAGTAGCATGATTCATTTTTCATTAATTCATCATGTGTTCCACTTTCAACTAAAATTCCTTTATTCATAACATAAATATTCTTAGCATTTGTTACATTAGCTAATCTATGAGATATTACTAATATAGTTTTATCTTTAGAAAGCTCATAAATTGCTTCCCAAATACTTTCTTCACTTTCAACATCTATGTTAGAAGTAGCTTCATCAAAAATTATCATTGGTCTATCTGCTAAAATAACTCTTGCTAATGCTAATCTTTGTTTTTGTCCACCAGATAATGCACTACCAGCTTGACCAACATCAGTTAATAATCCATCTTTTAATCCCTTAACAAAATCATATAATCTTGCAGTTTTTAAGGCATTATTAATTTCTTCTTCTGATGCATCTCTCTTAGCCATTAATAAATTATCTAAAATAGTTCCGTTAAATATATAACTATTAGTAGAAACTAAGGCTATATTTCCATAAATATTATCTAATGATACTTTTTCTATATTTTTATCATTAATATTTATTTCTCCATTAGTTACTTTGTGATTATTTAAAATAAGTGATGCAATTGTACTTTTACCTGAACCACTTTCACCTACTATTGCAACTAATCCGCCTGATGTAATTTCCATATTGATATTATTCAATACTTTTCTTTCACCATCATAACTAAAGTCAACATTCTTTAAGCTAACTTTAACATCCTTAAGTTTAATTTCTTCATTAACTTCAATATCTTTTACTCTTTCTTCAGCATCTAAAATACCAAACATTCTATCACTTGCAGCCATACCATTCATTGCTATATGGAAATATGATCCTAGTAATCTAAGAGGTATAAAGAATTCAGATGAAAGTAATATTATTATAAGTAAGCTTCCAACTTGTATTTCTCCATTTTTAAATTGAATTAACGCAACTATAGTTCCAACTGCAGCTCCACCAAAAGCAACTAAATCCATTATAGTTATTGAATTAAGTTGCATACTTAATACTTTCATAGTAATTTTTCTAAACTTTTCAGCTTCAACATTCATTTTTTCATGTCTTTCTTCATCAATATTAAATACCTTTAAAGTAGTTAATCCTTGAAGATTTTCTAAGAAAGTTCCACCTAAATCTGAATAAGACTTCCAGTAATCTTTTAATATTCTTTTAGCTATTTTCATTATAGCTATTATTGATACTGGAATAAGTGGTACACAAAGTATAAATACTAGTGCTGCTTTAAATGATATAAAGCTCATAAAAATAAATAATGTTACTGGAACTAAAAGTGAATAGAAGAATTGAGGTAAATATTTACCAAAGTAAATTTCAAGTTGTTCTATACCTTCAACAGATACTTGTACTACTGCAGAAGTACTTTCAACAGAAGTATATCCAGTTCCTAATCTTAATAACTTTTTATAAATAAGTTCTCTTAATGTTACTCTAGCATTTCCAGATGCCGCATTTGAGAATTTAGCATATAAAATATTACATGAATATCTTGTAGCTAATAAAATTGCTATAATTATAATTCCTGATAATAGCGAAATACTCCCCCATATTTTAAAATTCATCATCGCTACAAAAACATTGTTTCCATTAAGATCTAATCTTTCGCCTATATAAATTTTATTAATAAATTGACCAATTAATATTATAGTTACTATATTACATAGAACTGAAATCCAATTAACCAATATAGTTAATGCTATGTACTTTTTAGAATCTTTACATAGGTTTATTAACCTTTTATTTATCATCATAATATATATTCCTCCTTTGAATCTTTTAATCATTTGAAATATACTTTCAAATGATATTTATTATTATCTAATATAATATAACCTAATTGATAATTATTTTCAACACTTTTATTAATAAATTTTCTATTTTTGTATTATAATTAACTTATAGTACATATTTTAGGAGTAATAATATGAGTAAATTTTCAAGTAAAAATAAGTTAATTGAAAAACAACTAAAACAACTTAATAAAAAGGAAGAAAAATTAATACTAGAAAAGGAGCCTGGTATTATAAAAAATAAATTAGACCCTTTAAAAACAAAAATTGAGGATAAAATTCCTGAAAAACTTCAATCTACTTTAAATATAGCTTTTGAAAAAGGATTTAAAACAGTATTTGATAAAGGTCTAGGTATAATTGAAAAAACCTACAATAAAGAAGATATAAACATGGAATTTGATATAAACTCTTATGCTATAAATAAATATCCAACTAAAAGGAATCTAAAAAAAATTGATAAATCTGCAAATAAAAAAACATTTATAAATAAGTCTGTTAGTGCTATTGAAGGTGGTGCTCTAGGTCTATTAGGAATAGGTATTCCTGATATCCCCATATATATAGGAGTAATTTTAAAGTCTATTTATGAAATTAGCTTAAGCTATGGATTTGATTATAATTTTCCTGAAGAAAGAATTTATATTTTAAATATAATCTGTTCTTCAGTCACTTCTGGTACTGAAAGAAAAATGTATTTTAATAAATTAGATACTATAGCTAATGAAATAGATAACGGTAAATATCATAATTATAATATTGATGAAACATTAAAGGAAACTTCTAATAAAATTTCTACTTATATGTTAACTTCAAAATTTATACAAGGTCTTCCTATAGTAGGAGTTGTTGGTGGAGTTACTAATTTTAAAACATTACATGATATAAGCACTATAGCTAAACTCAAATATAAACAACGATATTTAAATAAACTTTTGCTTTAATAATAAAAGCGTCTAGATATAATCTTAAATTATAATTAGACGCTTTTTTTAATATAACTTCTTCATATATTTATTTTTTAATTTAATACTATTTCCTTAATAAGTGATTCAACTGCATTTAATGTACTTTTATGATTTCTTATAACCCTTATATTTTTCTTATCAGCTTCTCTCTTTGCTGTCAATACAAGCTTATGTGATACTACATCTGTTAATAATATAACTGCATCCGGCATTCCAATTTTATCCTTTAAACCTGTTTCCATTTGAGTGAAAACCTTTGCCTTACAATTATATTTTTTACATACTCTAATATAATCTTTAGTCATTTTATCATGGCCACCAACTATTACTACACTCATTTTTTTCTCTCCTTTTAATTATTGGTTATTACTAACCCTTATTAATTAGAATCATTCTCTTATGCACTAGCTCCTTCATATTCTTGAAATAAATTTCTTATAGAATATGCTACATTATGAGATGAATCTCCTTTTAAAATGTAATTTACAGTATGCTCCTTAACTTTATCATACCTACTGAAAGTTTCCTTTGCCTCTTGTAAATTATTATATACAAGCCAATATCCACAACTTAAACATTTCTTATTTTTACAATTCATAAAATCCATAACATCATTTAATGGAAATCCTAAAAATATGCCTAATTCGTGTGGGCAATTAAACTCCTTATATCTGTTCTTTAACATATATAAATAATTATTTATATCCTCTTTATTTGAATATCCTAATTGCATTAAGAATTTTTTATTATCTTTTCTGAATATATAGTTTGATAATTGCTTTTTATTATATATTAATATAATTAACGCATTACTACATTCCCTTAAATCTATATATTGAATATCAATAGCCTCTAAAAAATCAATTCCGTACTTTATCCATTTTTCATATAAATTCTCTTTGTCTTTTTTTATTGTGATGGTTGCTGATGGTTTAACTCCTGAGATTACCAGAGAGGCATTATAAATTAAAAATTTTTCAATGCACTCTCTATCTCCCATATTAGCAAGACTTTTATAAAATTCAACTTGCTTCAATTTACTTCTATGCCTTTGCTATAGTCATTCCTAATTCAATACACTCTGAAGAGTTATCCTCAGGCTCATATTGAATTATTAATCCATCATCAATTAAAGTACAACCTAAAGATTCCATTCTCTCTTGCCAATCTCTCATCCATTGGCCATCTCCCCATCCATATGATCCGAATAAAGCAACTTTTTTTCCTGAAATTTTAGACGATATTTCTTCTATGAAAGGTTCAAATTCATTTTCTTCTAACACCTCATCCCCCATAGCTGGACACCCAAGTATAACTATTTCTTCATTATCAAATATATCTGCATTTGCATTTGATACATTAATTACCTCTGCATTTTTTCCGCCATTAGCTATACCCTCTGCAATTAAATTTGCCATTTTCTCAGTATTACCAGATGCTGAATAATAAACTATTTTCATATTCTCTCCTCCTAACCAATATTGATATTCATTCTCAATTACTTATTATAATATAGTATTCTCTTTAGTATGTCAATATATAACTTGAAATTTTTTGAAATTATTTTCTATGTGTATCTTTTACTCTTAAGCAAACCTAAATTTTCAATAAACTTAATTTTAGATAAAAATTATGAGCTGTATCAAAATAATCTTTGATACAGCTCATTTCTAAATATTGAAGTAGTTATTTGTGCTTAAATTCTATTTCACTATTGCATAATTTTTTACTAGAGCAGCCAGAACAACCGCATCCACAACCGCCCTTATTATCTTTACTCTTCTTAATCATACTCCATAGAGCTAAAAATAATAAACCAAATACTATTGCTCCAATAATAAATGTAGCCATTTAATCACTTCCTTATTCAAAACAATAATTATGCACTTACTTTTCTACCTTCTTTATTACTTGTAATATCTCTTCCTGATCCAACTGCTAGTGCAATAGCCAATATTGCAATTAATATTGAGATTATAGCTCCCACTACACTACCATTTCCTAATAATAAACTACCAACTTGGTTTATTACTAATGCAACTATATATGCAGTTAATGTTTGGAATCCAACTGTTATCCACATCCATTTCCAAGATCCCATTTCTCTTCTAATTGCACCTATAGCTGCAAAACAAGGGGCATTAAGTATATTAAATGCTATAAATGCTAATCCACTTGCTGCTGTAAACATTGTTCCAATTTGAGTTAGTAATGTTGGTGTATCCTCTGCAGCTTCTGCAATTCCAAATAATACACCAAATGTTCCTACAAGATTTTCTTTAGCTACTAATCCTGTTACAGTTGATACTGCAGATTGCCAATTTCCAAAACCAAGTGGAGCAAATATCGGAGCTATTACTCTACCTATACTTGCTAATATACTATCTTGAGCATCTACCATTTGTAATGTCCAATTAAAAGAACTAGTAAACCAAATTACAGCACAAGCAACAAATATGATAGTTCCTGCTTTTTTAATGAAAGCTTTTGCTCTATCCCACATATGAATTAAAACATTCTTCATACTTGGAATATGATATTGTGGAAGCTCCATAACAAATGGTGCTGCTTCACCTTTAAACATCTTAGTCTTATTTAAAATAATTCCACAAATTATAATCATAAAAATTCCTAAGAAATAGACAACTGGTGCTACCCATGATGATCCACCAAAAATAGATCCTGCAAATAAGGCAATTATAGGCAATTTAGCACTACAAGGAATAAATGTAGTAAGCATTATTGTAAGTCTTCTATCTTTATCATTTTCTATAGTACGTGTTGACATTATTCCTGGAACTCCACAACCAGAACTTATAAGTACAGGTATAAAAGATTTTCCTGATAATCCAAACTTACGTAATATTCTATCCATAATAAATGCTATCCTAGCCATATATCCACAATCTTCTAATAAGGATAATAAAAAGAATAATAACATTATTTGTGGTACAAACCCTAAAACAGCACCTACGCCAGCGATTATTCCATCATTAATTAAACTTTGTAACCAAGGTGCTGTACCTACATTTTCTAAAAAAGTAGCTACATTTTCACCAATTATTTCTCCAAATAAAGTATCATTTGTCCAATCGGTCAATATTGTACCTAATGAACTAACAGCTATATAATATACAGCCCACATAATCAAAGCAAATATAGGTAATGCTAATATACGATTGGTAACTATTTTATCTATTTTATCTGATACAGTATGTTTTGATGTGTTATTTTTCTTAATAACTTTTGAAACAAGTGTTCCAATAAATTCATATCTTTCACCAGTAATAATTCCTTCTGCATCATCATCAAACTCTTCTTCACACTTTACAATAATTGATTCTATTTTTTCCTTAACATCATTATTTAATGTTATTTTATTTATAAAATCACTATCACGTTCAAAAATTTTAATGGCCATCCATTGCTCGTTGCTTCCTGAATAATTAATATTATTACTTCTTATTAAACCCTTAATATCTTCTAGTGCATCTTTTACTTCTTTAGAAAAGTTCATATTAAAGTTGTTACTCTTATTATTTTTAGCTATCTCAATTGCCTTTGCAGCAACATCCTTAGTTCCATCCCCCTTTAATGCACTTGTTTTAACTACTGGGCATCCAAGAATTTTAGATAACTTTTCAATATCAATAATATCTCCTCTTTTTTCTATAATGTCCATCATATTTAATGCTATTACTGTTGGAATGCCTAATTCTAATATTTGAGTTGTTAAATATAAATTTCTTTCAATATTTGATGCATCTATAATATTAATAATTGCATCTGGTTTTTCATCTATCATAAAGTTTCTAGTTACAACTTCTTCTAATGTATATGGTGATAAAGAATATACTCCTGGCAAATCAACTAACTCAACATCATTATATCCTTTAATTTTCCCACTTTTTTTCTCTACGGTTACTCCTGGCCAATTTCCAACATATTGTTTTGCACCTGTAAGGTTATTAAACATAGTTGTTTTACCGCAGTTTGGGTTTCCTGCTAACCCTATTTTTATTGTCATCTTTCTTCCCCCTATATATTTTTTAACTTATAATTACTCAACTAATATCATTTCAGCATCATATTTACGTAATGTTAGTTCATATCCTCTTATATTAACTTCTATAGGATCTCCTAATGGTGCCACCTTTCTAACATAAATTTCACTACCTTTTGTAATTCCCATATCCATTATTCGTCTACGAACAGCACCAGTACCTTCTATCTTTTTAACTTTTACAGTTTGTCCACATTGCACATCTTTTAATGTTGCCATTTCTAATCTCTCCTATACCATTATTCTACTTGCCATACTTTTATCTAAAGCTATTCTAGCTCCTTTAATATTTACTATTAAATTTCCACCCAAATCAGAAACTATTGTAATACCTTCCCCAATAACAAAGCCTAAACTGTTTAAAAACTTTTTTGTTTCAGAATTTCCTGTTATTTTTTTAATTTTAACTTCTTCTCCTACTTGTGATAATATTAATGACATTTCCTTTCACCTCTTATACTGATAATGATTATCATTATTTACACTTTCATTATACTCCTTTATTTGTAAAAGTAAATATATTTTTCTATTAAATATTAATTTTGTATTAATTAGAAGATTATTTTATACAAAAAAATAAGTAACTTAGTATAGAAATATTTTTCTTTACTAAGTTACTTAATAGTCTTTAATCTAAATTTAGATTATTTTAATACAAATGATTGGCAATCTGTACATTCAACAACTGTTGGATTTGCTTCATGAGTACCAACTTGTATTGCATCTAAAGTACAATAATTTTCTGAACAGGCATGATGTTTACATTGTTGTACACTACATTTAATACTTGAATTCTTTTCCATAACTTTCACCTCCATATCTTTAGTACTCTATTATTTTTCCCATAAGAGGTTTTATTATTCTAAAAGATTAATATTAAGATTTTATAAATTCTCTATATGTATTTAAATTTTTTATATTACATTTTAATTATTAATTTATATTATTGTTTTGTTTTTGGATTGAAAATAAGAGCCATCAAATATCCAAAAAAGATTGCTGCTGTAATTCCTCCTGCAGCACCTTCAATACCACCTGTAAATGCTCCTATTAATCCATTTTCTTTTACACCTTTTATAGCTGCTTTTGCTAAACCATTACCAAAACTAGGTAAAGGTATTGTTGCTCCTGCACCTCCAATTTCGATTAATTTATCGTAAATTCCAAATCCTCCAAGAATTGCTCCAAGAGTAACAAAGATAACTAATATTCTAGCTGGAGTTAATTTTGTTGTATCCATTAATATTTGTGCCACAACACATATTAATCCGCCAACAATAAATGCACTTATGTAATCCATAATAAATTCTCACCGACTTTCTATTTATATTCAATAGCTACTGCATGAGCTATTCCTGGTATACTTTCTCCTTGAAGAGATGATGTTGTACTCATTAATGCTCCTGTTGAAACTAATAACAAACTTTTTATTTCTCTTCTCATTAACTTTTTATAAAAGTATCCACATGTTACAACTGCTGAACATCCACAACCACTTCCACCAGCATCAGTCTTTTGCCTTTCATCATCAAATATTAAATCTCCACAATCCACATAATTATCTTTTACATCATAACCATAATCCAATAATAATTTAGTTGTTATTTCCTTTCCTATCTTACCTAAATCTCCAGTTGCAATTACATCGTAATCTTTAGGAGTTCTTCCTGTATCTTTAAAATGATTATAAATTGTATCTACTGCTGCTGGAGCCATTGCAGCTCCCATGTTATTAGCATCCTTTATTCCATAATCCTTTACTAACCCTGTAGTTACATATGTCACTTTAGGAAAATCTCCATTTCTAGCTAAGACCATTGCTCCTGATCCTGTGACTGTCCATTGACATGTGGGGCATCTTTGACTTCCATATTCTAATGGAAATCTAAATTGTCTTTCTGCAGAACTAAAATGTGATGAAGTAGAGGCTACAATATAGTTTCCAAATCCACCATCTAAAAATAATGATGCCATACTTAAAGACTCTGACATTGTAGAACAAGCACCATACAATCCTATAAATGGTATATTTAATTCTCTTGCTGCAAAACTTGATGATGTTATTTGATTTAATAAATCACCTGCAAATAGATAATCTATATTTTCTTCTCTTAAATTTGCATTGCTTATAGCACTTTTTATTGCTGTATACATCATTTCTGATTCTGCTTTTTCAAAACTATCCTTACCTAAAGTATCATCATTTAATATTTGATGAAAATACTCCTTTAAAGGTCCATCACCTTCCTTAGGTCCAACTATAGAATAAGTTGAAATTATTTTAGGCGGATTTTCAAGTTTAATAGTTTGTTTTCCTACCTTTTTATTTTTTATATTCATTGACATTCACTCTCCAATTTAAACAATTCCCATAAGTCCTAAAACATAGTATACTAATCCTATTATTACTGATGTTCCTATTCCATAAACTAATACTGGTCCTGCAATAGTAAACATTTTAGCTGCTACACCAAAAACAAAACCTTCTTTTTTAAATTCTATTGCCGGAGATACCATTGCATTAGAAAATCCTGTAATAGGAACTATAGTACCAGCACCAGCAAAGCTTGCTATCTTATCATAAACTCCTATTCCTGTTAATAATGCACCAATAAATATCATTATTATAGGTAACCAAAGTTTAGCAGTTTCTTCATCTATACCAAATTTTATTAACATATTTAGTATAAACTGTCCTATAGTACATATAGCTCCACCAACTAGAAAAGCTAATAGAATATTTTTAAAATATTTTGGTTTAGGAACCATTTCCTTTGAAATATTTTCAAAATCCTTAATTATTTTCTTTTCTTCCTTAGCCATTTTTCCCATGTATTTACGTCTCCTTTCTTTCATAAATTTATTATTCCTCTTAATTTAAAATTAACTCATATTATTACAACTTTAATTATTATTTTACTTTTAAAAAAAATCTACATTAAATAACTTTTTATTATTTAATGTAGATTTATTTAAAAATTTTATTCTTTTTTAGTTTATACATCTTCTTATGTTCATCCTTCATCTAATTGTTTTCTCATCTCTAAAAGTACCTTTTTCTCTATTCTTGACACTTGCACTTGACTTATACCTAACATTTTGGCAACCTGGATTTGTGTCTTGTCTTTAAAATATCTTAATACAATGATTTGCCTAGATTTAACATCTAAATTGTTTAATGCCTCTTTTAAAGCTATTCTTTCAGTCAAGTTTTTATCTTCTGCTGCATTTTCACTTAACTTATCAATAAGTAATACTGGTGCACCATCATCTTGATGAATTACCTCATAAAGATACTGCATACTTGCAGAAGACTCCAAAGCAAATAATATTTCTTCTTTATTTATACCTGAAAATTCAGCTAATTCCTCTATACTAGGATCTCTATTTAGTTTTTTAGTTAATGCTTCTTTATCAAAATGCAACTTTTTAGCTAAGCTCTTAACATTTCTACTTACCTTTATAATTCCATCATCTCTAAGAAATCTTTTTATTTCTCCAATTATCATTGGAACAGCATAAGTTGAGAACTTAACATTATACTTATTATCAAAATTATTAATTGCTTTAACAAGCCCCATACATCCTATTTGATAAATATCTTCGTAATCATACCCTCTATTTATAAACTTTTTACTTATAGAAGTCACTAAAGGTAAATTTGCTTCTATGAGCCTGTTCATAGCCTCTGTATCTCCAGCTTTGGCTAGGGGTAATAATTCTGAGTTATCCTCATAGCTTAACTTTTCTTTTTTTAGTTTACCCTTTTCCATACCTCTCCCCTCATACGCTAATTAAATTTCTTTGTCATAACAATTCTAGTACCTTTACCCTTTTGACTTTCTACCTCTAAACTATCCATAAAACTTTCCATAACAGTAAATCCCATTCCAGATCTTTCAAGGTCGGGTCTTGAAGTATAAAGAGGCTCTCTAGCTTTATCAACATCATCTATACCTTTACCATAATCCGTAATTATAATGGATACTTCTTTTCCAGAAATTGTAGACTCTATTTTAATTATACCCTTTTCATAATTTTCATAACCATGAATTATAGAATTTGTTACAGCTTCAGAAACAGCTGTTTTAACATCTGCAATTTCTTCAATAGTTGGATCTAATTGAGAAACAAAAGCTGAAACTGCAACTCTAGCAAATCCTTCATTTTGAGATCTACTTTCAAATTCTATACATACTCTATTTTCTTCCATGTTATTAACCCCTCCATTAAATGTTCGCAAGTGCTTCATTGACATTATTATAAACAGTAATTATTTTATAAAGCCCTGATAGTGTAAATACTTTATCTACTCTTTTATTAATATTAGTTATGCATACTTTTCCATCTCTATTCTTAATCTTCTTTAATCTGCCTATAACAACACCTATACCCGAACTATCCATAAATGTTACTTCTTTAAAATCCATTATAACTTTTTTTATGTTATCTCTCTCTATTCTATCATCTATCTTTACTCTAACTTCTTCTGCACTATGATGATCTAATTCTCCAACAAGAGTAACGACTAATTTATCATCAACTTTATTAAATTTCAAAAACATAATAATCAACTCTAAAAATAAATAATTAGAGCACCCTCCCATCTTCCTTCTTTTTCCATAATTTTAACATAATATTTGTTTTGTCGTCAATGCATTTTTTACCTTTTTATGGATATAAAGTAAATATAATTAAATTAATAGTAATTTAGAGCTAAATAATTAAGTTTTTTGAATATTTCTTACTTTATTAAATGAAAAAACACATTCTTCTAAACGTAGAATGTGTTTTTTCAAATTGCTTAATATATACAAGCATCTTTAAATTTTAATTCTTTATTTAATTTAAAATATTACTTTACAATATTTATTTATCTTTTTCTTTGCCCTTATACTTTTCTAATTCCTTTTGTAGAGTTTTATAAAATTCTTCTATATCTTCACCTTCATCTAATAAAAGCACTTCAATTGCATCATTTAAATTATTCATTGTATATATATGAAATTTACCTTCTTGAACTGCTTTTTCTACTTCAAATTTTAATATTATTTCATCTTTATTTCCTTCTGGAATTAATACCCCTTTTTCTTCTACTGTATCTAACATACTACAAACCTTAAAGAATCCCTCAATCTTTTCATTAGCTCCACCAATTGGTTGAACATCACCAAATTGATTAATAGATCCTGTTACTGCGATATTTTGCTTTATTCCTTTCTTACTTAAAGCAGAAAGAATACTTATAATCTCTGCAACAGAAGCACTATCGCCCTCTACCATTCCATATGTCTGTTCAAAGCTTAAATGAAAATCTACAGGTATATTCTCATAAGGATTTAACAAGTTTGTTAATAATCCTCTAAGTATACTTATTGATTTTTCATGAATCTTTCCACTTAAATTACTTTCTTTTTGTATATCAATAATTCTTCCTGAACCTTTACATGCAACACAACTAATTCTCATAGGCTTTCCAAAGGTACAATATCCACTATCAAGTACAGCTAATGCATTTATTGCTCCTATTTTTCTACCATTAACAGAAATTAATATTTTATTATCCTCATACATGCTCATTATTTCATTTTCTATTAATTCCTCTTCATATGCAACATCTAAAATATCCTGTTTAGTTATTATCATACTCTTTCTTTCTTTTGCCGAGTTATTAGCTAGTACCAATATTTTATCTATGGAATCATCTTCTGCAAGTATTCTATTTCTACTACTACTTTTCCTACATAAATATTTTAATATTTCACTCATAGCTTCATCATTAAGATTAAATAGCTCGTTCTTTCTAACCTTATTCTCAATCATATTCTTTAATTCAATTACTGAATCATTATTAACTTTTACTATAGGTGAAAATTCTGCTCTTAATGGGAATAACTTTTTAAAGTCTTCATCAGAATTATATAAAAGATCATAAGTTTCATAATCTCCTATTAAAATCACCTTAAACTTTACTGGAATAGGTTTCGGCTTTAATCCATTTATATTTATAAATTCTAAATAGCTTTTATTAGTATCAAATGATACTTTATTTGAAAGTAAAATTTTCTTTAAATAATAATAACTTAATGTATTTACAGCCAATGAACTTAATCTTAGAATAAGACACCCTTCGTTTGCTTTTAAAATTGAACCTGCACTTATTAAAGAAATATTAGTTGTATACATTCCATTGTGATTTTCATATTCTATTAATCCTATTAAATTATTTAAATTAGGATCCTCTTCAAATATTACAGGTGGAGAAGAGTTATTTGTATTATCTACAATTACTCTAACATCATATTTATTTAATATTTCATATATTTCACTTTCATCCTCTTCTATGCTCATTGTATAACAATCAATTAAATCTTCCTCTATACAAGTAAATAACCTTTCTAAATATTCATATGAATCATCGTCTGTTATAAATTCTAAAAGTGCTTCATCCTTTTCGTCTTCCATTTGAGTAGCTAAAAACTTTGAATATATTTTTTTTAATTTCTTTATTGATTTAACTTCAATATCCTTTAGCTCTTCTAAAATACTTTCGGCTTTCTTTTTCAAATTACCTGCTTTAGCTACTATAACATTTTTATTTTCATCTTCTAAATCATCGTACTCTTTTTCTGTCATAGCTTCATCGCCACTCAAAGGTATAAATGCAAATCCTTTACTAGTAGCCTTAACTTCAAACCCCTCTTCTTTCGCCATTTTAGTTAATTCATTTATATAACTATTTCTTTTATTTTGAATATCTTCTACTAAATAATCCTTCTCATCATTACTAGAATCACCATAAAAGTCGTCTACGGCTTCTAAGTAACAATTTTTTATATCATCAACAGTTTCCTTTAATTTTTTTCCTTTTCCATTTGCAACAAAAATTGCTTCAGGCCTGTTAACATCCTCCAATGTAACATAACATATATCCCTTGGCGCTTCTAAGTCTTTATACTTTTTCTCTATAAAAGTTGTTAGATCCTTTAATTTATCCTTTGAGAAGGTATCTATTAAATAAAGATTATATCCCTCTTTATCTATATTAATTGCCCTCTCAACCTTTTTATAGGCATCATTAAACTCTTTAATACCCTTTGTACCTTTATCAACATCAGTATCTGTTACCTCTAGTTTAAACATTATTTCTGATGGAGTTAACTCTCTTTTCATAACCCTCCTATCTAAGGCTAGAAACTACTAACATAAGTCGTCTCCCCTTTTTTTACAATGATATATATTATATTAATATTCTTATATTATGAATTTAGGCAATATTTTTTAAAAAGTATGCTATATTCTTAAATATAATAAAAAGGAAGCATATATATGCTTCCTTTTTATTATATTTATTTTAATAATTTGAATTTGATTTTGTTCCTTCACAAATAGCAATTGAAGCTGATGCTCCTATTCTAGTTGCTCCATTTTCAATCATAGCTAAAGCATCTTCTCTGCTTCTAACTCCACCAGATGCTTTTACTCCCATATCTGGTCCAACAGTTTCTCTCATTAATTTAATATCAGCTGCTGTTGCTCCACCAGTTGAGAATCCAGTTGATGTCTTAACAAAATCAGCACCAGCTTCTTTTGATAATTGACAAGCTATAACTTTTTCCTCATCTGTTAAAAGGCAAGTTTCTATTATTACTTTTGTTAAAGCTTTATCTTTAGCTGCTTCAACAACTGCCTTTATATCATTTTTAACGTACTCTAAGTCTCTTTCCTTTAACTTACCTACGTTAATAACCATATCAACTTCTGTAGCTCCCTTTGCAATAACATCTTTTGTTTCAAAGGCTTTAACTTCTGTAGTAGTTGCTCCTAAAGGAAATCCTATTACAGTACAAACTTCAACATCAGTTCCTTCTAATGCAGTAGCTGCTACTGGAACCATTGATGGATTTATGCAAACTGAAGCAAAGTTATATTCTACAGCTTCTTTACAAAGTTTTAAAACTTCCTTTTCAGTTGCTTCTGGTTTTAATATTGTGTGGTCAATCATTCTAGCTATTTGTGCTTTATCCATTATAATACCTCCATTTATTTTGAAATTTTTCTTAAGTAGCCCTTATCTATTATAATTGATGTATCATTTATTGGAAAGATTTTTATAAACCATTTTATACAATTATTTTTAACTTTTTATCTAAAATAATTTTAGCTGCTCTACTTTTTCTTCCTTTATACTAGATACCGTAATTCCAATTAATCTTATAGTTCCTATAAAATTCTCGTCTTTAACAATTTCCTCTGCTACCTTATAGATAGTTGTAAAATCATTAGTATAATAGGTTAAGCTTCTACTTCTTGTATGATTTTCAAAACTACTAGTTTTATATTTAAAAGTTATAGTTTTTATATATACATTCTTTCTTTTTAAATCTTCACTTATTTCTAAACAAAAATTTCTTACATAATGAAGAATTTCCTGAATATCTTCAGTATCAAACTTTAATGTATTTTCTCTACCATAGGATTTTCTATCTCTATTAACTGTAACTTCTCTATTGTCAATTCCTCGTATTCTTTCATATATATCTATTCCATACTTTCCAAAATACTCTATAAAAAATTCCTTTGGTAATTCATATAAATCCTCTACCTTAAACATTCCCATATTATTTAACTTTCTAACAGACTTTTCACCTAAACCATAAATTTTAGATATTGGTAATGGTTTTAATATATCTGGAAGCATATTTTCAGTTATTATCTTTATTCCATTTGGTTTATTCCAATCAGATGCTAACTTTGCCAAAAATTTATTATAAGATATACCAATGGATAAAGTTAAACCAACTTCTTCACGTACTCTCTTTTTTATATAATTAGCAGCCTCTAATCCATCATTAAACTTTCCTTCACTTAAATCTAAATAAGCCTCATCTATTGAAAGTGGCTCAATAACTGGAGTTACCTCCCTAAAAATTTCAAATATTCTATTAGAAATTTCCTTATATCTATAATATCTTACTTTTAAATATATACCATGTGGACAAAGTCTTTGTGCAATAAAAATAGGCATTGCTGATCTAACTCCAAACTTTCTAGCTTCATAAGAACAAGTGGATACAACACCTCTTTCACTAACTCCACCAACTATTACAGGTTTTCCCTTAAATTTAGGATTGTCTGCTTGTTCAACTGATGCAAAAAATGCATCCATATCCACATGTAAAATTATTTTTTCCATTATTTCACCTAATATACTACTTCCTCAAAAATACCTTTATTTTTGCTATTAATAAAAGAGAGTACCCCTTGTGCTAATAATTCATCAATATATCTCTTTTTATCAGACATTGTACAAAAAGCTACAATCACTATAGCAATTATAGTTCTAAATCCTTTATCTATATAATATTCATATTCTCCCTCTTCATCACATAAATATTCAATAACACCTTCAACTATATCCACATTTCTTCTTGGATTATAGTTTGCAACAACTCCAAGCAATGGTAGAAATTGATTTGCTATTTTTATGTTCCTCTTTTTAAGATATAACATAAATTCCATAGTTCTATACATTTCACCTGATGAACCATTTAAAATAATTGCATTAGCTAAACCTTGTACACCATTTTTTGATCTTATGTGTGAATTTGAAATATGATCAAAAATATTCTCTATAAAATCATCTACAGTTTCTGCTTGAATATTATTAATAACCCATAAAGTACAAAGTAAATAATCATCCTCATTAGTTATATTATTATACTTCTCTTTAAGTATTATATATAACTCTTTTATATCTTTTATTATATCCTTTTTTTCTTTATATCTACAGTATTTACTAATTGTAAAGGCTGTTAAAGCTAAATATGAACCTGACGAAAATCCTTCTTCCTCTAATATTTCCATAGTTTCGTACATATCTTCTATTAATTCTTCTTCTTTTTCATTATCAACCGTTGCTATTAATAGTGAAAGTATATTTAAAGTATCTCCCCTAAATGGAGACATTATTGTTGTTGATGCTTTAATATTTTTTCTAATTTCTTTAACTCTTTCAACTGGTATTTCCTTTTCATAGTGTGAAAAAACTAATGATGCAAAGTGATTTATTATATCTCCATCATTTCTTAACTCTTCTTTTGCCAACCTATAGTTATCAACCGTCATTTGTATTCTGTCAACCAGAAACTTGTCCATCTATTTACATCTCCCCATAAATTTAAAATTATTTAAAAACCTGTATTAAAACTCAACTAATGTAATTAATACTAAATTATAATTCTACACACTTATTATACTATGAATTTATGTCATTTTAATAACATTTTATATGTTATTTTCTAGTAAATATCCATATTATATTCCAGTATATAGTTGAGTTTTTTGTCATTTATTGCTAATATAATTATTAAGGTTAACTTTTAACTTTGTTTACATTAAGGGGGCAAAAAAATGAATACTATAGTAACAAAATTTGGAGGTAGTTCTCTTGCAGATTCTATCCACTTTAAAAAAGTAAAAAATATTATTGAGGGCAATTCTGATAGAAAGTATGTTGTTCCCTCAGCACCTGGAAAAAGATTTTCTAAGGACTTTAAGGTAACAGATTTACTTTATCTATGTCATGCACATGTAAAATCTAGTATTCCTTTAGATGATGTATTTAAGTTAATATCAGATAGGTATCATACTATAGTTACTGAATTAAATTTAAATTTAAACTTAGATTATTATCTAAACATAATAAAATCTGATATAGAAAATGGGGCATCTGCAGATTATACTGCAAGTAGAGGTGAATATCTTAATGGAATAATCCTTGCAAACTACTTAAATATTGATTTCATTGATGCAAAAGATGTAATTAAATTTAATAAATATGGAACTTTAAATATTAAAGAAACTTATGCTTTACTTAAAGATAAGCTTTCTCAACATGAACGTGCTGTTATCCCTGGATTTTATGGTTCTGATGAAAATGGAGAAATAGTAACTTTTTCTAGAGGTGGCTCTGATGTAACAGGTGCATTAGTTGCCGCAAGTATAAATGCAAATCTTTATGAAAACTGGACTGATGTTTCTGGCTTTCTAATGGCAGATCCTAGAATAGTTAGTAATCCTAAAAAAATTAAAACTATAACTTACGGAGAACTTAGGGAATTATCATATATGGGAGCTTCTGTTTTACATGAAGATGCTGTTTTTCCTGTGAGAACTTCTGGAATTCCAATTAATATTAGAAATACTAATGAGCCTGAGGATGAAGGAACACTAATAGTAAAAAATGAAACTAAACACGAAAATACTATTACCGGTGTTGCTGGTAAGCAAAATTTTACTGTTTTATCTATAGAAAAATCTATGATGAACTCTGAACTTGGATTCTGTAGAAAAGTTCTTACTGTTTTAGAACACCATGGTGTATCTTTTGAAAATATGCCATCTGGTATTGATACTGTAAGTGTGGTTATTTCTGACTCTAACTTAAAAAATAAAACTGAAATTATTGTTGAAGAAATTAAACGTTCTTGTAATCCTGATTCTGTAGTTGTATACCCTAATATGGCTTTAATTGCCACTGTAGGTACAGGTATGGCTTATAGCAAAGGTGTAGCCGCTAGAATATTTAATGCTCTTGCTGAGGCTGATATTAATATAAGAATGATTGACCAGGGCTCAAGTGAGATAAATGTTTTAGTTGGAATTGAAAATGATGACTTTGAAAAAGGGATAAATGCTATATACAAAGCGTTTAACTAGTGACAAGTTTTAAGTGACAAGTTTCAAGTTAAGAAATAAATTCAGCTAAGGCTGAATTTTAAAAATATATTTAAAAAACTCCCTAAGGAGTTTCAACCATAACTTGCTACTTGTCACTTATCCCTATCTTACTCCCAGCTTTTCCATATTTCAGGTTGATTTCCAACTGTAGCTTCTTTGCCATTTCTAACAATTGGTGTAGTATACAATGATGGATTTTTTAACAACATACCTTCTCTAGTTTCTGCTCCTCTTATTTTATCCATATTTAACTTCTTATAATCTTTTGAATTTTTATTTATTAAATTTTCTAGTCCTACAGCTTTTTTAACGCTTTGAAGCTCACCCTTACTTAATGCCTTTTCTTTCAAGTCTATAAATTGATATTGTATTCTTCTTTCTTTGAAAAACCTTTCAGCCTTCTTAGTATCACTACATTTTTTTGTCCCAAATATTTGTATATTCATTTTTATTCCTTTCATACTTTAAATAATGATTATTATATCATAAATTTAACTTTTATTATTCTAATAATATATAACTTTATATAAAGCAGATATATTTATAATCTAAAATGAGCCATATCAAAAATTATTTTGATACAGCTCAATTCTAGTATTTCTCACTTATTCATATTAATTAGTAACTTCTTTATACTCTCTGCTTACTAAAGCATACATCTTTTCTGCATTATTCATACAATTAATAACTATACTATTAAAATATAAATCTTTACTAATTACTCCATAATCCTTAGCCTTCTTTGACATAATTTGATCTACAGTTAACTCATTACTTTCTAATGTTAGATGAATTCTATTTAAAATAATTTCTATATTATCTAATACCTCATTTATACTTCTATCTTCTTGTAAAATCTCATTATTATTAACAACTATATATGAAATCTGCTGAATTTCATGTATAAGTTGCTTGTTTATCTCTAATAAATTATTATAGAAAGATTCTTCATATTCATTTTTCTTTTTGTAATTTTTAATATCCAAATTTATTTGATTTGATCTTATTAGTAACTCCTTTAAGTATGTACTATCAAATTCATTTCTATTTTCTAAAGCCTTTCTAAGCATTAATACCATTTCTCTATCTATTGTAATTAGTTTTGTTACATTTAGCTTAAATTCGTAACTACTCTTATTAGGTAAAATATACTTATTTGCTAATATTGAAATAACAGCTGCAATAAATATATATGCTACTCTAAGCTCTATTGCTTCATTTCTATCCATTGCTAAAGTAGCTAAAGTAAGTCCATAACAAGTAGTATATGAAGTCATAATCCATGTTGATGGTACTACTGAATACATACATATTGTCATTAAAACTATTATTATAATATGAGCATTAGCTGTATGGAATATACTAAGTAATAAGAATGTTAATATAGATCCTAGAATTGTGCCTAGAATACGATTATTAATTCTCTCTGCACTATCCTCATAAAAAGGAGTAACCATTAAGAAAGCACTCATAGGAATCCAATAAGAATGATTCAATCCTGTTAATCTAGATATTAAGAATGTTGTTGTTAATACAAAAGATAACCTTAATGCAAAACGTAATTGAAACATATCTAATTTAAGGTTATACTTAATTCCACGTATTTTATGTGCTATTTTAGGTATTCTCCAATTATCTTTTATATTATCAAAATTTGTTATAGTCATATTTGAAAGAGCTACTCTTAAAATATTAATAATATATGCTATATCATATTCTACTTTCTTATTTGTAAAATATTGTTTATCTATAAAATTATCTAATAATCTTATTAAATCTGTATTATTTTTTTCATTCATGTCTTCTGATATCTTTTTTAATAATTTATTTAATTCATTTAAATATAAAATATCACTATCATTTAATTTATCAGAATTCTTATGGATAGTTTTTATGACATACTGAAATTTTTGAAATACTAACATAAAATAATAGTTATTTGAACCAAAACTATCTACTAAATACTTATAATTTCTACTTGAGTATATAAGATTATTTAATTTGTAAATTATCCTATTAAGCTCATCTATATCATTTTTCAACTTTTCCTTTTGAACTATCTTATTTATTTGCTTAGATAAGTTTAACAATCCATTTTCCGCTAATTCATAACTATTTTTATATCTATCCTTTAATGAATTTATAAATAATCCTAAAGTTATAAGTACCATACTAAAGATTAAGGCTGAAAATCTTTTAGGTAAATGTGAAAACTCAATAGGACTTAGTTGCAAGAATACAAATGCCATTACATACACAAAATATCCTTTAGGTGTAAAACTATCTGTATATAAATAAACTATAATAGTTGGTAAAATAAGGTTAATAAGTACACATAACACTATATTTAGATTCGCAATATAGGAAAAAATTGATATTAATAATATCATAGAAAATATTTTTAATAACCTTTTTAAATTAAATTCCTCTTTTGATTTAATTATAAATAAAAGTACTAAAAAGGGTACTACTATAACTTCAGTTACTCCAAATATTTTTAAAAGAGAAAAAAATAAAATAATGGCCATAATTATAGTAGGTAGTCCATCTATAAATCCATCTTTCATTTTCACAAACTGCTTTTTTACTACTTCCACTTGTAAATTCACCTCTATAATATTTATACTTCCCTATATCAATATATTCTTTTCATAGATGATTGTCAATATTTGTCCGTTATGGCTTGCTTTGTTAAATATTTAAAATTTTTCTCTTATGTCCCCATTGAAATTAAAACTTATTTACCCATTTACAGAAAAATCATCCCCTTTAGTATTATTCTTTTATCCTTCCTAAAGCAACTCCCTTAAGTTAAACAACCTATCAAATTCATTTTTTGCAAATTGACGTATATTTTCTTCAAAAACTTCATATTTTTCTAGAAACTCAGTTCCTTCTTTCGTTAAATATGTTTTACCACCATTTTTACCACCATGCTTTCTTTCTACTACTTCATAACCTAATTGTTTTTCCATATAATTTATCATATTCCACGCCTTACTATAAGATAATGCCATTTGCCTACATGCATTTCTTACAGAATGTGTATCTTGAATTAAAAATAAAAGCAATTTTGTTCTTGAATCAAAAAATAAAGATTCTTTTTCAATACTTATTTTAATAAAAGAATGCATAATATCATCATTATGTTTTTCTAAAAGGTTGTCCAATCTATTAATATCATCTGTATTATGTAAAATACCCTCATCTTCTACATCTACCCATTTTCTTTCAACTCCTATTTTCTGAATAGCTCCTCGCATTCCCATGTCTCCATCATATTCAAGAATTTCAGGAATTAATTCAGAAGCTATTAAAATTGGATGCCCAGATTTTCCATTATAAGAGGGAGAAACAACCTTTTCATTGTAATTCAACATATTTTCTATAGTCCTTGAAGTAAACATTGGAATATTAGCAGGATTAAATATAATCTGATCACATTTATCTTTTAAATAATTCAATCCTATTTTTGCATAATCAAACATTTGAGAATTTTCATAGTTTTCATTTTTTAAAAATATAACTCCGAAGCTAGCAAGATCACGTTCAATTTCATAAGATTCATAACCAGTAACAACTACAATAGGATAAACCCCAGCTCTTTGAAAAGTTAAAACTATTCTTTTTATTACAGAAATAGATCCAACCTTTAATAATGGTTCAGATTTATCACTTTCAAATATTTTTCTAACAGCAGCAATTACTCCTCCTGTTACTTTCTTTTTATTAGTTAGCATATGTACACTTCCTACCCCTAATATATTTTAATTTAATTAAATCTAATATATATTTTACATAAATCATATTATAAGCTCAATATTTGTAAAATTTTATTAATATTAACAAATAAAATTTTAATAAAAAACTAAAAAATTTCTCTCCTGTTCACTCCAAAAATATCTCGAAAATTTTTAACTTCCTCTTCACTCCTTCTCATCTTCTATTTTTCCTGCCCTAACGCAAAAAGAGCCCCATACAAAATCATTACAATTTCATATGAGACTCTATTTTTCGGAACTATTTTATAAAGTTCGGAACTTTTTTATAAGTAAACATAGTAGCTAATAAATACTTATTAGCTACAGAAATAAGGATAAATTTTATTACTATACAGATAATAATTTATACCTCCTCAAGTTTACTTTTAATGTACAAAATAAATCCTTAATAAAATTAAATACTACTCTCACATATAAGCTCACATTTAAAATATAATTCTATCAATTTTTCATATCTTGAATTATTCATAATATTTCAATAATATTTCTTAAATATATTTACTAAAATTGAAACTTATATATCTAAGAGTTTAATCTTAATACAATTATTTTTTTCTGGAAACTATTATATATCTGTGTTCAATACTTTCTACATATCCCTTAGCATTTATATCTTCATTTAATTTACATAGTTCCTCAAAGCAATTCTCTACAGAGAAATTAGGAAATTCCCATTCAATAATTTTAGCAAAATAAACAATTGCCCCAATATCTTTAAAACGTAAATAAGGGAAATATTCATTAGCATATAAAATTTCAAATAAGTTGTTTTCTAATTTTTTTAGGTTATTATCTAAAGTATTATCTGAATATAATGGCTTAAAGCCTTTTATTAATGCCTTAGATAATATTTCATTATTCTTTCCACCTACTTGTTGAGTAATAAAAATTCCATTAGCCTTCAGTATTCTCCTTACTTCATTAATATCAAAAGACTCATGTCTATTAATAATTATGTCAAAAGTATTATCTTCAAAAGGTAATTGAGAATCATTAAAAACCTGTTTCACTTCAATTCCAAGTGGTTCTAATTTTTGTTTGCATAATTCAACATTAGGTGTCCACATTTCTGTAACAGATGTATTATTATAAGGATGATTAAGTGATAATAAAAATTCTCCGCCTCCGGTACCCATATCTAATAATTTATAATCTGGTCTTAAATATTTCTTTAATATCTCTTCATAGTTCCAAGGTAGTTCTTCATCATCCCATCTATTTTCTAAATAAGAGAAATCCCACCCCTTAAATGTAGCCTGTTCTTCTTTTTTCCATACTTCTTTTAATTTACTATAATTCATAACTGTCCCTCTTCTCATATATTTTTTAATTAATAGAAAATTGGTGCAGTTTACTGATAGTATATATAAATTTATTCTTGGTACAATCTACTATCAGCTATTATAACTGCACCAAGTAGTTAATTCGTTCTTTTCCCATCTTGAGATTTCACCCACCTTCAAATTCAAAATTTGTCTATTAGTTATATAATAAGTAATTCACATAAGTTTAAAATTGCTCTATGAATCTAAGTAACAAATTGAAATTTGTAGGGTAATTATAAGTGTTAAAATTATAATCAACACTTTAATACCTTACAATTTTATATTTTTAATATAGAGCGATAATACATCAGCTAGCTTCTCTATTTTTTTATAATCTATCAATTCTGGAGTATCTTTTTCATTTAAAATAAACTCTGAAATACCCTGTTGACATATATGAATATTTGCATAACCATTTTCCTCAAATGCAAAATAATCACTTACTCCCATATTTTGCTCAAAAGCCATTTTAGCTTTTTCAGTAGGATAATCATCAACAAAATCTATATTATTATTATTGAAAATCTCCTTAATGCCTGAATATAATATTTGTGACTCACTAATTCTACTTAAATTTTTCAAGCCTAAAGGATTAGAATTATATGAATCTTTCATTCCAACACAGTCAATATTTATATTAAAAACACTTTGATATTGTAGTTGTTCAAGCTTCGCAACAAAATCTCTACTACCTGAAAAAAGAGCCATTTCTCCATTAGTCATTAGAAAAATAACATCATAATTAAGAGATTCTTTTTTCGATGTATCTTTTAATAATTTAGCTATTTCAAGAACAGTAGCAACACCTGATGCATTATCAACAGCTCCATTAAACCAAGCATCAAAATGAGCTGTTAAAATAATTGCAGTACTATTGTCATTTCCACTAATCTTACCAACAACGTTGTTAAGATTTATATTATCACAAGAAAAATTATCTAAATATGATTTACCCAAAACAAATTCTAAATTTAATTGTTTATACAACTCATTAATATATTCAGTTGCTTTTTGGTTTCCTTTTTTATTATATTCCCTATCTTCAACTTCTTCTGAACAAAGGTATTCAAGCACTTCGCTAACTGTAAATTTTTCGGTGAGACTTTCTTCTTGAACAATATTATCACTTACACCCTTACTTTCGTCTTGCTCTACAGTATTATAATTACAACCACATAATAAAAATATACTTAGTACTAGAAGCAATAAACTTATTTTTTTTATTTTAATCATCTTAGCCCCCTATTAATTTAATATTACAAATAAATATATATGTTAAATTCTATGTGTAAATATTAATTATTATTCTTTCATTTTAAATCTCTCTATAATCTTCTGTTTATTCTTATATTTTTATAATTTAAGAGGTAAATTCTAATTATCGAGTAATTTAAAAATTAAACTAACTCCTCTTATATTAAAATTATTCGTATTTATAATAACTTCATATTCCAAGCAAGTATACCGAATACTCCACCTACAGTTAAGCATAATAATAACCAGCCTGTTTTATTAAAATTTATACTTGTTTTTTTATCCATAACAAATCACCTCTCAATATAATACAATTACAACTTAGTTTCTAAGTTTAATTATATTATAATATTACATTCTTTATAATTATTTATAAATTTTTGCATAATTAATTTCTTGTATAAAAGCTTTTTTTCTAAACACTATATTTAAATACTAATTAATATACACTAAAAATGATATCTTTCTAATTTACCTCTTGATAATTAAATAGAGTCTAATAAAAAAAGAGCTAACATTAGCTCTTTTTTTATCTAAAACATTCTATTTCATTTTTGTTGACTTTAATCAGATTTTCAATCTCTTCATTTTTTAGTCCAAGTAAAATGGCAAATTGAATATTTATATTTCTTATATTAAAAAGTTCATCTTCTAAAACTTCAATTCTTTTACTTAATTTTCTTATCCTATTATCTATATTATTTACTTGTTCTACACTCATTATAATATACTCCTTTTCTGAAACTAACTTTTATTTAACTATAGCTTTTGTAAAAGGAATATTTTTATACATATTTAACCCATTATTTTAGTTTTCCAATTATATTAAGTGTTTATACATTATATAGTCAATATTTTAAAATAATATTTTTTAGTCAAATTTCTGTTTAAAACTGATGTTGATAATAAAAAGCATAAAAGTGGATAAATTTATTCTTTTTAATTTTTAGTATTTTAAAGAATAGTGTTGATAAAATAACTTTTTTAGGAGAACTTCATTTTGAAATTCACAATACTTTAAAATTATTCATTCTTTACTGCTCAAATTTTGTATTTCTACTAATATTTTAATAAATTACTCTTTAATATATTTAAGCTTTTTTATTTGAGTAATAATTTTATTTGCACAAAAAATACTAGTAAAA
>ERZ791879.188-NODE-188-length-64387-cov-19.080147_pt1 | contig 64387 bp, 62 predicted proteins | sample MGYA00510162_ERZ791879 | MGnify/ENA primary metagenome ERZ791879 (study PRJEB30046, sample SAMN00792113) | human gut metagenome | study: EMG produced TPA metagenomics assembly of the A metagenome-wide association study of gut microbiota in type 2... | reverse complement strand
AATGGAACAGCCAGCAGAAATGACAGGAAAATCCCTGATCGTAAAATAAGATCTTCTTAAAGACATCTTGAAAGAAGCAAGATAAGAGGATATAATAAGAATAACAGCAAAGGCGCTTGTGAGAAATCACAGGCGCCTTTTTGAAGTTCAAGTAAATATATAGATTGTTTAAGCATTATAAAAAATGCTATAATGATAATCAAGTAAGAAGAGTCGTCAGAGAGGAGTGAAACATTATGGATGTATACGAAAAATTAGAAGAATTACAGGAAAAAGCTCTGCATGATGAAACAATGAAACAGGCTTTATTAGCAACAAGAACAGAAAAGGAACCAATCATAGCTTTTTGTAAGAAATGCCAGGAGTTTGGTTATGAGATCTATCCAATGGAATTGATCAACGCAGGAGAAGAATTTTATGCAACAATGCGAAGAAGTACGAATGGTGGCGGAGAGAATTCTCCAAAACTAAGCGGTGAAGATGATATGTATGAACTGTTTATGGTAGCAATCGAGAGAGGAACACAGTTTTAAATAATAACAACTTTGCAACTTGACGAAACATCAAAAATCTGTTAGAATACCACACAGTGTAAAAATTAGATATGATAGGGTGTTGTAATGATAGTATTACAATGCTACGGTTCGGACATCCATAATCCATTATATATTTTAAGGATTATGGATGTTTTTTGTCATTGAAACAAATAAAATGGTATCAATTGAAAGGAAATTTAAAAATTTATGGAAAATTATTTATTTGAAAAAATGCCGGTACCAAAGGCATATATGAAACTGGCCTTACCAGTTGTATTAAGTATGATCGTATCACTTGTATACAACATGGTAGATACTTATTTTATCGCACTGACTGGTGTACAGGAACTGGTCGCTGGAGTATCACTAGTAGCGCCAATGTTTACCTTAATGATCGCATTTGGAGATATCTTTGGCCTTGGTGGAAGTTCTGTGATTTCAAGATTATTAGGAGAGAAGAAAGATAATGAAGCCAAGAAAACATGTGCGTTCTGTATCTGGGTTTCTCTTGTATTTGGATTATGCATCAGTGCAATCTTATTATTATTCCGCACACAAATTCTTGGATTATTAGGAGTCAGCAAGGTTACATATGAATATGCCAATGCCTATTACACATGGATCGCGATCGGAGCAGTATCCATCATTTTCAGTATGGTGCCAAGCAACATTCTAAGAACGGAAGGATTGGCAGTTCAGTCAATGGCAGGATCTATTATTGGCTCCATTGTAAATATCATCTTTGATCCAATCTTTATCTTTGGATTAAATCAAGGGGCAGCAGGAGCAGCGATGGCAACAGTTCTTGGAAATATCATTGCGGATATTTACTATGTCTATGCAGTGATCAAGAAATCAAAGAGACTGACATGTTCCCCATCCCATATGAAGATCACAGGAAGAAGAGTCAAAGATATCTTAATGATCGGAATTCCAGCATCGATCACAAATATCATGCAGACCTTTATGATGGTCATGACAAATAATTTCTTACTCCCATATGGAACAGACAAAGTTGCAGCCATGGGAATCGCATTAAAGGTTAATATGATTACAGCCTTAGTACTCGTAGGATTTGCATTCGGAGGACAGCCGCTAGTTGGATATAATTATGGAGCGAAAAATGAAAAAAGATTAAAAAATATCTTGAAATTTGCTTATCTTTTTGAAATTGGATTAGGATTATTATTTACGATCATCATGTGCATTTTCGCACCACAGATCATCAAAGTATTTATGGATAAACCAGATATCATAACAAATGGAGCTATGATGTTAAGATTCCAACAGATGGGAATGATATTTATGTCAGTTACCTTGATTTCAACTTGTGTGTGTCAGGCGGTGGGAAATGCAGGAGGAGCTTTTGTACTGTCCATTAGCAGACAGGGAGTGATCTATGTATTGGCACTTTTGATCATGTCAAATGTATTTGGATATACAGGAGTTTTGGTATCACAGGCATGCTCAGATGTGGTAACAGCATTGATCGCAGTGGGGATTATGTTAAGGATTATGAAAAAACTTATAAAGAACTAAAAAATATAAATTAACAGATGATTTTGTCAGACTTATTACTAACTTGTATTATTCATACTTTTATGATAGGATAAAAAAATATGAATTGTTCCAGTGATGGAACTGATCATTGGGTGTATTTTAATTGTATTGCTACTAAATTATGTTTCTCGTAATGATATGAGAAACAAAAAGGAAAAAGCCAATGCCAATGCAATGACTTACTCTGAAAGAATTGCAGAGGATATTAATTCAGGAATTACGATTACAAATTGTATGAAGCAGATCATTATCAGCGAAGATGGCAGATGTGATAAATTTTCTAAGATTGCCAAAAAATCTCATGGATGGTTCCATTCAGAGTATTCAACTGGCACCAAACGGGATAGTCACAGAGATTTATCCCGAAAGAGGAAATGAAGCATGATGGCATTGTTTTTCAAGGACCATTTGGCTTAAAGCAAGGTGGAAAAGGAATTGCAGTACGAAATCCAGTTTATATTGAAAGGAATGGGAAAAAAGAATTCTGGGGATTTACGATTGCAGGAGATACATGGAAACTGCAGGTAATGCCTGAAAAGGGCTGGGGGAACAAGCGTATGTTGTTGTTTCTATTATGTGGTGGAAGCATTGTCTTATTGCTACTGATAGGACTAACGGTTGCGGTTATGGTACTAGAAGAAAGACGAAAACATTTTCCGAAAAATGCGGTGATCGCACGAAATGGTGGAGATGAGTTTTGCCTTCTGTTGCCGAATCAGACTTGTGAATCAATACATGACAAGTTCAAAGAGTTTACAAGATCAGAAAAGAAATTCTGTGGATGCAAAGATATGGATGAGTTTTTTGCTTATACCAAACAAAAATTCTGCAATCTCATCAACAAACAGGAACAAACAGAAGTAGAAGAAAGTATCTGGAAACAGATTAATGCAAATGGCGGACAAGAGAATGATTATGTCAAATTTTCACTTGTCAGAAAAGATGGAACTCAGGTAACAGTATTTGATCATGGAAAAATTGTTGAAAATATCTATTATGGAAGGGTATTTTATGTACTACTGTTAAATGAAAAGTAGATTCATTTACATTATGACAAAAAATCAGAATGTCATATATAAAATTTTTAATTATGTAAAAAGAGCGGTGCCTAGCATCGCTCTAATTTATATCCACAGATTCTTCATTTAATTTTTCTTATCATTCGATTCAAATAGTGCAGATACAATATTCCAAAAGGATTTTTATAATTATCCTGCCAAGGCTTGTGTTTTCTACAAAAATGTAGAACGGATGTATTTTGCATGATCCAGTTTAAATTGTTTTTACCAGTACTGCGGATCAGATATTTTGGGTAATTGCGTACATCATAATTCCAGATGACATCATTTACAGGCATGGTATACTTTCCATACAAAATATTGAATACATCCTGATCAGGCAGGATCAATTCTTTTTCATGTTGACGGACACAGTCAAAGATATCGTTTGAAGTAATTAGTTTTCTAGCAGTGTTTAAATCAATGAGCAAGACATCAGAGTTGAAGTATTCATGTTCCGTATCAAGACGTACTTGATTGATAATAAGAATATCAGGATCAAGATAAAGGATTCGATCTAATTCTTTTGGTAAGATCAACGGAGAGAGTAAGCGATAATACATTTCTTTTGGATAACGTTTGTTTGTTGGTGCATTATCAAAGAGAGATGCATCCACGGAAATCGGTTTTAAATCCGCACCAAACTCAGAACAATAATTTTTAAGTTCATCTAATTTTTCGGTTGGCATTGTGCTATGCAGTAAATAGATCGTCACATCAGTTTCGCCTGGGTTATTTGTAAAAAAGAATATAATAGCACCTTACATGGTAGCAGATAATTTTTATCAAGGGTAAGCAATAAATTCATAAAATAACTAAGACCTCCTTATTTTGAATAATATTTTAAAATTGTAAAGATATTTTCAAATGTAAACTATTTTATAAATCAAGATGTTACAGAGAAAGAAACGGTTATCTGTAGTTTTGAATAGTTGAAAAAATATGATTTTTGTATATGAAAAAGATTGGAAAAAACATATAGAATAAACAAAAAACTGACAAACTTGATGTGATTAAACGATTCACAGGTTTATCAGTTTTTTTATTTATAACGAATTTCTGAAACAGATTAAATCAGATCCATCTTATCCCAAAGAATATTACCATTTGCGTCCAGATATTCTTCGTCTACATGAACAGCTTCGACTTTTCCAATAAATAATTCATGAGTACCAGGCATGATACTGTTAACAACGCTGCATTCGATGCTTACAGGACAATCTGTAAGAATTGGAGCATCTACATAGTCTGCATTTTCCCACTGAATCTTGGCTTTTTGGAATTTATCTTTATCTCTTCCAGATGCAGAACCGAGATAATTATATTCTTTCTGATAACTTTTCTTAGGAAAATTGATTACAAAACATCTAGATTCTTTTACCATATGATGAGAATACCTGGTAGGAGTGATACCTGTCACGACCATAACAGGGTCAAGGCTTGCATTGGCAACAAAACCGACATAAAGCATTATTATTGCCTTCCTTATCTCTGCATGAAACAATGGTATGAGGAAATGGCTGGATACAAAGTGCTGTATTTGATGTTAATTTTTTCATTAAAAGAACCGCACGTTCCATTCGTTTTTCAAGTAAGATTTCTGTAAATGTTCTTCCAGTTTCCTTATGCAAAAGAGAAGAAATATAATTTGGACGATAAGAAAAATGAGCAGCAATATCCTTTAAAGTGACAACATCAGAATGATCATCCATATAATCTATGATCTGTCTGGCAAGATCTATATATTTTTCACGCATAATGAGCACTCCTTTTCTTTTAGGTATTTTTATTATAAATGGTGATATTAGAAAATACCACTTAAATTATTAAGAAACTATAGTGACAAGGAATTGATTTCTTTATAAAATAGAAGTAATTATAAAAACTTTGGAGATTTCTTATGACATAAAGGAGAATATATATGAATAGTATTTTTCATCATGTAAGTATAAGAAAATATAAAAATCAGCCAGTAGAAAAAGAGAAAATTCTTCGGATATTAAAAGCTGGTATGCAGTCCCCAAGTGCATGCAATCAGCAACCATGGGAATTTTATGTAGTAACAAATAAAGAAAAGAGGAAGCATTACAGGTCGCTTTTTGCTAGGAAGTGTTGAAAAGGAGGCGTACAGAAAATGATTTTGTATTTCAGTGCAACAGGAAACGGAAAATATATTTCAGAACAGATTGCGAAGAAAACAGATGAAACAAGCATGTCTATCGTAGACTGCATCCTCTGGAGAAAGAAATTCAAAATCTTGAAGAAAGGTACAAAATAAGCGATAATAACTTTGAAGAAAAGTACATTTCATGCTATAGAAAGGAGCAAGACAATAATGTTTAGACTAAACAACGAAACACAAATTCCAGAAATCGGATTAGGTGTCTATAAAATGGAAGTCGGAAAAGAAATGAACGATGCAGTCAAATATGCTTATCAAAGTGGATACCGCCTATACGACACCGCACAGATGTATAAAAATGAACAGGCATTAGGAGATGCCTTAAAAGAAAATAAAATTCCAAGAGAAGATATCTTTCTGATCAGCAAAGTTAATAATTGTAACCAAGGTTATGAAAAAACAATCAGCAGTTTTAAAGAATCCTTACAAAAGCTGCAGACAGAATATCTCGATGCATTTTTAGTACATTGGCCAGGACAAGACAAAGCTAGAATGCTTGGTACATGGAAAGCAATGGAACATCTATACAAAAAAGGCAAGGTAAAAAGTATCGGTGTCTGCAACTTTGAAATCAGTCAGTTAACTTATCTTTTAGAACACTATGAGATCAAACCAATGATCGATCAGATAGAACATACACCGCTCATGCACGATGAAAAACTGATTAGTTTCTGTAAAGAAAACGATATTCAGATCATGGCATGGGGACCTTTATTAAGAGGAAATCTTGAGAACAAAAAGATGGAGGAAATCGCAGAAAAATATAATAAAACAACTGCACAATTATTGTTAAGATGGAATATTCAGCAGGGAATCATCCCAATTCCAAAATCCAAAAATGAGCAGAGATTACAGCATAATATTGATGTTTTTGATTTTGAGATTACAAAAGAAGATATGGAAGAGTTAAATCATATGAATGAAAATCACAGGACAAGTTTTGATCCGTTGACATTTGATTTCTAACATTTCGTGGAGGTTTATTTTATATGGTAAATACTTTAAAACTGCCAGTAGGAATCGATAGTTTTGAAAAAAATCAGAAAGAATCGATTTTATTATATCGATAAGACAAAGCTTATAGAACAGTTAGTGGAAACAGGTGGAGAGGTGCCTCTTTTTACACGCTCACGTCGTTTCGGTAAGACCTTAAATATGAGTATGTTACGCTCTTTTTTGAAATAGGTGCTGACGAATCATTGTTTGATGGATTATATATTTCGAAAAATAAAGCGCTTTGTGAAGAATATCTGGGAAAATATCCAGTTATTTTTCTTTCATTAAAAAGTGTGGATGGATTAACTTTTGAGGATGCCAAGTATCGCATGACAGAGTTGATAGGTCTAGAAGCAGAGCGGTTTGGATTTTTGGAAGATAGTGAACATCTGTCAGAAAATGAGAAAAAACGATACAAAGCTATTATTTCATTAAATAATGGTATGAATACAATGAATGAAAAAATGCTGATATCAAGCCTTCAGGTTTTGTCGCAATTATTGTACAAGCATTTTGGAAAAAAGGTGATCATTTTGGAAACACTGATATATATTGTCAATGGGATGTAATTCAATATTGTAAAAGTTTATATTTAGATGCTGCTGCTAAACCACAGGATTTCTGGTCCAACTCAAGTGGTAATGCTATCGTTCGCAGATTTATAGATAAGGCTGATATATCAACGAAAAATGAGATAGAATGTCTGATAGCAGGAGAGAGTATTGAGAAAGATGTTGTACCAGAACTTACCTATGATGAGCTTGATAAAAGCATAGAAAATTTGTGGAGTGTGCTTTTTACGACAGGATATTTAACGCATAATGGACATACAGAAAGTGGAAAATACCGTCTGGTAATCCCTAATAGAGAGGTGAGGAATCTTTTTGTAAAGAAGATTAGAGAGTGGTTTTCCGATGTATCAAGAAATGATGGAAAAACATTAGAAGAGTTTTGCGGTGCATTTGTAAAAAACGCATTTAAAAAGTGCTCATGTTGTCACCCTTCATTCTTATAAATATTTCTTCTCTTGTTCTTTCTGACTCATACAACGAAACACTATTCAAATCACTACACAGTGTGTATGTTTTACTGTATTGGTATTTATAATAAACACTGTCTATCACTACCAAAATTGAAAAACGATAACACTCAACATACACAACCACTTAAATTTTTTATCATATACTCGAAATCTACAGTTGGCCAACACACAAATTACAATTTCTATGTAGTATCATATAATAATTCCGTATATATAACCAGATGATCATCAAAATAAACAAAGGAAGGGCAAGGATATGGAAGATCAAAAGATCATAGATCTATATACAAATCGTGAAGAAAGAGCAATTCACGAAACAGATAAAAAATACGGACGATTATGTACAAGCATTTCCATGGGAATCTTAAACGATATGAGAGATAGTGAGGAATGTGTCAGTGATACATGGCTTACCTTGTGGAATAAGATACCGCCCAAGAAACCGAATCCATTCAAAGCGTATATCTGCAGGATCATAAAAAATCTATCACTCAAACGCTATGAATATCATCATGCAAAAAAGAGAAACAGCCAGTATGATCTTTCACTGGAAGAATTAGAAGAATGCATCAGCAAAGGACAAAATGTAGAAAGTCAGATTGAATTACGAGAGTTAAAATGGATCATTGCAAAGTTCATTGATGAACTGCCAAAAGAAAAAAGAATTTTATTTCTAAGAAGATATTGGTTTTTGCAATCAGTCACAGAAATGGCACGGGATTATAAAACAACTCCAAAGAATATGTCAGTGAAACTGTTAAGAATCAGAAAAGAGCTAAAAGAATATCTAAAGAAGGAGGGATTTGAGATATGAAATGCAATAAGGATGAGGGAAAAACATTATTTCAGGCAATTGATGCAGTGGATGACAAATATTTGGTGGAAACATTGGAAGATATGCAAAAGAGAAAGGGTCAAAATCATAAACAACAATTTAAGCAAATGACTCCAATGGTTAAAGCAGCAACGATCACATTGATCTGTTTTCTGACTTTAGGAATAAGTGTTACCGTGGCAGCAGCGACATCCAAGACATTTCGACAATGGATTCAAAAGACATTTATGCGACAGACCATACATAAAGTGACAGAAACCAAAGATGTCAGCGATCATAAGAAAAATCAAAAGGTTATGCTAAAAGATAACATGGAAATCAAACAAGGACATAATCAAAGCTTTATCTGTCAGTATCATTACGAAGGAAAATACGATATCGAAGTGACAGACAAAGTGTATACAATCGAAGGAAATCATTTAAAAGAATTAAAACCAGAGAAAAAATGGTTCCATGGAATTTATAATGGAAGGAAATTTTCATTTCAATACGCTGTGATTCGTGGAGAAATTTATGTATACAATATGAAAGGAAATATCAGTGATGTTTTCTGGAAAGTATGGAACAAAGATATGATTTATGTTTCTTTATATCATGTAAACAAGAAAGATGATATCGTACAAAAAGAATGTATTGCAAAATTAAATCTCAAGACAGGGGAAGTAACAAAGATCACAGATGACACAAAAATCTGTAATATGGAGATGTCGCCAGATGGGGAATGGATTTTGTTAAATTACAGAAGTGAAGGATATTGGACTGCATTGAATCTGAAAACAAAAAGAGAGATCAAACAGCCAGGAATCAATGGATATGCACATAATGAGGAAATCTGTTTTATTGGAAAAGACCAGATTGTAGCAATGGGAGATCCGATCATGACAAAAAATTCTGAATATAATGTCTGGAACAAGATTGAATTAAAAACAGCCAAAATAACAAAACAATGGGATGATCGTTCCCAAAAAGAACAATATTCAAACAACGAATGGTATGTATACAAAGAAAAGAAAGGAAAGTTACATTTAAAACATCTGGCATATGAAACATCCATTGATATTCCAGATGTCAAAACAGTACATATTATTGATGATGCTGGAGATTATGTTTTGTTTGACGATGAGCAAGGAAATGATTATTTATGCAATTTGAGAAATAAGACATATAAGAAATTTACATTACCGAAGAAATATAGGGATGATACGCAAATGTATCTGGCAGGAAAAGAGAAAAAGATGTTAGTACAGAATGGGAAAGAAGTATATTTAATCGATATCAGTGACATGTAAAATATGAATATTATATAAGTAAAAGAAAAATGCTGTTGTAACACGAAGAAGAATGATGTTCAATCTTTTCCATATGTTACAACAGTATTTAGTTTAAAAATCAATCAGCATAATGTTTTCTGAATTTCTTAAAATTTTTCCAACCCTGGTATGCAAGAACTACATAAAGCACTGCTTGTAGTCCCCTTTCAAGAGGAGAATGAAATGTTGGGAAAATAGCAGTAATAAATAAAATCCAACAAAGAATACTGATGATTAAATACTTATAATGTGTTTTAGAGGTCAAGTTTGTTCACCTACCCTTGTGATTATGTAGATATAATTATTATGTCAAAGAGAATACTACATCTGTTAAAATGATAAGTCAATAGGATATTTGTGATCTATCGTATAAAATCACATCAATCAGGAAATAATACCACTATTATTTTCATAAAGAAGGATGTGACAAAAATTGAAAAATCGTTTATGCATTGAAAATGTTATCGGAAGGGAAGTTTTAGATTCCAGAGGAAATCCAACGGTAGAAGTCGATGTACTTTTAGAAAATGGAGCCTTGGGAAGAGCGATTGTCCCTTCTGGTGCTTCCACAGGAAAATATGAGGCGTTAGAGTTAAGAGACCGCGAAAAAAGATACCGTGGATTAGGCGTTGAAACAGCTGTTAATCATGTGAATCACAAGATTGCAGATCGCTTGACTGGCAAAAATGCACTCAATCAGATTGAAATCGATCAGATCATGTTAGAAGCAGATGGAACCCCAAACAAAGAAAGATTTGGGGCAAATGCAATCCTTGGAGCATCACTTGCAACTGCTAAGGCAGCCGCTTGTGGACTAGGTTTACCGTTATACCAGTATCTCGGAGGCAGCTTTGCATCCAAACTTCCGATACCAATGATGAACATATTAAATGGAGGAAAACACGCAGATAATACCGTTGATTTTCAGGAATTTATGATTGCACCAGTTGGTGCAGACTCTTTCAAAGATGCTTTGATGATGGGAACTGATGTGTATCATACATTAAAATACATTTTGAGGAGAAATCATTTAAATACAGGTGTTGGAGATGAAGGAGGTTTCGCCCCGAATCTGGAAAGCTCAGAACAGGCATTAGATCTTTTGGTGCAGGCAATTGAACAGGCAGGATATAAAACAAAAGAAGAAATAGCAATCGCTATGGATTGTGCTGCATCAGAAATCTATAATGAAGATGAGAAAGTTTATCATTTTATGGGAGAAAGCAGGATGGCAGGCAAGGAAGTAAGAAGAAATTCTGAAGAAATGGTGCAGTATTATGAAAAGCTTGTCGAAGATTATCCAATCTTTTCCATTGAAGATGGATTAAATGAAGAAGATATGCCAGGTTGGAAAGTATTGACCTACCGTCTTGGAGAGAAAATCCTGCTAGTTGGAGATGATTTATTTGTAACAAATGTTGCACGGCTAAGAGAGGGAATTAAGGAAAATATTGCAAACAGTATTTTGATCAAGCCAAATCAGATTGGAACATTGACAGAGACATTAGATGCCATTGAGACAGCTGCAAAATCAGACTACAAAACAATCATTTCTCATAGATCAGGGGAAAGCGAAGATACGACGATCGCAGATATTGCAGTTGCAACGAATGCAGGACTGATCAAAACAGGAGCGCCATGCAGATCTGATCGTACTGCAAAATACAATCGTTTATTACGTATTGAAGAAGAGCTTGGAAGCTTATCAAAATATGGCTGGTAAAAGGATAAAAATGTAAAAACTATGCAAAGTATTGTTGTTTTCCTTGCAAGTTTGATATGTATATGTTAGAATGAACCACAGTGAATGGAAATATATTAGGAGGCATATCGTGAAAACAGCATTAACTGTAATTTTTATTATAGCATCAATTTTATTAATCATATTAGTATTAATGCAAGAAGGAAAAGAGGCGGGATTAGGTTCTTTAACCGGTGCAGCAGATAGCGGAACATACTGGAGCAAGAACAAAGGTCGTTCTAAGGAAGGAACACTGATCAAAGTGACAACATTCTTTACGATCGTATTTTTCGTAACAGCAGCAATCCTTTGCTCAAGATTTATTTAGAGAAAAGATAAGCACTTCTTAAACTTGTTTTAAGAGGTGCTTTTTATGTCGAAGAGAATTTCCATAAAAAGATTAAGAAGATTTAAATATACAGGAGAACGTAATGACAGATAAACGATTTAACAGAAAGAAGAAAATTAAAGCGTTGATCAACGATCCGTATTATCAGCCAATGAAACAAAGAGAGATCGGATACCTGATGCAGGTAGCTCCAGAAGATCGTGACGAGTTTGTTGAGATTTTGAATGAACTGGTAGAAGAAGGATCGATTGAAGTAAGTAAACGTGGAAAATACATGCCGCCAAGTGTGAAGACAGTCAAAGGAACATTTAGCTGTACAAGCAAAGGCTTTGGATTTGTGACCGTTGAAGGGGAAGATGATGATTATTATATTCATGAGAAGAACATGAATGGAGCTTTCCATGAAGATACGGTCTTAATGCAGGTATTGGACGATCATCCAACTTCTGGAAGAAGAAAAGAAGGAAAGATCATCAAGATTTTAGAGAGAGGAATCAAGACAGTGGTCGGAACTCTTCAGAAAAACCAGAACTTTGGGTTCGTGATTCCAGATAATTTAAGATTTGACAGTGATATTTTTGTATCCAAATCTCAGTGCAAGAATCTTACCAGCGGATTTAAAGTGATGGTAGAGATCACAGATTATGGAGATGCCAGAAGAAGTCCAGAAGGAAAGATCATTGAAGTTTTAGGACATAAAGATGATCCAAGAGTTGATATTTTATCAATTGTCAAAGCTTATGGAATCCCAACCCAGTTTGAAGATGATGTCAAACAGCAGGTTGATACGATTCCATCTGAGATCAAAGCATCTGACTACAAAGACCGTATGGATATCAGAGACTGGCCAATGGTAACGATTGATGGAGAAGATGCGAAGGACTTAGATGATGCGATCACATTATCAAGAAAAGGAAAGAATTATTTACTTGGAGTACATATCGCGGATGTATCCGAATATGTAACAGAGTACTCTCCATTAGATAAAGAAGCGTTAAAACGAGGAACAAGTGTATATCTTGTAGACCGTGTGATTCCGATGCTTCCACATCAATTATCGAATGGAATCTGTTCCTTAAATCAGGGATGCGACAGACTGGCATTAAGTTGTATCATGGAAGTTGATCCAAGTGGAAAGGTTGTCGATCATCAGATCGCAGAGACATTGATCAACGTCGATCATCGTATGACATATACATCCGTAGCTAAAATCTTGGATGGGGATATGGAAGAACGTAACAAATACGAAGATTTTGTAGAAATGTTTGAGTTAATGAAGGAATTATCCGACATTTTAAGACATCGTCGTCATGAAAGAGGAAGCATTGACTTTGACTTCCCAGAATCTAAGATCATCTTAGATGAAAAAGGCAGTCCAGTTGATGTTTATCCACAGGTAAGAAATGCAGCAACAAAGATCATAGAAGATTTTATGCTGTGTGCCAATGAAACGATCGCGGAAGAATTTTACTGGAGAGAGATTCCATTTTTGTATCGAATCCATGAGATTCCAGACCATGAGAAGATTGATAAGTTACAGGTATTTTTACAAAACTTTGGAATTTACTTAAAGAGCAGTCATGATGAGATTCATCCAAAGGAAGTACAGAAGTTACTGACAAAGATCGAAGGAACACCAGAAGAACCATTGATCAGCCGTTTGACATTAAGATCTATGAAACAGGCAAAATATTCTGCATACAGCTCTATGCATTTTGGATTGTCCACAAGATATTACTGCCATTTTACATCACCGATCCGAAGATATCCAGATCTTCAGATTCACAGGATCATCAAGGAAACTTTGCATAATAAATTTACAACAAGACGATTCAGTCATTACGATGCAATTTTGCCAAAAGTAGCAGAACAGTCATCTAAGATGGAACGCCGTGCAGAAGAAGTTGAGAGAGAAGTATGTAAGCTTAAGAAAGCGGAATACATGAGAAGAAGAATCGGAGAAGTACATGAAGGAATCATTTCCGGTGTGACAAACTGGGGAATCTATGTGGAACTTCCAAATACGATCGAAGGAATGGTTCATGTATCCATTCTTCCGGGAGACTATTATTACTATGATGAGAAGACCTATTCCATGGTAGGAGAAAGAACTGGAAGAACATTTAAATTAGGAGAGAAGGCGAAAATCCGTGTCAAAGATGTGGATATGATGCTTAAGAATATTGATTTTGAGTTAGTGGAGGATGATGATTATGAGCAAAGCGAAGACGGATGGAATTAAACTCATAGCAAATAATAAAAAAGCAAGACATGATTATTTTGTAGAAGACAGTTTTGAAGCAGGGATCGTACTTCATGGAACTGAAGTAAAATCTTTAAGACAAGGACACTGCAGCATCAAAGAATCCTTTGTTGATATTGATAATGGGGAAGTGTTCATTCATCAGATGCATATCAGCCCTTATGAAAAAGGAAATATCTTCAACAAAGATCCACTTCGTACAAGAAAACTATTATTGCATAAATCTGAGATTTCCAAGATGATCGGACAGATCAATCAGAAGGGATATACATTGATTCCATTGAAAGTATACTTTAGTGGAAGTTTGGTGAAAGTTCAGATTGGATTATGCAAAGGTAAGAAACTCTACGACAAACGACAAGATATCTCAAAGAGAGATCAGTTAAGAGAAGCACAGAGAGACTTCAAAGTAAGAAACTTTGGATAATTTCAAGGAAGATTAAAGATTGTATAAGAAGTTATACAAAAAGACTTGACATCCTATATAAGAGACTATATAATATAATTTCGAGACTGGGAAGGCTCTCAGTCTCGAACCAAGCTTATTAATTCCGGGCTAGTAAAGGTTTCGACAGGGGTTATGAAGCTTGAGGAGCCATTGGGAGGGACCACCTTACGGTACAAACTTAAATATAAACGCAGATAATAAATTAGCGTACGCTGCCTAGTTTGCAGCAGTCAGCTCTAGATCACCTGTAGTCTGGAATCCTGGCTTCAAACATGCAGGACCCTTGACCGGTCAAGCTTTGTGCCGGTTAAAGTATTGATGAAGCTACTGAAGCTGTGATCCTGTTAGTCGGAGCACGGTAGAGGGAATGAAAGAAGACTGACTGTAATGGGAGAGCCTCATGTGAATTGGCTTTTGGACGCGGGTTCGATTCCCGCCTAGTCCATTCTTAAACCTCACGTATTTGCGTGGGGTTTTCTTTTTTCGTGTTGCATTCGTGTTGCAAAATATTTTCAAAGTATGCATCAATCGTATCATCAACCTTGATTCGTTCGGATGAAAAGGTCTGCTGATATACAGGCACGTTCGATCTGACGGGAACGGATCTTTCGCTGATAAGCTTTATATTTCGGAGAATAAGTGATGATCAGATTTTCATCCATGTTCTCAGTGACAACAGGGATTTTTTTATATTGTAGAAATGAGAGATGAACTTGCTCCAGATGCGAACATCAGACATAGACCACTTTTATTAGAGGAAATTGATAAATATGTGACAGTGATCGGAGATGCATCGAAAGTTTCTACGATTACAAATGCTGTGTATGAAGGGTATCATGTGGCGTTAGATATCTAGAGAAATAAAAACATATTTATAAGAAAAATCATAAAGGCATTGGATGTTTTTTAGAAATATCTGGTGCCTTTATTTTGTGCTATAATGAGAATAAAAATTGATAGAATAAAATGCAAGGGGAAGAAATAAGTGAAACGATGTAAAATTACTGCAATCCGCAAAACAGAATATAAAGACTTAATGGAAAAGTATGAAAATCCTATGGAGAATGCTTGCGATATAGAAGAGGGGCAAGTATTTATTGCAGAAGGATGGAAACGACCAGAAGGATTTTGTGAAAGTGCATGGGAGAGTATCTCTCCGTTTGTTATGACATTAGTTTATGGAGGCAGCGATATTTATGAAGGATGGATGAAAAATAAAAAATCAGCAATGATCAGCTGTAATGATGGATTCCGCCCGGTTAGTTTTTATATCGAAGTGTTGGAAGATGAAAGAAGCTAGAGTTTTATTTTAAGAAGAAATATGGTACTATCGATTATAAATATGGGGTTTAGATGTTAAATTAATATGGGACAGATTATAATACAACATTGAGAAACAAGGAAAGGCGGAGGCGCTTATGGCAGAACAGATTAGAAGGACAAAATGAGATGGTGCGGCAATCCAGATTTGTAATTATGAGAATGTACAATAATTTTCATTTGACTTTTTCAAAAAATCAAAATATAATAAAAACCGAACGAGTAGCAAACGAGCGTAAATCCAGTTTTTGCTACTCGTTTTTTTATTTTTACAATCATAAAATGTTATTAAAAAGTGTGTAGCCAATCAGCGTAAGTCCAACTTATTCTGATGAACTACATTCTTTTTTTTATGCAAAAAAGGAGGAAAAATTAAAAATGGCAGAAAGTAACAAAATGAAGGATATGCCAGTCAATAAGCTCATGATCCAGATGGGAATTCCAATGATCTTATCGATGGCATTGCAGGCAGTCTACAATATTGTAGATAGTGCTTTTGTAGGTAACATGAGAGCAGGAAGCGAGGCAGCCCTAAATGCCTTGACGCTTGTATTTCCAGTTCAGATGCTGATGGTTGCGGTAGGGATTGGAACAGGGGTAGGAACCAATGCACTTCTTGCAAGAACACTCGGACAGGGAAATCGTAAAAAAGCAGGTAAGGTTGCTGGAAACAGTCTGTTTTTAGGCGGGATCATTTATGTGGCATGTTTGCTCTTTGGAATCTTTGGAGTTAAAACATACATCTCATCACAGACGGTTGATCCGCAAGTAATCTCTATGGGAACAAGTTATCTTAGAATATGCTGTATCATTTCCATGGGAATCATTTTCTTTTCTCTATTTGAAAAGTTGTTACAGGCAACAGGGCGTTCGCTCTATTCAACGATTGGTCAGGTTGTAGGAGCAGTGGTAAATATCATCCTTGATCCGATCATGATCTATGGGATTGGACCTGTTCCAGAAATGGGGGTTCAAGGTGCAGCTTATGCAACAGTCATCGGACAGGTAGTGTCAGCAGTGTTATTGTTTATCTTTCATATGAAATTAAACAAAGAATTTGAGCATGGAGCAAAGTATATGAAGCCAGATGCTGGAATTATCAAAGAAATATATGCGATTGGACTTCCAGCGATCATTGCACAGGCATTGATGTCAATTATGGTATATGTAATGAACCTTATTTTGAAATTCAGTCCTTCCGCTCAGACTGCGTATGGACTGTTTTATAAAGTCCAGCAGTTTGTTTTGTTCTTAGCATTTGGACTAAGGGATGCGATTACACCGATCATAGCATTTGCTTATGGAATGGGAAGCAAAAAGAGGATAAAAGATGGAATCAAATATGGATTGATGTACACGAGCGTATTGATGATCTTTGGAATTTTAATCACAGAAATATTCCCAAGTTCTTTTGCAACATTATTTAATGCAGGAAGTTCCAGAGAATATTTTATTGGAGCGATGAGGATTATTTCAATTAGTTTTATTTTCGCAGGAATCAATGTAGCATATCAGGGAATATATCAAGCATTGGATGGTGGTATGGAATCATTAATTATTTCACTGCTTAGGCAACTTGTGATCATATTACCCCTGGCAGGAATCTTTTCAATTTTTGTAAGAAATGGACGAGCAGGAGTATCTTTGATCTGGTGGGCATTCCCAATTACAGAACTTGCAGCATGTCTGATCGGATTTGTCTTTTTAAAGAAAATCCAAAAGATAAAAGTAGAGCGATTAACACATTAAGGAGGAAGGTATTATGGCAAAAAGAATCATTACAATCAGCAGAGAATTTGGAAGCGGTGGACGATTTATCGGAGAAGAAGTAGCACAACAGCTTGGAATTGCTTATTATAGTGAAAATATTATAGATCAGATTGCACAACAGTCAGGATTATCACCAGAATATATCGAAGAAAATGCGGAATTATCCCCAAAGAAAGGATTTTTTGCCTATGCATTTTCGGGGCGTGATATTACAGGGAAATCCGTGGACGATATGCTGTATGAGGCACAGAGAAAGGTAATCTTGGAAATTGCAGAAAAAGAACCATGCGTTATGATTGGGAGAAATACTGATTTTATACTGAAGGATAGAGATGATGTGTTAAATGTGTTTATACATGGAGACATGCCAGAGAAGATCAAACGTATTTGCAAGTTATATAATGTTACAGAAGATGGGGCAGTAAAACTTATAAAGGATACAGATAAAAGACGAAGGACAAATTATAATTTCTATACAGAACAAAAATGGGGGATGGCAAGTAATTATACATTGTCATTAAATAGCTCGCAGTTGGGATATGAAAGGTGTGAGAAGATGATCATGGGTTGTGTGGATATTTACTAGATTAGATTTTATTCCAATATTTGTAACAACATCATGGATGATCAGTGGAATGGGAATTATTTATGGAAAAAAATAGGACACAGTCAGGAAATTGTGATATAATATAAGAAATTAATTAACAGATTGAAAGAGGCTTTGGTATGTTACAAAGGAGGGGTGCAAATCCAGTTTAATAAAATTGGAAATTGCGAGGAAGGAGAAAAATATGCTTACAATATTAAACTCAGAAAGCTTATGGATTGGAACAGACATGATACAATTTAATGCAATCAGGGATATCTTGGATCGGGAAAAGATTAAGTACAAATACAAAACATACAATCACTTAGGAGAATGGGCAGGATCTGGAACACTTCGTGGAAACTTTGGAAGTGCGGGGAATCCTACGTCACAGTCCATACAGTATGAAATTTTTGTGGCGAGAAAAGACTTAGAAAAAGCACAGGCTGTAATGTGGAATTTGCCTAGATAAAGTAGATACATGATGATAACGAAGAAAGGAAAGATACTGTATATTATTAAAGTAATATGCAGTGTCATTCTTTTTATGGTATAATAAGAATATCATAAAAATTCATTGCAGACCGCATGATGTATGTTGCAGATTGGAGGCAAATATGAGCAGAAAAACAAGAACAAAAAGTAAGACAAGAAATAATACAAAAAGCAGGGCAAAAAAAGCAACTGTTTCAACAGTGAAAAGTACAGATACAAAAGAGACTGTTACTCCAACAGTAGAACCTGCAGTAATAAAAGAGGAAGTTGCACAGCCAGAACCAAAAGAAGAAATCAAAATAGAAACGCCAAAAGAAGAAATCAAAATAGAAACGTCAGTAGAAGAAAATCAAGTAATTGAACAGCCTGATCTTGGACCAAGAAGAAGTGTCGTTTTTATTGGCTCAGAATGCTATCCGTTTGTGAAAACAGGAGGTCTTGGAGATGTAATGTCTGCACTTCCAAAGAGTCTTGCTAAATTAAATGTAGATGTGAAAGTGATCCTTCCAAAGTATAAATGCATTCCTTGGGAATATCAAGAAAAGATGGAATACAAAGGCTCTTTCTATATGGATCTTTGTTCTGATGGAAGGCAATACTATGTAGGTATTATGGAGTATCAGGAAGATGGTGTGGTTTATGATTTTATCGACAATGAGGAATTTTTCTCTTGGGGTAATCCGTATACAAATCTGATTGATGATATTCCAAAGTTCTGTTATTTTTCCAAGGCAGCATTGGCGGCACTGAATTATCTGGACTGGGTCCCTGATGTAGTACACTGCCACGATTGGCAGGCAGCGTTGGTGCCACTTTATCTAAGAACATGTTTTGCAGATACAAATGTAGGACGTGCAAGTGCGGTACTTACGATACATAACTTAAAATTCCAAGGTATCTACGACAGAAAAATGATCCAATACTGGTCAGGACTTCCGGATTATGTATTCAATAAAGACTGCCTGACTCAGAACTGGCTGGATGCGAATATGTTAAAAGGTGGAATCACTTATTGTAATAGACTTACAACGGTAAGTAACACCTACGCTGGAGAGATTCAGACAGAAGAATATGGAGAAGGACTTGCAGAGCACTTAAGATATCACCAGAATAAGATCAGAGGAATTGTAAATGGTATTGATATCAACATCTGGAATCCATCTACAGACAAGTTGTTAAAAGCAAATTATGATGCAAAGACAGCAATCGAAAATAAAAAGAAGAATAAGAAAGCACTACAGGAATCTTTAGGATTAGAGGTCGACGAACACAAGATGGTGATCGGACTGATTTCTCGTCTTACGAACCAAAAAGGACTTGATCTGGTCAATGATGTAATTCCAGGTGTTATGGATGGAAATACACAGGTAGTTGTTCTTGGTACAGGTGATTCTTGGTATGAAGAAGCTTTCCGTTCTTACGAGAATCAATATAAAGGAAGTTTCTGCGCCTATATTGCTTACGATGAAAATGTTGCCCACAATATTTATTCCGGATGCGATGCACTTTTAGTCCCATCAAGATTCGAGCCATGCGGACTAACACAATTGATTGCTATGAGATACGGTGCGGTTCCGATTGTCAGAGAGACAGGAGGACTTAGAGATACTGTTTGGCCATATAACATGTTTGATAATACAGGTAACGGTTTTACATTTGATCGATATGAAAGCGGACTTCTGTATGATACGATCAATAGAGCAAAGACATGCTACTTTGAGAATAGAGCAAGCTGGGATGATATGGTGATCCGTGATATGAATAAAGATGTATCATGGGAGACAAGTGCAAGACAGTACAAAGATATGTATGTAGAATTAACACCAAGATAAAATTGTGATTTGTATATAGGCTTGCATGTATGTGACAGAAATAAAAGAAGAACAAATATTTAAAAGAATCAAGGTGGCAACTCCGCATTTTTGAGAGCGATTTGTAAAAAAACGCACTCAAAAAGTGCTCATGTTTGCCACCTTGATTTTTTCAAATGATTTGATATCACTTAAAATATAGAAAAATATGACTATAATAATAGGAAAGAAAAATGGCGATCAGAAATGGGAGAAATAACAAATGAGTCAAAGAAAAAACAAAAAAGTATACTATCACCTGCCAGGATTATTTGAATTTTATGAATTATATTGTGTCTTTCTGCCATTATATAAGAAACGAAGAGAATACTTTTACGACTGGTGTGAGATCAGTTCCATCTATGGCTCTCCCGCAGATTGTCTCTGGGGAGGTGGACGCGCAGGATTTGGATCTGATAATCCAGAAGAAGTCTTAAAACTTACACAGGAATATGGAGTTTCAGCCAGACTGACTTTTAGCAACAGTTTACTTAGAAAAGAACATTTAACAGATAAAAAATGCAATGTCCTATGCAAAATGTTTGAAGAAGTTGGAGAAAAAAGAAATGGTGTGATCGTCCATTCGGATTTACTGCTTAAGTATTTGGAAATAAATTATCCAAAATTATATTTTGTATCTTCTACGACAAAAGTGTTGACGGATTTTAATGAATTTTTGCAAGAAGTAAAGAAAGAAGATTTTCAGTATGTAGTACCAGATTTTCGGTTAAATAAAGCGTTTGATAAATTAAACATGCTTTCGGAGCAGGAAAAAAATAAAGTGGAATTTTTATGCAATGAATGCTGTTGGTTTGGATGTAAAGACAGAAAGCAATGCTACGAAATAGTCAGTCGAAAAAACTTAGGAGAAATGATACCAGATCACGAATGCAACTCGCCAGATGCAAAGGAAGGTTATCGTTTTTCAAAGGCAATGAAGAATCCAGGATTTATCAGTGTTGATGATATAAAGAAAATTTATCTTCCAATGGGGTTTGAGAATTTTAAAATTGAAGGACGTGGATTGGGAAGTGCGTTGGTTTTGGAATTTCTACTATACTATATGGTAAAACCAGAATACCAGATATGCGTTAGAGAAGAAGTTTATTTGGATAATATGCTTGATTTATTTTAATGCATAACGCATTTTATACAACACATAAAGCAAAACTGTTTATTAATAAATGCGAGGAATGTAAGTTAAGAAGTTTAAGAAAAAGAAGGGGTTTCTTTTTCTTGTGTGATTTAGTATAATAGAGAGATACAGTGAAATATATATTGAAAGTAGGAGAGAAAAATGGAAAAGAAAAATGACTTTAAGCCTTTTATTTCCGCAGATGAAGTATTACCAGAGTTTACAGTTACATCAGTAATCCTTGGTATGATACTGGCGGTTATATTTGGTGGAGCTAACGCTTATTTGGGGCTAAGAGTTGGTATGACTGTATCAGCCTCCATTCCAGCGGCAGTTATTTCCATGGGTGTGATCCGTGTGATCTTGAAGAAGGATTCCATCCTTGAAAATAACATGGTACAGACAATTGGTTCAGCAGGTGAATCATTAGCAGCAGGAGCAATCTTTACAATCCCTGCTATTTTTATTTGGGCATCAGAAAAGGGAAGTGGAGTTACTGCTCCATCTTTCGTATCTATCGCATTGATCGCACTTTGCGGTGGTATTTTAGGAGTACTTTTTATGGTACCTCTTCGTACAGCCCTCATCGTAGAAGAACATGGGGTACTTCCTTATCCTGAAGGAACAGCTTGTGCAGAAGTGCTTTTAGCTGGAGAAGAAGGAGGAAGTAAATCTAAAGTTGTATTTGCAGGACTCGGAATTGCGGCAGTTTATAAATTTATTGCAGATGGTTTAAAACTTTTCCCTAGTGAAGTTGAATTTTCAATGCAGGGACAGTACACAACATCCGTTGGTATGGATGTTCTTCCGGCATTAGCAGGTGTAGGTTATATCTGTGGTGTGCAGGTATCAAGCTATCTTTTTGCAGGTGGTGTGTTATCTTATCTTGTATTAATTCCTGCAATTGCTTATTTTGGTGGAGATTCTTTATCAAAAGTTGTTGATGAGACAGGAAAAGCACTTGCATTTAATCAGTTAGGTGCAGGCCAGATCTGGAGTAACTATGTCAGATATATTGGTGCTGGTGCAGTAGCAGCTGGTGGTCTGATCAGTCTGATCAAGACATTCCCAACAATGATCAAGACATTTGGACATGCTATGAAGGGATTCGGTAAGAAAGGTGACAGCCAGTTAAGAACACAGCAGGATATTTCTATGAAAGTAGTTCTTGGAGGAATCCTGATCATTGCAGTTTTAATCTGGTTATTACCAGAGATTCCAGTAAGCTTCTTAGGAGCATTGATGATCGTTGTATTTGGTTTCTTCTTTGCAACGGTATCATCTAGAATGGTTGGTATTGTAGGAAGTAGTAATAACCCAGTATCAGGTATGGCGATCGCGACACTGATCGTAACAACATTTATCTTAAAAGCAACTGGGAATACAGGCGCAGCAGGTATGGTATCAGCAATTTCTATTGGTACTGTTATCTGTATCGTAGCAGCTATGGCAGGAGATACTTCACAGGACTTAAAGACAGGTTATATCGTAGGTGCGACACCTAGATTACAGCAGATCGGAGAATTGATCGGTGCGATCGTAGCAGCATTTGCGATCGGAGGAGTTATGTATCTTCTGAACGCAGCATGGGGATTCGGTTCTGATCAGATCCCAGCACCACAGGCAACATTGATGAAGATGGTTGTTGAAGGTGTTATGGGTGGTACATTACCATGGGTATTGATTTTCATGGGTGTGTTTATCGCAATCGTTGTTGAAATCCTTGGAATTCCAGTGTTAGCATTCTCAATCGGTCTTTACTTACCAATTTACTTAAGTACACCGATCATGGTTGGTGGACTGATTCGTTGGTTTATTGATAATAAGAGAAAATATGACAGTGATGCGGCAAGAAAAGACGGATCAGATCGAGGAGTTCTTTATGCTGCAGGTATGATCGCAGGAGAAGGTATCGTTGGTATCCTTCTGGCTGTACTGGCAGTATTTGGTGTTTCAGATAAGATTGATCTGTCATCTGTATATGGAGCTGCCTTCCAGAGTGTAGGTAACTGGGTAGGTTTAGCAGCTTTTGCAGTATTGTTAGCTACATTATTCTACTTCACAAGAAATAAAAAGACGATTGAAGTAGACGCAAAATAATAAAAATAAATATGTATTTCAGTGAGAAGAAAGCACTGCTGCGATCCTGCGGTAGTGCTTTCTGAATAAAAAGGTGAATTGATGAAAGAAAAGAAGAATTATATTGACAACATCCCGAAGATTAATGATATGAAATGGGAAGTGTTAGAAGATGGAATTGTAGAAATTACAGTAGAAAATACTGGATTTTATAATACGATCGCGCAGAAATTATTTAAAAAACCACGTTACAGTTTTATCAAATTAGATGAATATGGAAGTTTTGTGTGGCAGAAAATTGATGGAAAGAAAAGTATTTATGAGATAGGAAAAGAACTCCAAGCAGTTCATGAAGGTGCAGCAACACAGTTATATGAAAGATTATCACAGTATTTTGCAATTTTAGAAAGAAATAAATACATTGTTTTTGAAGAATAAATATTATTAGAAGTGAAAAAGGATTTAAAATGAAAATATCAACAGTGATCATAGGCATTGTTTTATTTGCCGTAGTGACGATGATCCTATATGGATGGGGAATCGTAAAACAAAAGAATCAGACAAGTGACCTGATGAATTTGCTTTTTAGCAAAGGACAGGATAAAATAAAAAAGTATTTAAAACAGCATGAATATGTTACAATTTCACAGGTAGAACAGATTTGCGAAGGTCTTGAAGCGAAACAGCCGTTTTCAAGAAACAGAGCGGTTGTGAAGGATAAACGAGACTATGCGAAGAAACTTGTAGAATATATGTTGAAAACGAATCAGCTCGAACAAGAGGGCAGTCGTTACAAAATGCATAAAAAATAAGGAGGACATAAAATGTCAGTATTAGGAGAATTACAGCCAAACAAAGTATTTAAATATTTTGAGGAGATTTGTTCAATCCCTCACGGATCAAGAAATCTGCAGCAGATCAGCGATTATCTGGTAGATTTTGCAAAAGCACATGAATTAAAATACAGACAGGATGAAGACCTGAATGTGATCATCTGGAAAGATGGATCCAAAGGATATGAGGCTTCTGAACCAGTCATCCTTCAGGGACATATGGATATGGTTGCAGTCAAAGAAGCAGATTGCGATAAAGATATGGAAAAAGAAGGATTGGATCTGGAAATCAATGGAGATTATATTTCAGCAAAAGGAACTTCTTTAGGTGGAGATGATGGAATCGCAGTTGCATATACACTTGCAGTGTTAGACGATGAAGAAATGGCACATCCACCAATCGAAGCAATCTTTACAGTTAACGAAGAAATCGGTATGCTTGGAGCAGCAACTATTGATGTTTCAGATCTTAAGGGACGTTTATTTATGAACATGGATTGTGAAGATGAAGGAGTATTTACAGTCAGCTGTGCAGGTGGAGCATCCGTGATCTGTAAGATTCCATATGAGACAGAAACTGTCAATGCATCTGTCATTGAAATCAAGATGACTGGATTCACAGGTGGACATTCTGGTGTCGAGATCATCAAAGGGCGTATGAACGCAAACTGTGCAATGGCAAGAATATTGTTAAGTCTGTTTAATGAGGTTGAAATGCAGCTTGTTTCCGTAAATGGTGGAGAAAAAGACAATGCGATCGCTAAGTTTAGCGAAGCATCTGTTGCAGTACTTCCAGAAGAATTAGAAGCAGCAAAACAGATCATTGAAAATACATTTGCACAGATCAAAGAAGAATATAAAGTGACAGATCCTAATGCGAAATTAACAGTAAATGTAAAAGAAGCAACAAACGTAGAAACATTTACAGAAGATACAACATTTGCTGTAGTAACAGCAATGGTTCATATGCCAAATGGTGTTCAGAGAATGAATCCAGAGATTGAGGGATTAGTACAGACATCACTGAATATGGGAATTTTAACAACAGAAGAATCTGAAGTACAGATGACATTTGCAGTTAGAAGCTCTAGCGAGACAGAAAAACAGTATCTGATCGATCAATTAACATCTCTTACAGAAACATTAGGAGGGAATGTAGAGATTGCAGGACCATACCCAGGATGGGAATATAAAGCAGATTCCAGATTACGTGAGGTTATGGTTGAAACATATAAACATTTATACAACGGAGAAGAACCAGTTGTTGAAGGTATTCATGCAGGACTTGAATGTGGGATCTTTGCTTCCAAATTGCCAGGACTTGATGCAGTATCCTTTGGACCACAGATGGAACATATTCATACAACAAATGAGGTCTTGAGTATCTCATCTACAGAACGTACATGGGAACTGGTTGTGAAAACGTTGGCTGCTTTGAAATAAATTGTGATTTGTAGTTTGAAGACGGAAATTATTGGTGGAATATTATAAAAAGAGATCATGTGCCTGCAACCCACTTGCGTTCGGACTCCCACGTAGCTGTACTAAGCTCCTGAATGGTCTAACGACCATCCACTCGCTAAGTGCAGACGTGTCCGTACGGTTGCTGACACATGATCTCTTTTTATAATATTCAAATAATTTACGTGATTCAAACCACTACACAGTGTGTATGTTATACGGTACTGGCTAATAATTTTTGTATTTATTAACAGATGACAGATGGTAAAAGGGATTAAACAACACCGATTTATCGAGGTGTTTGGAAAATATTCAAATTGCTTATCTTCAGTTTGTTGATAATATTATTGGAATTGAATCTTCTGCGTATGAAAGTATCAATGCATATTATCTGGCAGTAAGAAAACATAAAAAAACAGTGGATTTTTTGATCACCTTTACGGGCGCCAATCGTTCCATTATCCGCAGAGCAAAATATTTAATATCAAAATTTTCTGAAAAAAACGAAATAAGTTATATTTGATATATATGGCAGAGTATAAGCTTTTATGGTGAGTATTCTGCCATTTTGTATTGATATATTATAACAAGTACGATTATAATAAAATAGTTGTGTTTTTTTAAACCATTTTATACAATAATAAATAGAAAGATCAAAATGAAAGGAATAAAATGAATCCATGGAAGAATTCTTACAAGTAGGAGCAATCGCCAACACACACGGCATCGCTGGGGAAGTCAAAGTATTTCCGATGACAGATGATATCAAACGATTTAAGAAATTAAAAGAAGTATATTTAGATACAGGAAAAGAAAGAAAACTGTTGCATGTAACATCATGCAAATTCGTAAAGAACCAGCCGGTTTTGAAATTTAAAGAATTTTCAAATATCAACGAAGTAGAGATGTATAAAAGAAAAGGCCTGTTTGTCACAAGAGATCAGGCAGTACCTCTTGAAAAAGACGAATACTTTATCGCAGATCTGATCGGTCTTTCTGTGATCAGAGAGGATAATGGAGAAGTTCTTGGGGAATTAACTGATGTTTTACAGACGGGTGCAAATGATGTCTATGAAGTGAAGATGGAAGATGGAAAAGAAGTTTTACTTCCAGCGATCAGAGAATGCATTAAGAATGTGGATCTTCAAAAAGGTGAGATCACAGTTCATGTAATGAAAGGATTGTTAGATGAATAGATTTCATATATTAACATTATTTCCAGAGATGGTAATGGACGGGCTGAATACAAGCATTATCGGAAGAGCGATCGATGCGGGACTTCTTGAGATCAATGCAGTGAATATCCGTGATTATTCCACCAATAAACATATGAAAGTGGATGATTATCCATATGGAGGCGGTGCAGGGCTTGTGATGCAGCCAGAGCCAGTTTATCGTGCGTATAAAGATCTTGAAAAAGATATGAAGAAGAAACCAAGAGTTGTCTATTTGACACCGCAAGGAACAACATTTCATCAGGAGATGGCAAAGGAACTTGCAAAAGAAGAAGAATTAGTTTTTTTATGTGGGCATTATGAAGGGATCGATGAGAGAGTTTTGGAAGAAATAGTCACAGATTATGTATCGATCGGAGATTATGTATTGACTGGTGGGGAATTGCCTGCAATGGTGATGATCGATTCAATTTCAAGATTGGTTCCAGGTGTTTTACATAATGATGATTCTGCTGGGGATGAATCTTTCGAAAATGGGTTGCTTGAATATCCACAGTATACAAGACCACCTGTGTTTTTAGATAAAGAGGTACCAGAAGTTCTTTTATCCGGACATCATGAGAATATCCGCAAATGGAGACATGAACAGTCAGTCAAACGTACCAAAGAGAGAAGACCAGATCTTTGGGAAGCATATGAGAAGGGGATGGAAGAGAAAGATGGAGACAGGTAAGATTAAACTTGTAGCAGCAGATATGGATGGGACACTGTTGAATCGAGATCGTAAGATTACAAAGTATACACAAGATGTGATCAAAAAAGCAATGGAACAAGGCGTTTATTTTGTTCCGGCTACAGGAAGAGCTGTGAATGCATTACCTCCCGAGTTAAAAGAGATGGAAGGAATCCGCTATGGGATTTTCAGTAATGGTGCAACCATTTATGACTTAAAAGAAGAAAAAGTGATTTATAAAAATCATTTTGAAATGGATCGTGTTTTAGAGTTGATGGATTTTCTGAAGCAATTTGATCTAATGGAGAGTATCAGTTTAAATGGGCAATCCTATGCTAACAAAAAAGAAATGAAAAATATTGATTATTATGAACTTGATTCAAATACAAAAGCAATTGTGCAGGGGTCGAGAGTTCTTGTTGATGATTTAGAGATGTTTGTAAAAGAACAGTCAACAACTGTTGAGAAGACAACTTTATTATTTAAGACGATGGAAGAAAGACGAAGAGCAGCGGATGCATTGAGTAAGATTGAAGACATTCAGTTTTCAAGTTCTCTTCCAAAGAATCTTGAGATTTCTAAGAAAGGCTGTAATAAAGGAGATGGTCTGTTCCATCTTGCAAAGATCTTGAATATTCAAAAAGAAGAGATTATGAGTTGTGGGGATGCAGACAATGACAGAGAACTTTTAGAAAGTGCAGGACTTGCGGTTGTTATGGAAAATGGCCTTGATTCTATGAAAGCGATCGCAGACTATATTACAGTTTCCAATCAGGAAAATGGAGTCGCAAAGGCAATGGAGAAATTTGTATTAAGGTAAAGAATCTTAAAAAATACAAAAAAATACTTGCTTCACATAAAAAAATATGATAATATGTTCAAGTTGTTATAAATATGGATGGTCCTCTGTTACATTAGGTATTAAGAACATCTGAATACGTTCAAGGAGGAACAACAATGAGCGCACAGGATATTATTAAAAGCATCGAAGATGCACAGTTAAGAGAAGTTGCTGAATTCAAAACAGGAGACACTGTAAGAGTTCACGCGAAAGTAAAAGAAGGAAACCGTGAAAGAGTTCAGATTTTTGAAGGAACAGTCATCAAAAGACAGAATGGTGGAGCACGCGAAACATTTACTGTAAGAAAACAGGCAAGTGGTGTTGGTGTTGAAAAAACATGGCCAGTACATTCTCCAATCATCGAAAAGATTGAAGTAGTAAGACGTGGTAAAGTAAGACGTGCTAAATTATACTACTTACGTGATCGTGTTGGTAAAGCAGCAAAAGTAAAAGAAAGAGTATAATCAGACAAAGATTGTCAAAAGAGAGGGATAGGCTGTATAGCTTATCCCTGTTTTAGTATACAGGAATTTTACGAATCTTTCTATACGAAGAGGAAAGGAGTTCTTCTATGAGGAAAGGATACACAGTAACCTATCAGATGCGCAAGAAACAGCGTCAGCAAAGGGAAATCGTGATTCAGTATGTCTTAAAATTTGTCGGAGTTGTGTTGCTGGCATTTTTGTTAGTAAGATTTGTGTGTTTCAGTTTTACGATTCAAGGTGATTCTATGTCACCAACGATCGAAAGAGGTGAAAAACATCTGGTGAATCGCCTGATCTATCAGATCAAGGGACCAAGCAGGTATGATGTGGTCATATTTAAATCAGATGACAAGAATGGAAATTACTATGTAAAACGAGTGATAGGTCTTCCGGGAGAAAAGGTTCAGATCAAAAACGGCAGAATCTATGTAAACGGAAAGAAAACAAAAGCATTTTCAAGTCAGAAGATTTTATCTGCAGGATTAGCAGCAGATGAGATTACATTAAAGAGTAAGCAGTACTTTGTTGTGGGAGATAACTATAATAATAGTGAAGATTCCAGAAGTGCGAGTGTTGGAAATATCAAAAGAACAAATATCATTGGAAAGGTCGGTATCAAATACTGGCCGTGGTAAACAGAGGGAAGGAGAAATAAAGAATGGATTTTCAGTGGTACCCGGGTCATATGACCAAAGCAAAACGTATGATGCAGGAAAACATGAAACTGATCGATATTATGATCGAACTTGTGGATGCAAGAATTCCGCTAAGCAGCAGAAATCCGGATATTGACCAGTTGGCAGCGAACAAGTCACGATTGATCTTGTTAAATAAGACAGATATGGCAGATGAACGTGTGACTGCACAGTGGGAAGAATATTTTAAAGAAAAAGGATTCTATGTAGCAAGAACAAATGCAAGATCAGGAAAAGGTGTCAAAGGTACACAGGCGATCGTTATGGATGCCTGCAAGGAAAAACTTGAGAGAGATAGAAAACGTGGGATTAAAAACCGTCCGATCAGAGCAATGATCGCAGGAATCCCAAACGTTGGAAAATCAACATTTATCAACAGTCTGGTTGGAAAAGCCTGTACAAAAACAGGAAATAAACCAGGAGTTACAAAAGGAAAACAGTGGATCAAATTAAATAAGAATATTGAATTGTTAGATACCCCTGGAATTTTATGGCCTAAATTTGAAGACCAGCAGGTTGGGCTTCGTCTGGCATTGATTGGATCGATCAGAGATGAAATCCTTAATCAGGATGAAATGGCGATCGAACTGATCGAGTATTTAAAAAATCATTATCAGGGAATTCTTGCTGATCGCTATCAAGTAGATGAAAATGAAGATAAAGTGAAAATCTTAGAACAGATTGCGCTAAATCGTAATTGTAAGATGAAAGGAAATGAATTAGATTACGAAAAAGCATCAAAGATCGTATTAGAGGAATTCCGAAATGGGAAATTAGGAAAAATTTCTCTGGAAACACCAGAAGAAGGGACAAAAGAGGCATAAAAGCCTTTGAGGGGCAGATATAAGAATGTTTAAAAGTATTCTAAGGTTGCTGGGTACCATTTTGATCGCGGTTGCATTTGCATTTGTTCTTATTACGTGTGTTGGTGAACGGACGAAAGTAAGTGGACATTCAATGGAACCGCACTTGCATGATCAAGATCAAGTATTGTTAGATAAGTTAACATATCGTTTTCGGGATCCTAAACGATATGAGATCATTGTATTTCCAGGACCAGAAGGTGGCGATCAGTTTTTTGTAAAGCGAGTGATCGCACTTCCAGGAGAAACGGTAAAGATCACAAAAGGAAAAGTCTATGTAAACGACAAAGAAGTAAAAGATTATTCTAAAGATCATACGACAGATTCATGTGAATTAAAAGGAAAGTTTCATCTTTCATCAGATGAATATTTTGTTTTAGGAGATAACAGAGATAATAGTAATGACAGCAGATACAAAGAGGTTGGTCCAGTAAAGAGGTCAAAGATCACAGGGAGGATCATTTTCCGGTTTTATCCATGGAAGAATGCAGGTGTGATCCGGCCATAGGAAGGGTTTTAAGACTTATGACAAAGAAAGAAGAACGAGAAGCCAAGAAGTTAGAAAAATTAAGGCTTGAGAAAGAAAGAATGTATGAGATGTTTTCTTTTGAAAGAGAATATGGAGATCATCAGGCGATTTGTGGAATTGATGAAGTTGGAAGAGGACCATTTGCAGGACCTGTTGTTGCGGCTGCAGTGATTTTGCCAAAAGACTGTGATATTTTATATCTGAATGATTCCAAAAAGCTTTCAGAGAAGAAAAGGGAGCTTTTATATGATGAGATTTATGAGAAAGCAGTTGCAATCGGTATTGGAATGTCTTCAGAAGAAGTGATCGATGAGATCAATATCCTGCAGGCAACTTATAAGGCAATGCAGCAGGCAATTTCAAAGCTTTCGATAAAACCAGATCTTTTATTGAATGATGCGGTCACAATTCCAGATGTTGAGATTGAACAGATTCCGATCATCAAAGGAGATGCAAAAAGTGCATCGATCGCAGCGGCAAGTATTGTTGCGAAAGTTACAAGGGACCGTATGATGAAAGAATATGATATAATTTATCCGGGATATGACTTTGCAAAAAATAAAGGATATGGAACCAAAGCACATATTGAAGGAATCAAAAAGCAGGGAATCTGTGATATCCATAGAAGAACATTTGTAAAGAAATACATATAAAAAACAAAAAAGTATATATAATATGAAGAAAAATAACAGGGAGACAGGGGCAAAAGCAGAAGCGATTGCCTGTTGGTTTCTGAAACAGCAAGGATATGACGTCCTTGAACAAAACTTTTATACAAAAGTCGGAGAGATTGATATTATAGCAAAAGAAAATCAGACATTGGTATTTGTGGAAGTAAAATACAGAAAAGATGACAAAAAGGGATATCCGGCACAAGCTGTAGACCAAAGAAAACAGCAGAAGATCCGAAAGAGTGCAATGATTTATTTAAAGAAGAATCATCTATCTTTTGAACAGCCGATCCGTTTTGATGTAGTGGAGATTTTAGGAAAGAAGATCAGGGTGATAAAACATGCATTTTAAAAAATCAAACGATAATCAGTCTACGATATTACATGAGGGGTCTGTTCCATATCTGACATTTAAAAAATTGGATCAGGCAGGAGTCAGACATGGATTTTCAACACGTATGGGTGGAGTCAGCGAAGGAATGTTTTCCACGTTGAATTTAAGCTATAACCGTGGAGATAAAAAAGAAGCTGTGGATGAAAATTTCAGAAGAATCTCAGAAGCGATCGGATTCGATCATACAAAGCTGGTATTTTCAAATCAGATTCATGAGACGAGAATCCATAAGGTAACGAAAGAAGATTGTGGGAAAGTTATGAAAGATATGGATGGTCTTGCTACAAATGAGCAGGGGATTCCGCTTTATACAGGATATGCAGATTGTGTGCCTTTGTTTTTTTATGATCCGGTAGAAAAGGCTGCAGCTTTAGCACATTCAGGATGGAGAGGCACTGTTGGAAGAATCGGTGCCAAGATGGTACAATTTTTAGAAAATGAATATGGAAGTAAAAAGGAAAATATCATCGCAGCCATTGGACCATCAATCTGCCGAAGTTGCTATGAGGTTAGTGAAGATGTTGCAGATGAGTTTAAAAAAGAACTGACAGGACATGATGCAAAAGAATTTTTGGATGATAAAGGGAATGGAAAATACCAGCTTGATCTCTGGAAAGCAAATGAGATTATTTTGACAGAAGCAGGAATCCGTCCAGAAAATCTTGATATTACAGATATCTGCACATGTTGTAATCCTGATCTACTGTTTTCGCATAGAGCAAGTCATGGGAAACGTGGTAATCTGGCAGCATTTATTGTGTTATAAAAAGGTAAATAAAAAGAATATATCTTGTGAAATTCTTCACACTGGACGAATTTCATAAGATAAGGTATACTAAGAAACAGTACAGGTTTTGAAACATTTAGAGAGGTATATAGATTATGAGTAAGCCGATCATTGCCATTGTAGGAAGACCGAATGTAGGAAAGTCTACATTGTTTAATGCACTGGCAGGAGAAAAAATTTCAATTGTTAAAGATACACCAGGAGTTACAAGAGACCGTATCTATGCAGATGTGACATGGTTAAACTATCAGTTTACATTGATTGATACAGGTGGTATTGAACCAGACAGTGGTGATCTATTATTAAGCCACATGAGAGGACAGGCAGAGATTGCAATGGAGACAGCAGATGTGATCATTTTCCTTACAGACGTAAGACAGGGGCTTGTCGATGCAGACTATCAGGTGGCAGATATGTTAAGACGATCAGGAAAACCAATTGTGTTAGCAGTCAATAAAGTAGATAATTACGAAAAATTCGTTCTGGATACTTATGAATTTTACAATCTGGGGCTTGGAACACCATTTCCAGTTTCAGCGAATTCCAAGATTGGATTCGGTGATCTGTTAGATGAAGTTCTTGTTCACTGCAATCCACAGGATGCAGATGAGAAAGAAGATGAAAGACCAAGAGTTGCAATCATCGGAAAGCCAAATGCAGGAAAATCTTCATTGATCAATAAATTATTGGGAGAAGACCGTCTGATCGTTTCTGATATTGCAGGAACAACAAGAGATGCGATTGATACAACGGTCAAACGTAATGGAAAAGAATATGTATTCATCGATACAGCTGGACTTCGAAAGAAAGCCAGAGTCAAAGAAGATATCGAACGTTACAGTGTGATCCGTACGGTTGCAGCAGTAGAACGTTGTGATGTGGCAATCTTAGTCATTGATGCGGAAGAAGGAATCACAGAACAGGATGCTAAGATCGCAGGAATTGCCCATGAACGTGGAAAAGGTATGATCATTGCGGTTAACAAATGGGATCTCATTGAGAAGAACGATAAGACAATCTACAAGTTTACAAACCAGGTTAGAGAAGTCTTATCTTATATGTCATATGCAGAACTTGTTTTCATCTCTGCTAAGACAGGACAGAGACTTCCTAAGATTTTTGATGTTCTTGATATGGTGATCGAGAATCATGCATTACGTGTACAGACAGGAGTCTTAAACGAGATCCTTACAGAGGCGGTAGCGATGAAACAGCCACCATCAGACAAAGGAAAGAGATTAAAACTTTACTATATCACACAGGTTTCTGTAAAACCGCCAACATTTGTTGTGTTTATCAATGATCGTCAGTTAATGCATTTTTCATATACAAGATATCTTGAGAACCAGATCCGTAATACATTTGGATTCAGAGGAACACCAATTCATATTATTGCGAGGGAAAGGAAGGAAAGATAATGGCAGTTTGTATTGTTGTGTGTATGATCGTCGGATATCTGTTTGGGTGTATTCAGACAGGATATATTGTCGGACGAGTAAATAAGATCGATATCAGAGATTACGGAAGTGGAAATTCCGGGACAACGAATACATTAAGAACTTTGGGAAAGACAGCAGCGATCATTACATTTCTTGGAGATGCCGTCAAAGGACTTGTGGCGGTGAATCTTGCGAGATATGTGATCATGCCGGCTTTTCATGTAGAAGGAGAAGCTTATCTTTGGCTTTTGACAGGATTTGCAGTAGTACTGGGACATAATTTCCCGTTTTATCTTGGGTTTAAAGGTGGAAAGGGAATAGCGACAACTGGGGGAGTTATTTTTGCATTTCACTGGCAGCTTGGGTTGGTCTGTGCAGCAGTATTTTTGATCATTACGGCTATTTCTAAGTATGTATCGTTAGGATCAATCTGCATGGTGCTGATCATTCCATTTATTTTGTATTTTAACAATCCACATGATTGGAAATTAGTTATTGTTGGATGTATATTTACAGCCATGGCAATCTGGCGCCATCGTGCGAATATTGGGCGTTTGATGAATGGTACTGAGAATAAATTAGGTCAGAAAGTAAAACGTTAGGAGGAACTTAAACAGATGAAGAAAGTTAGCGTTATCGGTGCAGGAAGCTGGGGAAGTGCCCTTGCGGTATTATTAGCAAATAATGGACATGAAGTGACATTGTGGACACATGATCCGCATGAAATAGAGATGCTTTCCACAAAGAGAGAGCAGGTAGAGAAATTACCTGGAGTAAAATTGCCAGATAATATTATGATCGAGGCAGATCTTAAAACAGCTTTAACAGATGAAGATGTTGTTGTTATGGCAGTTCCTTCACCTGTTGTTCGTATGGTTGCAAAACAGATGTCCCCATTTATAAAAGACGGGCAGATCATTGTTAACGTTGCAAAAGGTATCGAAGATGTTACATATAAGACATTATCGGATATCATTGAAGAAGAGATTCCAAATGCAGAAGTTTGCGTATTATCAGGGCCTAGTCATGCAGAAGAAGTAGGAAGAGGAATTCCTACAACGGTTGTAGTTGGTGCAAAGAATAAAGAGACAGCGGAAATGCTTCAGGATGTATTTATGAATAAAGTATTCCGTGTATACACAAGTTCTGACATTGTTGGAATTGAGCTTGGAGGAGCATTAAAGAACGTTATTGCATTAGCAGCAGGAACGGTTGATGGCCTTGGATATGGAGATAATACAAAAGCAGCATTAATGACAAGAGGAATCGCAGAACTGACACGTCTTGGAGAAGCACTTGGTGGAAAACCAGAGACATTTTCAGGCCTTACAGGAGTTGGAGATCTGATCGTTACATGTACAAGCGTACATAGTCGAAATCGTAAAGCAGGATACTTAATGGGAAAAGGTATGACTGCAGAGGAAGCTATGAAAGAAGTAAAAATGGTTGTAGAAGGGGTATATTCAGCAAAAGCAGCCCTTGGACTTGCAAAGAAATGCAATGTAGCTGTACCAATTGTGGAAGCAGTGAACAGAGTGTTATTTGAGAATGCGGATCCAAAAGAAGAAGTTTCAAACTTACTCCTTCGTGAGAGAAAACAAGAACATACAAATCTTGAATGGAATTAATCAGGATATATAAAAACATAAACATATACAAAACATAAAAACATGAAGGAAGGAAGACAACAATGGAATCATTTAGGGAAATGTCAAAAGAAGAGTTACAGGCACAGGAAGTGGAAGTGAACAAAAAGTATCAGGAATTTAAAGATCTTCATCTTTCACTAAACATGGCAAGAGGAAAACCAGCACCAGATCAGATCGATCATGCAAATGGCATGCTTGAGACAATGACAGATTATCATGCAAAAGATGGTCTGGATGTGCGTAATTACGGAGTTCTTGATGGACTTCCAGAGATGAAAGAAATATTCAGCGATTTATTAGATATTCCAGCAAAGAATATCATCGTTGGAGGAAATGCGAGTCTGAATCTGATGTTTGATCAGATGATGAGACTGGTTGTATTTGGAACAGCAGGTGAGAAGCCTTGGGGACAGTTAGAGAAAGTAAAATTCTTATGTCCAGCCCCTGGATATGACAGACATTTCTCAGTTACAGAAACTTTAGGATTTGAACTGATCACAGTCGATATGACATCTGAAGGTCCAGATATGGATCAGGTAGAGAAACTGGTTGCGGAAGATGAAAGTATCAAAGGAATCTGGTGTGTGCCAAAATATTCCAATCCACAGGGAATCTGCTATAGTGATGAAACGGTTGATCGTTTAGCTTCTATGAAGACAGCAGCCAAAGATTTCAGAATCTTCTGGGATAATGCATATGGAGTACATCCAATCTTTGAAGATGTAAAAGTTAAGAATATCTTAGATGCATGTAAAGAAGCAGGAAATGATAACAGAGCATATTATTTCTTCTCAACATCCAAGATCACATTCCCAGGTGCAGGAGTATCTATCATTGCATCAAGCGATGATAATATTGCAGAGATCAAGAAAGTGATGACAGCCCAGACGATCGGATATGACAAGATCAATCAGCTTCGCCATGTGCAGTTCTTTAAGAATGCAGACGGAGTCAGAAAACATATGCAGATCTTAGCAGATTGTTTAAAACCTAAATTCGAGACAGTTCTTAATACGTTAGAGAAAGAGTTAAAAGGAAGCGGACTGATCACATGGGAGAATCCAAAAGGTGGATATTTTGTATCTGTAGACGTCCTTCCAGGATGTGCAAAGAGAGTTGTAGAACTTGCCAAAGAAGCAGGTGTTGCATTAACAGGAGCAGGAGCTACATATCCATATAAGAATGATCCAAAAGACAGCAATTTACGAATCGCACCTTCTTACCCTACAGTAGAAGAGTTACAGCAGGCAATGGATCTGTTTTGTGTATGTGTGAAGAAAGCAGGAATTGAAAAACTGTTAGAACAGGCATAAGAGTTAATAAAAAATACTATGAGGAATATTCTTTATCAATGGTGATAAGGCATGTTCCTCATTTGTTTTTGTAATACTAGTATTTGGTTTTTAAAATATAAATTCAAAGATTGTATCTATACAATTAACACGTTGATGTGGTAAAATAAAACTGTTTATTCGTAAAATAATAAAAAGGAGTTGATTATACATGAAATTTACAAAGATGCACGGTTGTGGCAATGACTACGTATATGTAAACTGTTTAGAAGAAAAGATCAATAACCCAAATAAAGTGGCAAAATTTATCAGTGACCGGCATTTTGGAATTGGTTCTGATGGAATGATCTGTATCTGTCCATCAGATAAAGCTGATTTTAGAATGGCCATGTATAACTCTGATGGTTCAGAAGGAGCCATGTGCGGAAATGGTGTCCGCTGTATTGCAAAATATGTCTATGATTATGGACTGACAGATAAAACAACGATCACGATCGAGACAAAAGGCGGAATTAAAGAATTAGAACTTACAGTTGAAGACGGCAAAGTGACATGGGTGAAAGTTGATATGGAAGCACCGATCACAAAAGCTTCACAGATTCCTGCAATCTATGATGATCTTGATGAAGTGATCGATCAGCCAGTGATCGTTGATGGAAAAGAATATAATATCACATGTATTTCTATGGGAAATCCACATGGAGTTGTATTTGTAGATTCTGTTGCAGATATCGACATTGAGAAGATCGGACCAAAGTTTGAAAATCATCCAATGTTCCCAGATCGTGTGAATACAGAATTTATTGAACTTGTTGATGATAAAACGATCAAGATGCGAGTATGGGAGAGAGGCGCAGGAGAAACTCTTGCATGCGGTACAGGAGCCTGTGCAAGTGCTTATGCATCTTATCTGAATAAGAAAACAGGAAAGAAAGTCTTGGTACATCTTTTAGGTGGAGATCTTCAGATCGAATATGATGAAGAAAAAGATACGATCTTTATGACAGGACCAGCAACAACAGTGTTTGATGGCGAGATCGATCTTACAGGAATTGACGATTAAGAGTACAAAGATAGAAGAATTATTGGAGATAGAACATGATATTAAAAGAATTATTAGAACGTTCAGAATATACCCTTGTGCAAGGAAGTGAAGATGTAGAGATTTCTACATTAGTATATGATTCAAGAAAGATTGAAAAAGGCAGTGTATTTGTATGTATCAGCGGAGCAGCCTTTGATGGTCATAAATTTGTAGCACAGGCTGCTGAACTTGGAGCGGCAGCAGTCGTAGTAGAAAAAGATGTAGAGGTACCAGAAAATCTGACAGTGATCAAGTTTGATAATACAAGACTTGCTTTAGCCGAGATGTCAGCAGCATACTTTGGATATCCAGCAGAAGAACTGACAACGATCGGTATCACAGGAACCAAAGGAAAGACAACAACAACGTATATGATCCGTGCAGTCCTAGAACATGCAGGACAGAAAACAGGATTGATCGGAACGATCGAGACAATCATTGGAGATGAGAGAATTCCATCCGTCAATACAACACCAGAATCTTATATCGTACAGGAATCTTTCCGTAAGATGGCGGACGCAGGATTGAAAAATGTTGTTATGGAAGTATCTTCTCAGGCATTGATGCTTCATAGAACAAGTGGATTTGAATTTGATTATGGAATTTTTACAAACCTTGCAGAAGACCATATTGGGGAAAATGAACATAAAGATATGGACGACTATATTCATTGTAAGAGTCTGTTATTTAAGCAGTGTAAACAAGGAATCGTCAACGGAGATGATGACTATGTAGAAAGAATCATCAAAGATCATACATGTGCGATCGAAACATATGGAATGAAGGATACAAACGATGTTTATGCTGAAAATATTACAAGAATTCAGGAACCTGGATACCTTGGAGTTGCTTACGATCTCAAAGGAAAACAGGAATATAATGTACATGTAGATATCCCAGGAGACTTTACTGTATATAATTCACTGGCAGCAATCTCTCTTTGCCGCCATATGGGAATTGTCAAAGAAGATGTATTATCAGCATTGAATACAATTCAGGTCAAAGGACGTTTGGAGATCATCAAGACTCCAGGAGATTACACATTAATGATCGACTATGCACATAATGCTATGAGTCTTGAAAGTCTTTTAACAACGATCCGTAAATATAACCCTAAGAAGATCTACTGCTTATTTGGATGCGGTGGAAACCGTGCAAAAGCAAGACGTTATGAGATGGGAGAAGTATCTTCAAAACTTGCAGATCTTACCGTTGTAACATCTGATAATCCAAGAAATGAAGAACCAATGGATATCATCAACGATATTTTGATCGGGGTTCACAAAGCAGATGGAGAATATGTTACGATCCCAGATCGTAAAGAGGCGATCAAATATTGTATGGAACATGCTGGAGCAGGAGATATTGTTATTCTTGCCGGAAAAGGGCATGAAGACTATCAGGAGATCAAAGGTGTGAAACATCATATGGATGAGAGAGATCTGATCCAGGAAATTATCGAAGGAAGATAGAACATCTGTCTTTTGAAATATATAAAGAAACGAAGGAGAATTACAAACGTGGAAGCAAGAATTTCAGGAACAACAAAATTATTCGGATTGATTGGTTCACCGGTTTCACATTCCGCATCACCAGCAATGCAGAATTACGGTTTTCAGGCATGTGGAGTCGATGGAGCGTATCTTGCCTTTGATATTAAAGAAGAGGAAGTGCCAGAATTCGTAAAATCCATGCGTCTGTTAAATATTCAGGGATGTAATGTTACAATGCCAAATAAAACAGCAGCAGCTCAGAATATGGATGAATTATCACCAGCAGCAGAATTGATCGGTGCCGTTAACACAATTGTAAACAGAGACGGAAAATTATACGGACATATCACAGATGGTGAAGGTTTTGTTGCAAACTTAAAAGATCATGGAATCGGCGTTGAAGGAAAAGATATCGTAATCTTTGGAGCAGGTGGAGCAGCAACAGCGATTCAGGTACAGTGTGCATTAGATGGAGCAAAATCTATCACGATCTTTAACCCAAGAGATCCATTTTTCGAGAGAGCCCAGAAGATGGTAGAGAAGATCAAAGCTAAGGTACCAGAATGTCAGGTAGAATTATATGATCTCGATGCGAAAGATACAATGCGTGAAAAGATTGATGCAGCAGATATTTTAGTTAATGGAACATTACTTGGAATGAAACCAAAAGAAGATACAACAGTGATCTCAGATACAACAATGTTTCATGAAGGATTAGTTGTAGCTGATGTTGTATATAATCCAGAAGAGACAAGATTCTTAAGAGAAGCAAAAGAACATGGATGTATCACAGTTCCAGGAAAAGGAATGCTATTATGGCAGGGAGTTGCATCTTTCAAATTATTTACAGGGAAAGATATGCCGGTTGATGAAGTGAAAGAAAGATTCTTCCAGGGAGTATAAGATACATAAATCATATATGGAAACAAAAAGATCAGAAACTGTAATAAGCAGATTTCTGGTCTTTTTTTCTTATCGTCTTCATATACTATATCAGTCTATAAAGGAGGAACTTATGGATCAGTTTAATGTATATAAGGATATGAAAGCAAGGACAAACGGAGAGATTTACATTGGTGTTGTTGGTCCGGTGCGAACAGGAAAGAGTACATTTATCAAACGTTTTATGAATCTGATGGTATTGCCAAATATCGAAGATGAAAACGACAGAAATCGTGCAAATGACGAACTTCCACAATCTTCAAGTGGTAAAACGATCATGACAACAGAACCGAAATTTGTTCCAAATGAAGCAGTATCAATAAAGACGGAAGAAGGAATCGAATTAAATGTCCGACTGATCGATTGTGTGGGATATATGGTGGAAGGTGCTACAGGACACATGGAAGGAGAAGAAGAGAGGCTTGTAAAAACACCTTGGTTTGATTATGAAATACCATTTACGAAAGCAGCGGCAATTGGAACAAAGAAAGTGATCACGGAACATTCAACGATCGGTGTAGTTGTAACTTGTGATGGCTCTTTTGGGGAAATTGCAGCAAAACAATATGAGCCAGCGGAAGAAGAAACGATCAAACAACTGAAAGCATTGAAAAAGCCATTTGTTGTTTTATTAAATACGATTCATCCATATTCAGAAAGCACAAAGCAGCTAGCGGCTGAAAAGGAAGAAAAATATCAGACAAAAGTGCTACCAATGAATTTAGAACAGATGAAAAAAGAGGATATTTATGAAATTATAAAGAGTGTGTTGATGGAATTTCCGATTTCATCAATTGGATTTTATGTTCCAAGATGGACAGAGATGTTAAAGAAAGATCATCCATTAAAAATGGAATTACTTCAAATGGCCAGAGATGTGATCACAGAAAAAACAACAATGAGAGACATTTATGAAGAACAAGAAAAAGAATATGAGTACATAACGGGGCAGAAACTAGAATCTGTTGCGATGGACAGTGGGGAAGTGGTCATCACAGTAAAAGTTGGGGATGTATATTATTATGAATTTTTAAGTGAAACAACAGGGATGGAGATTCACAATGAATATGAATTTATCAAGATCATGGGAGAATTAGCAAAGAAAAAGAAAGAGTACGAAGAAGTTGGAGAAGCATTGGCGGCAGTAAAACAAAGAGGATATGGTGTTGTGACACCGACGAAAGAAGAAATTGTATTAGAAGAACCGCAGATTGTAAAACATGGAAGTAAATACGGAGTAAAAATTAAGGCAAGTGCACCTTCTATTCACATGATCCGTGCAAATATTTCAACGGAGATCGCTCCGATCGTTGGGGAAGAATATCAGGCAAAAGATCTGATGGACTATATTGAGCAGGGATCGAATCAGCCAGGGGAAAGTATGTGGGATGTCAATATTTTTGGAAAGACGTTAGAACAGCTGGTTGGAGACGGTATGCAGACGAAGGCATTAAAAATGACAGATGAGAGTCAGCAAAAGCTTCAGGATACAATGGAAAAGATTATAAATGAAAGTAATGGCGGTCTTGTCTGTATCATTATCTAAGAACAATTGACAAACGAATGGAAAAAGAATATACTTTGATAGACAAAGTGTTTTTTGATCTGACAGTTATGAGTACAGATCAAGAAGAGAAAAAAAGAAGCGATTAAGATAAGTGGAGTAGTTATGTCTGTAAAAATATTAGGAACAGGAAGTTTTCTTCCAGAAAAATCAGTGAGCAACGATGACCTTTCCAAAGTGATGGATACAAGTGATGAATGGATTTCATCCAGGACAGGGATTCGTAGCAGGCACATTTCGATTGAAGATACAACATCAACGATGGCAGTGAAAGCTGCAGAGAAAGCATTAGAAGATGCAGGAATCAGTGCGGAAGAATTAGACCATATTTTCGTTGCAACATTATCAGGAGATTATGCAACACCAAGTACGGCTTGTCAGGTACAGAAAGGAATCGGAGCTGTCAATGCAGTCTGTATGGATATTAATGCAGCATGTTCAGGATTCGTTTTTGGATTAAATACAGCAGTTGCATATGCGAGAGCAGGAATGGGTAAGAAGATGATGATCATTGGGGTTGAGACACTTTCTAAGATTCTTGACTGGAGTGATCGCAGTACTTGTGTATTATTTGGAGATGGTGCAGGATGCGCGATCGTGGAAGCGGATGAAGAAAGAGAAATCTTTATCGATACAGGATCTGATGGAGCACGAGGAGATGTTTTAACATGTGAAGAAAGACATTTAAACAATCTCTTAGTAAAGGATGATTCTCCAATGCAACAGGTTGCCATGGATGGGCAGGAAGTATTCAAATTTGCAGCACGTATGGTGCCAAAGAGTATTAACAAAGTCCTTGATGAAGCAGGCGTTTCCAAAGAAGAAATCAAATATTTTGTATTACATCAGGCTAACAAAAGGATCATTGAAGCAGCAGCGAGAAGATTGAAGCAGCCAATTGAAAAGTTCCCGATGAATATAGACCGTTGTGCGAATACTTCATCAGCAACGATTCCGATCCTTTTAGATGAGATCAATCAAAAAGGAATGCTAAACCGAGGAGATAAGATTGTTTTAAGTGGTTTTGGCGGAGGACTTACTTGGGGTTCTGTTTATCTTACATGGTAAGAAGCAAACAAATACGATACAAATGAAGATAAAAATAGTCAGCTTTCATATAAGATGATAGGAGTTGACTATTTTTTTATTGCATAGGAAATTTCAATGAAATAAAAAATATGAAGTAAGAAGAAAGAATCCTGTAATACAAGATTCTTTTTGAAGTTAAAATATGATATAATGAGTGGATAAGTACAGGAGGGAATTCATGGAATTACAGTTATGGAGAGAAATGCTCACCCCATATGAGCTGGCAGTTGATGAACTTGTGTTAAAGTTTCGACATATTATAAGAGAATACAGAAATGTCGGAAGATATTCACCGATCGAGCAAGTCGATGGACGTGTAAAATCTATCTCAAGTATTTTGGATAAGATGCAGAGAAAGAAGATCAATGTCAATGATGTAGAAAAAGAACTGGAAGATATTGCGGGAATACGTTTGATCTGTCAGTTTGTGGAAGACATTGATCGTGTATTAGAGATCATAGAGAGTCGTTCTGATATGGAGATCAAGAGCCACAAAGACTATATTTCACATTCCAAAGACAGCGGATATCGAAGCTATCATGTGATCATCTATTATGAAGTGAATACGATTTATGGGAAGAAGCGGATACAGGCAGAGATACAAATCCGTACACTTGCGATGAATTTCTGGGCAACCGTGGAACATTCTTTACAGTATAAGTATAAAGGGGATATTCCACAGCATGTGACAGATAAATTATTAGTTGCATCAGATGCGATCGATGTCTTAGATCATGAGATGTCAACAGTTCGTGATGAGATCATGGATGCACAGGATTCATTCCGTAAGAAGTCAAATCTTGTATCTGAGATCCTTCATACGATGCAGAATTTATATAAAGTTGCGAATCGTCATGAAGTATTAAAGATTCAGGATGAATTTTATAAAATATATGAGACAGGAGATATGGAACGCTTAGAGCATTTTAATAAACAGTTGGATATTATTGCAGAAGGATATCGTGCTCAGAGCATTTCTTAAGAAGAATATGAAATTACCAGAATTATTTGAAGAGAAGATGAGACGTCTATTGGGCGAGGATTTTTCGGAATATGAGAAGCATTTAGATGATCCTGCATATTATGGGATCAGAGTCAATACACTAAAGATCTCAGTGGAAGACTTTTTGAAGATCTGTCCGTTTCATGTGACGAAAGTGCCTTGGACAGATAATGGATTTTATGTGGACAGGGAAGAAAAACCATCAAAACATCCATATTATCATGCTGGATTATATTATATACAGGAACCAAGTGCGATGACACCAGCTTCCTACCTGCCCGTAGAACCGGGAGACCGTGTGCTTGATCTGTGTGGGGCACCAGGTGGAAAGTCTACAGAACTTGGAGCAAAGTTAAGGGGAGAAGGATTACTGGTATCGAATGATGTCAGTATCTCAAGAACGAAAGCTCTGATCCGTAATATCGAGATGTTTGGCATCCGTAATGATATGATCCTTTGTACGGAAGCCAAATATTTAGTACCATCAATGACAGGATTTTTTAATAAGATCCTAATTGATGCTCCATGTTCTGGAGAAGGAATGTTTCGAAAGGGGAATAATGAGATCAAGAACTGGCAGCAGAAAGGAAGCGAACCTTATGCAAAATTACAGCGAGAGATCGTTGATGATGCGATCAAGCTATTAGCGCCAGGTGGTATGCTGCTTTATTCTACCTGCACATTTTCACCCGAAGAAAATGAACAGGTGATCGAATATCTCTTAGAGAAGAATGAAGATCTTTCTCTTGTGCCAATGAAGATGTGTGAAGGATTTGACCACGGACACCCAGAATGGACTTTGACAGGAAGAGAAGACATCAAACAATGCATTCGATTATGGCCGCATAAGATCAGAGGAGAAGGACATTTTCTTGCCTTATTGAAGAAAGCAGATGGAGAACAGCCAACATTCAAATACGAAAAGATTAAGAAAGTAAAACTGACACCAGAGACAGAAGAATTCTTCAAAAACTGTAAGATGGATATTGACTGGAGTCATGTTAGAGAACATCAAGGAAAATTGTTTTACCTAAAAGAAGATATTCCAGAGATGAAGAAGGTAAGAGTTCTAAGGAAAGGTCTTTATCTAGGAGAGATGAAAAAAGGAAGATTCGAACCGAGTCAGTCATTTGCAGTAGCGTTGGCGGCCAATGAGTATGAACCATATCTTTCGTTTGACATCAACGATGAGAATACGGTCAAATATTTAAAATGTGAGACATTAGACGTAGATACAAATACCGAAGGAATTCATCTGGTTGGAACAAATGAATTTCCATTAGGATGGGCGAAGATTAAAAAAGGACGACTGAAGAATAAGTATTCTTCCAGCTGGAGATGGTTATAATGGCAAAGAAAACCAGATTAGACAAATTTTTGTGTGACAGTTTAAATATGACAAGAAAAGAAGCGAAAGAGTCTGTCAAAAAGGGTAAAGTTGTGGTTAATGGAGAAGCGATCAAGAAACCAGAATATAAGGTGGATGCAGAACAAGATCAGGTAGAATTTGACCACAAACTGATTCAGTTTGAACAGTTCCATTATCTGATGTTACATAAACCACAAGGGGTTGTATCTGCAACGAAGGATCATCATGATCAGACTGTACTCGATCTGATCCATGAAGATTATAAAGACAGATTGTTCCCCGTAGGAAGATTGGATAAAGATACAGAAGGATTATTATTATTAACGGATGATGGAATGCTGGCACATGAACTTCTTTCGCCAAGAAAACATGTGGATAAAGTATATTTTGCAAAAGTTTCAGGGCAGTTTGGCGAAAGTGAGATTGCCAGATTCAAAGAAGGTCTGGATATTGGCAATGGCGAAAGATCAAAACAAGCAAGACTTCAGATCCTTAAAGCAGATGTACAAGAATCAGAGGTTCTGATCACGATCATGGAAGGAAAATTTCATCAGGTAAAACGGATGGTAAAAGCTGTTGGAAGTGAAGTGTTATATTTAAAAAGGCTGTCAATGGGATCATTAAAATTGGATGAAGAGTTAAAGCTTGGAGAATACCGAAGATTAACGAAGGCAGAGTTACAAGAACTAAAGGAGCATAGGAGATAAATGTTAGAGAATAAAAAAGCAGTAATCTTTGATCTTGATGGGACATTAGTTGATTCCATGTGGATCTGGAGAGAGATTGATATTCGCTTTTTGGGAAAATATGGATTGGAAGTTCCGCAAGGGTTAAATGATAAATTAGAAGGATATAGTTTTCATGAAACAGCAGTTTATTTTAAGGAACATTTTCCGTTGCCACTTACGATCGAAGAGATCATGGGAACATGGAATCGTATGGCTTCCGAAATCTATATCAATGAAATTCGTTTAAAAGAGGGCGTGAAAGAATTTATTGAGTTGTTAAAAAAACGGAATATGAAACTTGGAATCGCAACAAGCAATTCAAGAAAGCTGGCGAAAGATTGTTTAAGATCCAATGGCATTTTGGATGCATTTGATTATATCTGCACGTCCGATGAAGTTCCAAGAAGTAAGCCAGAACCGGATGTTTATTTGCATGCAGCAAAGATGATCGATATCAGACCCAAGGATGTATTGGTCTTTGAAGATATTCCATATGGGATTTTGGCAGGAAAACGTGCAGGAATGGAAGTGTGTGCAGTGAAAGATCCATATTCTCAAGGATCAGTGAAAGAAAAGAAAGAAATTGCAGATTATTATATTAATACATATTATGACATACTAGATGGAACCTATGAGGTATTAAAGAAATAACAGATGCCAGGAGAAAGGATGATCATATGAGAAATATCGCATTGGTAACCGGAGCATCCTCCGGAATGGGAAAAGAATTTGTCCGTGAGATCTCGAAGAAATACAAGGGGCTCGATGAGATCTGGGTCGTTGCCAGACGAAGAGAGCGGCTAAGAGAACTAAAAAAAGAAATCATTGGAACAAGAGTGAGGATTCTTCCATTAGATCTTATGAAGGAAGAAAGCTTTGAACGTCTTAAAATGGTTCTTGCAAAAGAACAGCCAGTTGTAAGAATTTTAGTGAATGCTTCTGGATATGGGATTTCGGGGTCTTTTGAACATCAGACAGAGGAAGATGCGGCAGGAATGATCCATTTAAACTGTGAAGCATTAACAAGAATTACATATCTTGTATTGCCATATTTAAGAAGAGGATCTTTTATTTATCAGATGGCATCTTCTGCGGGATTTGCTCCGCAGCCGAATTTCACAGTTTATGCAGCAACCAAAGCATATGTGAAAAGTTTCTCTATTGCATTGCGGCAGGAGCTGTCCTATCAAGGGATCAGGGTGATCGCAGTATGTCCAGGACCAGTAAAAACGGAGTTTTTTGACCGTGCATATAAACAGGAAGAGATGAAATTTTATAAGAAATTCGTAATGGCAGATTCAAAGAAAGTTGTAAGAAAAGCAATCCGTGATGCGAGAAAAAACAAAGCAGTATCTGTTTATGGAATGACGATGAAAGTAACTAGGGTTATCTGCAAGCTTCTTCCTGGAAGATGGATCGCAAAAATCATGGGTAAATAAGGATATAAAATGAGAGAATTAAACATAACGACAAGAGAAGAAGGACAGAGATTAGATAAGATTCTTTCGAAATATTTAAATAAAGCTCCAAAGAGTTTTGTATATAAGATGCTTCGAAAGAAAAATATCAAGTTAAATGGCAAAAAAGCAACGGGAAATGAGAAATTATCTCAAGGAGATCAGGTGTGTATTTATCTTGCAGAAGATACGATCAATAAGTTCCGTGAAGAAGTTAAAGCAGGAAAGCAAAAGATCAAACTTGATGTTTTATATGAAGATGAGAATGTCATTATGGTCAATAAACCATGGGGAATTTTATCACAGAAATCAAAACCAGAGGATATTTCCATCAATGACCAGATTATCCCATATGCAGTGAACCAAGGGTTGATCAGTGAAAAGGAATTGCAGGTAGTAAAACCATCGATTTGTAATCGATTGGACCGCAATACAACAGGAATCATCATTTGTGGGATTTCTATAGAAGGATTACAGACGATGGCGGAAATGCTAAAACATCGTGATATGAAAAAATACTATCTCTGCATCGTAAAAGGAAAAATCGAAGGATCACAAAAGGTCAGTGCTTATTTAAAGAAAGATGAAAAAACAAACAAGGTAAAGGTATCAAAACAGGAGATCGCAGGAGCAAGCCATATTGAGACAGCTTATGAGCCAGTGATATCAAATGATGAATTTACACTATTGAAAGTCGAACTGATCACAGGAAAGACCCATCAGATCCGAGCGCATCTTGCAAGTATTGGACATCCGTTGATCGGAGATTTTAAATATGGCGATAAAAAGATCAATCAGGAGATGAAACAGAGATTTGGATTAAAAGACCAGCTGCTCCATTGTACAGAGATTGTTTTTCCACGAGATATGAAAACGTGCAAAAATTTATCTGGAAAGAAAATTCAAGCACCACTTCCGAAGCGATTTGATATGATCAAAAATGACTTGTTTGGGAGAACATAGTCATGGCAGAAGATAAATGGAATGTAAAGGGACTTCGAGGATCGGTCCTTGAAGAGTTGATCAACTATACGAATGAAAAATACAGGCAACAGAAACTTGCTCTTGTGCAGAAAATACCGACATCGATCAAGCCAGTCAGATTTGATAAGACAAAACGTCATATTACGCTTGCTTATTTTGATCAGAAGAGTACTGTTGATTATATTGGGGTTGTGCAGGGAATTCCTATTTGTTTTGATGCAAAAGAATGTGCAAAAGACATATTTCCACTTCAGAATATTCATGAACATCAGGTAGAGTTTATGAGACAATATGAAGAACAGGGTGGAATCAGTTTTTTGTTGATCTATTTTACATCAAGGCATGTTTGCTATTATATGTCATTTCAGGAGATGATGAAGTACTGGAATCGTGCAAAAGAAGGTGGAGTGAAACATTTCAAATATGAAGAATTAGATATTGGTTTTTTTGTTCCACTAAAGCAGGGAATGATCCTTCATTATCTGGAATGTCTGCAAAAAGTATTAGAGCAAAAAGATCAATAAGATTCGTGTCGAAAACATTGACGAGAAGCAAAATTTTGCGTATAATATAACATTGACGAAAAAGAAAAGCTGTGGATTTTAAACCGCAGTGCAGAAAAGGATAGATTTTATGATCAGAAGCATGACAGGATTTGGACATGGGGAAGTGTCCAATGACAAGAATCAGAAGGTCACAGTGGAGATGAAATCCGTCAACCACAGATATTGTGACATCTCATTAAAACTTCCCAAGAAATTAGCCATGTTTGAGGCAAATATCCGTAATATCATGAAAGAATACGCAAGCCGTGGAAAGATTGATATTTATGTGTCTTATGAAGATTTGTCAGAGACAGCGGTAAGTCTCCATTATAATCAGGCAATGGCAGAAGAATATATGCAGGTATTTAAAAAGATGCAGGAAGATTTTAACATTGAAACCAAGATCACTGCAGAAGCCCTCGCCAAATATCCAGAGGTTGTAACAATTGAGGAAGTACAGCAAGATGAAGAAGTATGGTGGGAGTTGCTAGAAGCTGCATTAAGACAGGCTGCGGAGAAGTTTGTAGAGACAAGAACGATTGAAGGAGCAAACCTTAAGAGAGATCTTTTAGGCAAACTTGATCAGATGGCAGCAGATGTGGCGTTTATTGAGGAACGTTCTCCACAGATCATTGCGGAATACAGAAGCAAATTAGAAGAAAAAGTGAAAGAATTTTTAGAAGACTCAACAATCGAAGAAAACAGGATTGCAGCAGAGGTTACATTGTATGCAGATAAGATCGCTGTTGATGAGGAAATCGTAAGATTGCAAAGTCATATCAGCTCTATGACAGATGTGTTGGAAAGCGATGAAAGCATCGGAAGAAAACTTGATTTCATGGCACAGGAGATGAACAGAGAAGCGAATACGATCTTATCCAAATCAAGTGATGTCGATCTTGCGGATCATGCAATTGAACTGAAGACGAATGTTGAGAAAGTAAGAGAGCAGATTCAGAACATAGAGTAAGATAAGAAGGGAAAGATCATGGAAAAGAGAGGTTCATTACTGGTAATCTCCGGATTTTCTGGAGTTGGAAAAGGAACGGTGGCAAAGAAACTGGTAGAAAAATATGGATATAGTTTATCAATTTCTGCAACAACAAGACAACCAAGAGAAGGTGAAGTTGATGGCAGAGAGTATTTTTTCAAGACCGTGGATGATTTTAAAAATCTGATCGATTATAATGGATTTATTGAATATGCCAGATATGTGGACAATTATTATGGAACGCCAAGAAAGTTTGTGGAAGATGAACTTGCCGCAGGACATAATGTAATCTTAGAGATTGAGGTGCAGGGTGCATTTAATATTAAGAAGCAATATGAGGATGCATTGTTGATCTTTATTACAGCACCAAGTGCAGCTGCGATCAAAGAACGCTTAGTAGGCAGAGGCACAGAATCTGAAGAAGTGATCAATAAACGTTTAAATCGCGCCAAAGAAGAGTCAGAGGACATGGATAAATATGATTATATCGTGATCAATGATCAGGTAGAAGACTGCGCGGATCGAATTCATGCCATTGTGCAGGCAAAAGAATGCCTGCTTGGAAATAATCTTAAGTTTATAGAAGCAACAAAAAAAGAATTAGAACAGCTATAGGAGGAATTATTATGTTACATCCATCATATACAGAATTAATGAAGGTCATCAATGGTGACAGTGAAGAAGAGAAAGTTATCTCAAGCCGTTATTCTATCGTGCTTGCAAGTGCAAAGAGAGCAAGACAGATCATCGCAGGAGATATGCCATTAGTAGAAGAAAAAGATGGTGCAAAACCATTATCTACAGCTGTTGAAGAACTTTGGGAAGAAAAAGTTAAGATTCTCGGAGATGACGAAGAAGCAGAAGAATAGAAACAGTAAGGAAAACAGGGTGCTTAGGGATTCCTAAACACCCTTATTTGTACAGACAGGGAGTTTTTTATGGACATTATTTTGTTACTTAAAACCGTATTACTTGGAATTGTTGAGGGGATTACGGAATGGTTACCGATCAGTAGTACAGGACATTTGATCTTAGCAGATGAATTTATCAAGCTGAACATGACAGCTGACTTTAAGGAGATGTTTGATGTTGTGATCCAGTTAGGTGCGATCATGGCAGTCGTTGTCTTATATTTCCATAAGTTGAATCCATTTTCACCGAAGAAGAATCACGACGAGAAGATGGATACGATCATTTTATGGACAAAGGTAATTCTTGCAGTATTTCCAGCAGCAATTATTGGTATTTTGTTTGATGACTGGTTGAACGATCATTTTTATAATCCACCAGTTGTAGCAGCAATGCTGATTATCTATGGTGTTTTATTTATCATTATTGAAAACCGCAACAAACGAAGCAGAAGAAGACCAATGAATGATCTTTCCAGATTATCCTATGGAATGGCACTTGGAATCGGTGTATTTCAGATATTGGCATTAATTCCGGGTACATCTAGATCTGGTGCGACGATTCTTGGAGGAATCTTGCTTGGATGTTCTAGAACAGTAGCTGCTGAATTTTCATTTTTCTTAGGGATTCCTGTGATGTTTGGAGCAAGCTTATTAAAGATCGTGAAGTTCGGTCTTGCATTTACATCAACACAGTTGATCGTACTGATCGTAGGAATGGTTGTATCATTCCTTGTATCAATCGTAGCGATCAAATTCTTGCTTGGATATATTAAGAAGAATGACTTTAAAGCATTTGGTGTATACCGAATCATACTCGGTCTGTTAGTGATCGTGTATTTTGCATTCATCAAATAAGGAGTTTGTAAAACATGGATAAGAATTTATTTCTAAAGAATATGGAAGAGATGATCCAGATCGCAAAGACGAATGGTAATCAGATCGACCACAAAGAATTATTAGATTATTTTAGCGATTATGAATTAAATGAAGAAGCGAAAAAACTTCTGATCGCAAGTTTTGTAGAAGCTGGGATTCGCGTTCTGGGTGTTGATGAAGCACAGATCGTTGCAGAAGAAGAGGCGAAAGAAAAAGCTGACATTTCGGAAGAAGAACAGGGTGCGATCCGATTCTATGAAGAAGAATTGGAACAGATGGATCTTCCGGGAGAAGAAGAGCAAAAAGAACTGATCCATGCATGGCTTGTAGAGAAAGGAGATGGAGAAGCAGTCATTGAAAGTTTTCTTCCACAGATTCTTGAAATTGCAAGAACACATACGGGGAAAGGTGTTTTATTCGGAGATCTTGTACAGGAAGGTAATATTGGCCTTTTGGAAGCAATGGCAATTTATCAGGGAAAAGACGCAGAAGGATTCCTTGCACATGCGAAGAGTGCAGTAGAAGATTCTATTTTAGATGCGATTGCAATGCAAAGAGGTTCTGACAGTGTTGGAGAAGCGATGGCAATCAAGGCAAATCGTCTGGATGATGCTTCTACTTTCTTATCAAAAGAACTTGGAAGAGAACCAAAGATCGAAGAACTGGCAAAATATCTGTCTATGACAGAAGAGGAAGTCAAAGAGGTTATGAAGATATCCCTAGATGCTCTTTCAGTGATGGAAGCTGATATTAAACAGTCATAGAAGAAACAAATATCATATGGAACGCTTTGTGGAAGCAGATTGGAGGGCTGATCTTATGAATATCCGAGAAAAACAAGAACAGACAGAGATGGAATTATTAAGTCCATATGCGACACAAAGCATCCATACAAAAGGAAGAAAAAAGCCTGAGGTGGAATGTGAGATAAGAACCTGTTTCCAAAGGGATCGGGATCGGATCGTCCATTGCAAGGCTTTTCGCCGTTTAAAAGATAAGACACAGGTATTTTTATCTCCAGTGGGCGACCATTATCGAACAAGGTTAATGCACACTTTGGAAGTATCGCAGAATGCCAGAACGATCGCAAGAGCATTAGATCTCAATGAGACATTGACAGAAGCGATCGCGCTTGGACATGACCTTGGGCATACACCGTTTGGACATGCGGGAGAACGAGTGTTAAATGAGATGAATCCAGCAGGATTTAAGCATAATGAACAAAGTGTCAGGGTTGCTCAGTGTCTGGAGAAGAATGGACAGGGATTAAATCTTACATGGGAAGTCTTAGATGGAATGAAAAATCATTCAATGCACAGCATGCCGCATACATTAGAAGGAAAAATTGTGCGGCTGGCAGACAAAATTGCATATATCAACCATGATATTGACGATTCCGTACGGGCTAAGGTTCTAAGGGAAGAAGATCTTCCGAAAGAATTTACGGAAGTCCTTGGAACAACATATCGGGAACGGATCAATACGATGGTGCTTGATATTGTAAAACATAGTGAGAATCTGAATGATATTGTGATGTCAAAGAAAGTAAGAGATGCAATGATCGGTCTTCGAAAGTTTATGTTTGAGACAGTTTATGAAGAACCGAATACGAAGAAAGAAGAAGACAAGATCAAGAATATCATTGGCCCGTTATATGAGTATTATCTGATACATGTTGAGCAATTGCCAGAATATAATAAGAAGATGATCGATAAACCAGGAGATGTACCTGTGGCAGTTTGTGACTATATTGCTGGAATGACAGACCATTTTGCAATTGAGAAATATACTGAGATTTTTATCCCCAAATTTTTTATGCAAAAATAAAGGAAAATAAAAAAAGGTGTAGAATAATAATATATAGAGGGATTTTTTAAGGAGGGACAAGCGTTGATTTATGGTGAAGAAATCATAGAAGAGGTGCGAAGCCGGAACGATATTGTTGATCTGATCTCGACGTATGTACCGTTGAAGAAAAAAGGCAGTTCTTATTTCGGTTTGTGCCCGTTTCATAATGAAAAATCACCCTCTTTTTCTGTGAGCCGAGATAAACAGATGTATTACTGCTTTGGCTGCGGAGCCGGAGGTAATGTTTTTACATTTTTAATGGAATATGAGAATTTTTCTTTTCCGGAGGCATTAAAATATCTGGCAGAGAGAGCTGGGATGGAACTTCCGGAAGAGGAATTGAATGAAGAAGCCAAACGAGCGATGGATGAAAAAGCCAGGCTTCGGGAGATGAATAAACTTTCAGCCAATTATTTCTATTATCTGCTTCACAGCAAGCGGGGACAGAAAGGGCTTGCATATTTAAAAGACCGTGGGATCACAGATGCTACGATCAAACATTTTGGTCTTGGATATGCTGATATTTATAATGATGACCTGTATCGATTTTTAAAGAGTAAGGGATACAGTGATGAAGATCTGAAAGATTCAGCTTTGGTGACGATCGATGAAAGACGTGGTGGAAGTGATAAGTTCTGGAACAGAGTGATGTTTCCGATCATGGATGTGAACAACCGCGTGATTGGCTTTGGAGGCAGAGTTATGGGAGATGGTTCGCCCAAATATTTAAATTCAAAAGAAACCAAATTATTTGATAAAAGCCGTAATCTTTACGGACTGAATTTTGCAAGAAGTTCAAGAAAGAAAGAGATTATCTTGTGTGAAGGATATATGGATGTTATTTCCATGCATCAAGCAGGATTTACAAATGCAGTCGCAGCACTTGGAACTGCATTTACAAGTGGTCATGGGACGCTGCTTAAGAGATATACAGAGAATGTCATTTTGTCATTTGACAGTGATGAGGCGGGGCAGCGAGCGATATTGCGAGCGATACCGATCTTGAAAGAAGCAGGACTTACGGTTCGTGTCCTTGATCTGACTCCGTATAAGGATCCCGATGAATTTATCAAAGGATTAGGAGCACAAGCACTGGAAGAACGAATCAGAAAAGCAATGAGCAGTTTTATGTTTCAGGTAAAAGTAGCCGCAGGAAGATATGATCAGGACGATCCAGAGTCGAAGACACAGTTTCAACATGAAGCGGCCAAACTGCTGGCAACGATTGAAGAACCGCTAGAACGCAAGAATTATATTGAAGCTGTTTCAAGAGAATATTATATCGGGGCAAAAGATCTGGAAGATCTTGTGAATTATTATGGGACTTCTGGATACAGCAGTGCTCAGAGACAGCAGACAACACCGCGTCAGCAGGAGAGACGTCTGCAAGTGAATGAGGCAAAAGAAGAGAAGAAGAAACAGCCGCAGAAACTGTTATTGACATGGATGGTCAATGAGCCACAGTTATTTGACAAACTAGAAGGAATCATCGGCCCCGATGATTTTTATGAACAGATTTACCATGGAGTGGCATTGTTACTCTTCAAACAATACGAAGAAGAGAAAGCAGTGATTCCAGGGAAAATATTAAATCAATATACAGATCTTGAAGACCAGAAAAAGATTGCAGAATTATTCAACACAACATTAAAGATCAGTCCATTAGCGGAAGATCGAGACAAGGCGTTGAATGATATCGTGCGAAGGGTCAAGGAAGACAGTATTGAACAACAGATGAACGCAACAAATGATATTTTGAGATGGCAGGATCTGATCAAGGAGAAAGCAAACCTTGCGAAACTGCATATTTCATTATAGGTTGGTTAAAATAGGAAGAGAAGAAAGGGACGAATTATGGAAGGTACAATGGAACAGTTCACCGAGAAACTTGCGGGTCTGGTGGAATTAGGAAAAAAGAATAAAAACTTTTTGGAGTATGCACAGATTGATTCATATTTTAAGGATATGAAACTAAATTCTGATATGATGGAAGCAATCTATGATTATCTGGAACAAAATGGAATCGATGTGTTGACTCTTGCCGCAGTTGCAGACGATGATGAAGATCTTGATGATCCAATCGAAGATGAAACAGAAATTGCTGTTCCTGATGGTGTCAGCATCGAAGATCCAGTCCGTATGTATTTAAAAGAGATTGGTAAAGTACCTCTTCTTAGTGCAGATGAAGAGATTAAACTTGCACAGAGAATGGAAGAAGGGGATGAAGCAGCGAAGAAGAAACTGGCAGAAGCCAACCTTCGTCTGGTAGTCAGCATCGCAAAACGATATGTTGGACGTGGAATGCTCTTCCTTGACCTGATCCAGGAAGGAAATTTAGGTCTGATTAAAGCCGTAGAGAAATTCGACTATCGCAAAGGATATAAATTCAGTACTTATGCGACATGGTGGATCCGTCAGGCAATCACAAGAGCGATCGCTGATCAGGCAAGAACCATCCGTATTCCAGTGCATATGGTAGAAACGATCAACAAACTGATCCGTGTATCCAGACAGCTTCTTCAGGAACTTGGAAGAGAACCTTCTCCAGAAGAAATTGCAGAGGAGATGGATATTCCAGTGGAAAGAGTTCGTGAGATCTTAAAGATCTCTCAGGAACCAGTATCATTAGAGACACCAATCGGTGAAGAAGAAGACAGCCATCTTGGAGACTTCATTCAGGATGAGAATGTACCAGTACCAGCGGATGCAGCAGCATTTACGCTGTTAAAAGAACAGTTAGATGAAGTACTTGGAACACTGACAGAGAGAGAACAGAAAGTCTTAAGATTACGTTTTGGATTGGATGACAGCAGAGCAAGAACTCTGGAAGAAGTTGGAAAAGAATTTAACGTTACAAGAGAACGTATCCGTCAGATCGAAGCAAAAGCACTGCGTAAGTTAAGACATCCAAGCCGCAGCAGAAAGTTAAAAGATTATTTAGATTAAGGTATGATTATGGAATTATCAAACAGATTAGAAACGATCGCATCTTTTGTCACAGAAGGTTATGTAGTGGCAGATATCGGGACAGATCACGGATACATACCAATCTATTTAACAAGTAATGGAAACTGCCCGAGAGCTTATGCGATGGATGTAAATAAAGAACCATTAAGCCGTGCCAAAACACATATTGAAGAAGAGAATGCAGGAGAGGTTGTATCCTGCATTCTTTCCGATGGATTACATGAACTGCCGCAAGATGATGTAGATTCTATTGTAATCGCAGGAATGGGTGGAGATCTGGTTGTCAGAATCTTAGAGCAGGACTTTGATAAATTAGCGAATGTAAAAGAACTGATCTTATCCCCACAGTCTCATTTAGAACGAGTGAGGCATTTCTTAAATGATCATGGATTCCGGATTTTAGAAGAAGAATTCTTAAAAGAAGATGGAAAATACTACGTTGTGATCCGTGCAGTTCATGGAAAGCAACAGTATGACAAAGAGTGTTTTTATCGTTTTGGAGAAGAACTGATCCTCGCAAAACATCCAGTACTTCTTGAGTACTTAGATCAGGAATATGTCAAATATTCAAAAATCAAAGAAAGTCTTACAGACGATTCAAAAGAACACATCAGAAGACGAAAAGAAGAAGTGGAAGATTTACTTGGAGATATCATGGAGGCACTTTGTTATTATGAATTGTAGAGAACTGATCACATTTTTAGAAACAGAAGTTCCGTTAGAGACAGCAGAAGGCTGGGATAATCCGGGATTTCTTGTTGGAGATAAAGATAAAGAGATAAAGAAAGTTTTAGTTGTATTAGATATCACAAATGAAGTTGTAGATTATGCGATTGATCAAAAGGCAGATTTTATCCTTGCACATCATCCGATCATTTTTTCAAAGATCAACAAATGCACGAGTGATGATTTCCTTCAGAAGAAATTATTAAAACTGATCCGCCACGATATATGTGCATATGGAATGCATACATGTTACGATGTCTGCAGAATGGGAGATCAAGTAGCAGATCGCTTGAATTTGAAGGAAATACAGGGACCAGTTGAGCTATCTAAAAGCCACAATGAGAAAGCGTTTGGAAAAGGAATAGGGATTGTTGCCAAGATTGAAGATGAGATCAGTGTTGGAGAATACGCAAAGAAAGTAAAAGAAGCATTTTCTTTGGAAAATGTCATGGTATTTGGCAATCTAGATACAAAGATCTCTAAACTTGCAGTTGTTCCAGGATCAGGGAGAAGTATGATCAGTGAAGCGAAAAGTACAGGAGCAGATGTATTTTTAACTGGAGATATCGGGCATCATGAAGGCCTTGATGCAGTCGATATGGGAATGTGTGTGATCGATGCAGGACATTATGGATTAGAACAGGTATTTATTGATGATATGAAAGATCTGATCAGGACTCATTTCAGTGATATGAATGTGATCACATATAAGGCAGGAAGCCCTTATAAAGTTGTTTAAATAGTAGTTATATAAAAAGGAAGTGATGGCGTATGATCAAAGTCACAGTGAATCAAAGCATTTATGAAGTAAAAGATGGAACAACACTTTCTGATCTTGCGAAGCAGGTACAGAAGCCTCAGGAGCCGATCATTTTGCTTGCCTATATGGATGGAAAGTTAAAAGAATTATTTACTCCTATGACAAAAGACTGCCATGTGCGTTTTGTAACATTAAAAGAACAGGCAGGGTATATGGCATATAAACGGACTGCCACGCTTATGTTTTTGAAAGCATGCGAAGATCTGCTTGGAACTGGTGCAACGACAAAGATCGCATTAGATTATTCAATCGGAAATAGTATTTTTTGTGATTTCCTAGAAGATCGTGTGATAGATGAGGCTTTTGCACGATCTATTCAAAAGCGTATGGAAGAGCTAGCCAAAGCGAATCTTCCGATCACAAAAAGATCGCTAGACACAGATCAGGTTGCAAAATATTTTGATAGGATAGGCTTTAAGGGAAAGAAAGAATTATTTCAGTTCCGCAGGGAATCAAAGACGAATATCTACTCGTTAGATGGATATGATAATTATTTTTATGGATATATGGCACCATCGACAGGATATATTCCAGCATTTTTGGTGTCTGCATATCAGCATGGGGTAGTACTTCAGATTCCAAAAAGGAAACAGACGGAGGAAATCGTACCATTTACACCACAGCCAAAACTTTTCCATGTGATGCAGCGTTCCAGAGAATGGACGAAGACGATGGGTGTTGACACAGTAGGTGCCCTAAATAATGAGATCACACATGGAAATATCAATCATCTGATCTTATTACAAGAAGGATTGCAGGAAAAACTTCTTGCAGATATTGCGGATGAGATCGTAAGCAAGAACAAGAGAATCATCCTGATCGCAGGACCATCATCCTCAGGGAAAACAACATTTTCCCATAGATTATCCATTCAATTGCAGATTGCTGGATTAACACCACACCCAGTTTCTATGGATGATTATTTCTTAGACAGAGAATTATCTCCAAGAGATGAAAATGGAAATTATAATTTTGAGACGATCGCATCATTAGATGTGGATCTTTTAACAAAACATATCAATCAGTTGCTAGATGGAGAAGAGATTGATGTGCCAAGTTATAACTTTATCACGGGAAAAAGAGAATACCGCGGACACAAATTAAAGATTGGAGAAAAAGATGTTCTGGTTATGGAAGGAATCCATGGATTAAATGGTACCCTTACGAATGAAATACCAGAAGATGCAAAATATAGAATTTATGTCAGTGCATTAAACCAGATCAACTTGGATGAACATAACAGAATACCAAGTTCTGATGGAAGATTGTTGCGAAGAATCGTGCGAGATGCCATGACAAGAGGAAATGATGCGAGAGAGACGATCTCCAGATGGGATTCCGTAAGAAAGGGAGAAGAAGACAATATTTTTCCATATCAGGAAGAAGCGGATGTGATGTTTAATTCGGCACAGATCTACGAGATCGCAGTTTTAAAACAATATGCAGAGCCTTTGTTATTTGCAGTTCCAAGAGATTGTCCAGAATATCAGGAAGCAAAAAGATTATTAAAATTTTTAGAATATTTCTTAAATATTCCAAGCGAGGCAATTCCAAAGACATCTCTTTTAAGAGAATTTATCGGTGGTAGTTGCTTTGAAGTGTAAGATATGATATAATAATTGGCGCTTAGTCGGACAAATGGTCGCGCCGTTTCAGACGAAAGGGAAACGGTGAGGAAAGTCCGGGCTTCACAGGGCAGGATGCCGGATAACGTCCGGTAGGGGCAACCCTCAAGCTAGTGCAACAGAAATATACCGCCACGTAAGTGGTAAGGGTGAAATGGTAAGGTAAGAGCTTACCGCCTGACTGGTAACAGGCAGGGCATATGTAAACCTCATCCGAAGCAAGACCGAGATGAAAACGATAGATCGGCCCGATCTGTTTTCAGGTGGGTCGCTGGAGCTTGCTGGTAACAGTAAGTCGAGATAGATGACCATTCAACGACATAACCCGGCTTATCGTCTGGCTAAGCATTATGAATAAGAATGATAGAGAAGTTGTAAGAGAAATCATAAGTAGATCTTACAACTTCTTTTTTGATATGTAAAAAGAAGTTATAACAAATGCATTTCTTTCAGAAACCAGAAAAATCTTGAAAGAAATTGCAGATATATATATAAAAATGACGATAAAGTGGATAAATTAAATTATTTATGAAAGAACTTTCAAAATACTAAAGAAAACTTGAAATTAATTTTAAAATAGATATACTAAAGATAACGAAAGCAGGAAAGGGAGGAATAAAAAATGAATCCGAAAGTTGAGAATTTAAAAGGAAAACTGATCGTATCCTGCCAGGCATTGCCAGATGAACCATTACATTCTTCTTTCATCATGGGAAGAATGGCACTTGCTGCAAAACAGGGTGGAGCATCGGGAATCCGCGCAAATACACCAGAGGATATCAAAGAGATCAAAACACAGGTAGATCTTCCGGTGATCGGAATCATCAAGAGAAATTACGATGACTGTGAGATTTATATTACACCAACGATCAAAGAGATTGATGAATTAATGGAAGCGAAACCAGAGATCATCGCATTAGATGCAACAATTTCAAGCCGACCAAAGGGACAGAAATTAGATGAGTTCTTCCATGAGATTAAAGAAAAATATCCAGATCAACTACTAATGGCAGATTGTTCTACGATTGAAGAAGCACTCCATGCAGATGAATTAGGATTTGATTTTATTGGAACAACAATGGTTGGTTATACAAAACAAAGCAAGGATTTTAAAATCGATGAAAATGATTTTGAAATCTTAAGATCGATCCTTTCCAAAGTAAAACATCCAGTGATCGCAGAGGGAAATATCAATACACCAGCAAAGTTAAAGAGAGTTTTAGAACTAGGAGCGTTTTGTGCAGTTGTAGGTTCAGCGATCACAAGACCACAGCTCATCACAAAATCGTTTGCAGATGCCATCAAATAAAAGCATTGTTAAAAGGATCATGTATGGATTATTATGTAAAGTCGGTCATACCGGTCATTGAATCAAATTATGAAAATTTTACAGCTCTGGAAAAAAATATCGCGGATTTCTTTATGAAAAATGAAGAAAAAATGGACTTTTCAGCAAAAGAGATCGCAAAACACTTGTTTGTTTCAGAAGCCTCGTTATCAAGATTTGCAAAAAAATGTGGATTTCGAGGCTATCGAGAATTTATTTATCAATATGAGGAATCATTTGAAGAGAAAAATAAAGAACTCACGGGACATACAAGAACCGTGTTAAATATGTACCAGGAGTTGTTAAATAAGACATACAGCCTGATGGACGAAGCACAGATCATAAGGATCTGTGAGAAATTAGGACAGGCAAAGAGAGTGTTTGTATGTGGGAAAGGAAGTTCCGGCCTTGCAGCGAGAGAGATGCGTCTAAGATTTATGAGAATTGGAGTAGATATCAATTCGATTCAAGATCCAGATCTGATGAGAATGCAGGCAGTATTCCAAAAGGAAGGTTGTCTTGTGATCGGGATCAGTATCAGTGGAGAGAGTGAAGATGTTTGTTATCTATTAGAAGAATCAAAAAAACGAGGAGCGGACACCATCTTGATCACAGGAAAAAATAAGGATGACTATGAGGATATCTGTGACGAATTAGTTTTGATCGCATCAAGAAAATATTTAGATCATGGAAATGTTATCTCTCCACAGTTTCCAATCCTTATTATGTTAGATCTTATATATTCTTACTATTTAGAACACGATAAAAAGAAAAAAGAAACCATGCACGATGACACTGTGCGCGCATTAAAAGGAGAAAGATCATGAGAATCATCAAAACAAAATCATACGAAGAAATGAGTAAAAAAGCAGCAAACATCATTGCATCTGTAGTCACATTAAAGCCAGACTGCATGTTAGGACTTGCAACAGGATCATCACCAATCGGAACATATGATGAATTAGTAAAGAAATACGAAGCAGGAGATCTTGATTTCTCAGAAGTTACAACAGTAAACTTAGACGAGTACAAAGGATTACCAAAAGAAAATGAACAGAGCTATTACTATTTCATGCATGAATATTTATTCGATAAAGTAAACATCGATTCAGAAAAAACATATCTTCCAGATGGAACAAACTTAAACAGCGAAGAAGAAGCAACGCGCTATGAAACATTAGTACAGTCTTTAGGAACTGTAGATCTTCAGCTTCTTGGATTAGGAAGAAACGGACATATTGGATTCAACGAGCCAGGGGACCATTTTGAAGATGGAACACATTGCGTAGACTTAAAAGAAAGCACGATCGAAGCAAATAAACGATTCTTTGAATCAGCAGACGATGTACCAAAACAGGCATACAGCATGGGAATCGGAACGATCATGCGCTCTAAGAAGATCTTATTAGTAGTCAGTGGAGAAGAAAAAGCACAGGCATTAAAAGATAGTATTTATGGACCAGTAACACCAGAAGTACCAGGGTCTATCTTAAGATTTCATCCAGATGTAACAATTATTGCAGATGAAGCAGCTATGTCATTGATCAAATAGTTGAATATGTAGAATAAAAATGAAGATTCAATCTATTAAAACAGTGTATTTTAGTGCGACAGGAAATACAAAGAACGTCGTAAAGTTAATAGGAGAAACAATTGCAAGGAATATGAATCTTTCATATAAAGAGATTGACTTTACACTTCCACAAGATCATAAAGATAGCTATGAATTTACAAAAGAAGAACTAGTGATCTTTGGAACTCCTGTGTATGCGGGAAGAGTTCCAAACAAAGTACTTCCGATGATACAAGGATTATTTCAAGGAAATGATGCATTTGCAGTACCAGTTGTTACATTTGGGAATAGAAACTATGACAATGCATTGATTGAATTAAGAAATGAACTAGAAAACAATCATTTTCATACGATTGCAGCAGGAGCGTTCGTAGCACAGCATGCTTTTACAGATCAATTAGCAACGATGCGCCCAGGTAAGTCAGATCAGGAAGAAATCAGAGGGTTTGCCAAGCGTATCGTAACGATTGTAGAAATGATACAAACATTGGGAGAAATTCCGAAACCAGTTCATGTAAAAGGAATTGAGCCAATCCCACCATATTATACACCACTTGGAATTGACGGCAAACCAGCAAAATTTTTAAAGGCAAAACCAAAGACAAAAAATAATTGCGATCACTGTGATCTTTGTGTGAAAGTCTGTCCAATGGGATCGATCAATTCAGAAGATCCAAGTAAAATTGATGGAATTTGTATCAAATGTCAGGCATGTGTAAAAAAATGTCCCAAACAAGCAAAATATTTTGATGATCCGGCATTTTTATCGCATGTTGAAATGTTAAAGAGAAACTATCAAAGAGCTGCTAAAAATGAAATTTTTGTGAGTGATGGCAGAGAAAATGAAATACAATAATTTTTAATCAAGTGGATGAAAACACTATTTTTCTGATATAATCAATTTATCAGCAAAATGGTGTTTTTGCTATTTTGATGCTTGGCATGTATAGTCAAGTCAGTCCTCTCTGTTTTGCGCAAAAACTGTCAACGAAACTTCTATGAATAATATAAAAATAACTGCATATACTCTTTCTTAAAGGAGAGTATGTGACATTGAAGAAGA